>Ga0181612_110777_pt1 | contig 13759 bp, 4 predicted proteins | sample HoacroProtozoa21_FD_119630 | JGI IMG/M metagenome (GOLD analysis project Ga0181612, IMG submission 119630) | Hoatzin crop microbial communities from Cojedes, Venezuel. Combined Assembly of Gp0051906, Gp0051904, Gp0051908 | reverse complement strand
TGAGCCGGCTTCGGCGGGGGGGTTGGACTAGATGACCCACAGAGGTCCCTTCCAACCCCTACTATTCTGTGATTCTGTGATTCTGTGATTCTGTAACACAGCACCACACAGGGCAGATCCCAGAGTTAAGTGGTTAATTAGCTGACAAACCTATCTCAACTAGCTTTATAACAAGATCCCAATCAACTTTTATGGTGCAACTCTCCTGTTCTGCTCTGGGGGAAGAGGAGTCAGGAGTGAGCGAGTGAAGCTGATTCTCGAAACGGGGAAAGGTGTTGCTTTAATGTTTATTTTTTGTTTCTCACTACCAAATCTGCTTTAACTGGCCATAAATGAAATTATTTTTGCCCGAGTTGAGTCTGTGTATTGGGTTTGTGTGGCCAGGTTGTGATAGCAGAGAGGCTACAAGACTGGCTTCTATGAGAAGTTTTTAGAAGCTTTGGAACTCATGCTGAAGGATACTTTGGAAACCAACAATTTAAGTCATTTCTAACTGGTGGATGTTACTGCCATGGTACACAAAGGTTCTGCTGAAATTTAGATGCCTTTTAAAAGCCTGTCTGCCTCTTGCATCTGAAATGGTTCATTCAGTACTTCAGAGAACTGTAGTATCATACACATGAGAACAAGGATCTGTATTTCTCAGTTGCAGAGCTAATCAGATAGGCCACAAACTGAAAGTTATTTTCATTAGCTGTGTCTTGTCAGCATACATACTTAAGTCTGTGAGTGCCAACCCTGTACAAAGAGTCATAAGAAGTTTCATACTACTTGGTAGTGCTAAATCCGATCTTGAGCACCATTGAACAAAGGTGACCAATGAATATCTCTTCCTTTAGCAAAGATGGTACCTACCCTGTTGAGATGAAGACACAAGTAGGATAGCTTTGAGAAGGCATCCAGACTTGTTGGCAGGAAAAACCATGTGTCTCAGAGGCACTGACGTAACATCAGATTGTATAAAAAGTAAGAATAAGAACTTTGAAAGGATCCTATTTACTGCATGCAGCACCAAAACATTAACGAGTGTCAGCAGAGTGGTTGTCATAAAGCTGCCTTTAGGCTGTCAAGATTGCATTAGTCAGACAGCAGTCCAGGGCGATCACTGGAAGTCAGGCCACAGATCCTAAAGAATGCTGTAAAATGTGTCATAGCTCTGAAGAGGTCATTCTGATTCGCATGAAAGCTGTGGGAGTAGGAGACAAAACGTACTAACTACATATCTAGAGTTACGGTGAAAAGCAACTTTCAGTCTCAGAGTGGATGATATAAAATTGTCTAAAGCTGTACAAAGCAATGGGATTGTCCTGGTTTCGGCTGGGGTAAGGTTAATTTTCTTCCCAGTAGCTGGTATAGTGCCATGCTTTGGATTTAGTATGAGAATGATGTTGATAACATATTGATATTTTAGCTGTTGTGAGGTGATGTTAGTACTAAGTCAAGGACTTTTTCAGCTTTCCATGATCTGATGGGCAAGAAGATGCACAAGAAACTAGAAAGGAGTGTAGCTAGGACAGATGATGAGCAATTGTATTGTGCGTTACTTGTTTTGTATATTCTAATTTTTTTCCTTTGCTGTCCTATTAAAATGTCTTTATCTCAAGCCATGAGTTTTACTTTTTTTTTTCTCCATTCTCGGCCTCATCCCACTGAAGGTGTAAGAGTAAGCTAGTGACCACATGGTGCTTAGTTGTGGGCCAGAATGAGACCACAACTGTGATGAATAATGATCCATGGCTGCACACAGATGTGCACAGCACAGATGCTAGGAGTGTTGTTTAGTGAGTGTTTTTATTTAACAGTAGTTCTTCTTTTCATCAAATATTACACAGATCCCTTATGAGCCCTGTTCACTGCCTGATCCATCCCTTGGACTCCAGCGTGACCCACCATGGCCTCAGAAAAGCATAATACCTGGTTTCTACCATCAAGTCTTGATATGGAAACCAAAGATATATTACACAGACAATCTGAGGACTTACACGTTCATAAGGGGACCTATCTGGGCAAAGCTGACTGCTGAGACCGCCAGCTCTTCAGTGGCAAGAGGAGGAGGTGAGACAATTTAGAGAATCACACCATTCTGAAAAGCACAGTGAGCTGGGAAGGACAAGTATGCCTTACTACAGGACTGCCAGTTTAAAGAACTTCTTGAAATTAAAATGATTGGGGAAAATAAGAGTAAAAGGAATAAGGGGATCTTCACCTTTCATTTAGTCTCAGTTTGTTGACAAAACATCAGCTGAAAGTGTACCTCTTGAGTCCTCATTTCCTGTTCCAGACTCCTGAGACTTCGGAACAATTACAGAAAATGAATGTGATTCTATATGAGAAAAAAAATTTATTGTGTATTCTGATTTCAGACCAGAGTGCAGTACAGTTTTATGTTATATTTTTCACTGCGAACTTATTTCTCCTTCATTTTCAGGGTAAACACAGTCACAGTAGCTTAGCTCTGGCAAGAGCTGTTGCAGTGGACATTTTAAATGTACAGTTCCAAATTTATTCCATCTCTGGGATAAAAACCTCCAAGGGAACACTAGGTCAGCCCAGCAGTTTAGTGGAATTGTTAGTAAGGAGGCAGTCTGACACCACAGGCCTTCATCACAAAGTGCCTGGGCTGGCAGAGTAGCTTGCTTTGCTCCTGGCTGTATGGAGGGAGGGAAATATTGTCTTCATGAAAAGATCCCTTTCCACCCAAATTATACAAGCATTGATCTAGTGCCACACAATCATATCCTGCTTGACTGGAGAGAGTTGGAAGAACTAACACCAGATAATCTGCTCTTAAGAAAAGGAGGAAAAATACTAAAGGTTATAAAGAAAAGAGGTATTAGCTAAATAGCACGTATGACTTGGTTTGCTGGAAACAATCTCAAGCAAATGTAAACCTAAGAGTTGTGTAATTATTTGCATACCTCAGCTTAAGATATCTGCACGACAGACAGGTTATAGGTGGTTCACTACTGAAAAAGAAAATGATCCAGCTATTAATTTATGTGTTTGCAGAAGCTCCGTCCTTAACAAGACTAACTCTACAAGGAGGGATAGATTAGCCTAACTCAAGATGCCCTGACTTCTTGGACTGGTTTAGTCACTCCCTGGCTGCTTCTGAGTTATGGACAAGGCATAATGGGGCAGACAACAGTGTGCTTAATGAAGCACAATGCAGTATGAGATCTATGAAGGTCAGCTTAAGTTGATGAAAGATCCTCTGACCTTCATTTGTAGGAAAATGTAGCTCATAAGTCCACTGTTTAATCCCCTAAAACTTGCTGTATACTGTCTGTAAGACCACACACAAGGGCACACAAACTGACTACATTGTTCATCCTCAGAAGTCTGCTCATGACCAGTCCTATAGCCCTGGAGCAGGCCCGTTCAGGCTAAGAAAAATGTCTAGCAGTACTCAGCACTCTAAGGTATGTGAGGGTGCACCTCTCTGCAACATCAGTGAGCTACAGAATCTTTCCTCTGACCCACCTACTGTTGGGTAACACATCCGGATTATTTGCTAACAGTGTTCCAACTGTGTCAGACACGTTTCTGGTACAGCTACTTCCTTTAGACTTTTGAAAGACATATTTATCTAAGGTTAAATTTTAAAGTCCATTCTACCTTAAGTAGAGATTTACTTGATTTTTGTTTGTGGTTTGTTGTTGTTGTTGTTTGGGGGTTTTTTTGGGTCTGGGTTATGTTTTGTGGTGTTTTTTTCTCCCAAGCATTTTATTATTCTTCCCCTGCTTTCCTGAAAATGTAGTTTATGATGTAAATTTGCCATCTCCCTGCTTGTCAGTTTGATTTTACCTGATAACTTTGGGATTGACTGGCTGCTTTCAAGAACAATGAAGACATGAGTATAAACCACAAAAATATTAAGATTTTTTTTTTTTTTTATAAATTGGTGGTTTAGTAAGGTAGAGATCCTATTGTGGACACTACTGAGAAAAATGTGGAAACAATTCAGCTCTTATTCAGTCTGTAATTTTGCCCAAGAGATGAGAGAGCTGCCAGCTAGTCATGTGTAGCCACTGAATATATGGATAGCTCTGAATTGCTCACAGTCTTGCTACTACTGGTTAGCTGGCAGATCAAAAAGACATATATTAAGGATGTGCAAGCAATCGACAGACTTCCTCTAGACATTAAAATCTTTAGCTTTTTAGCAAGAGATTTCCAGCAATCAGTTGGGATAATGAATTTGTGACATGGTTGAGGAATTCTATTATTTCAATATGTGACTTTAGCAGATATATGTCAGTCCTTAATGGTCTGGACCAGCTCTGAATTTTCAGAGAATGGGTCCATAAAGGCCCCATCCGCCATGCATTTAAAATCCCATGAACTGTTGTTTTAAAATTTATCACAATTATCTGGAAGGGTATAGAAAACAAAACAATATCAAAGCAAGCATCAGTAAGTCTCAAGAGGTTGGAGACTGTTAGGTCACTGACCTTACACTTTTTTCTGGGTTTTATTAAGATTTACATGAACAGTGGATTTAATCACCAACCGACATCAATGAGTCATTTGCACAGGTTCTGTGTCTTATTAGTGGTTTTGCATGCAACCACACATACAATGAGGCAACGCAAACAGAAGTCTTCTGAATCTTTCATGTGTTGTCATTAAACTGATGTCACATCAAATTTAGTTCCACACATCTGTGGAGTAACTGTATTCATAACATTTTATGAACACTAGACTCCCTTAAAACAAGGCATGCAGACAGATGCCAGGTTGCCAACTGATCTTGCATCTGTTTACTAGGAAATGAAAGTGAAAAAGGAAAAAGTCATGTCTTGCACAATGCGTTTTATTATTCACCAGCTTTTCAAAAGCTCTGTTTCTTGAGCCATTGTTAGAGCTCACAGATAAGTTCAGGAGTAAAGCAACGCAGCCTTCCTACATAAAATTTGTTCATTTCACCACAAACACATTTGTGCACCAAGGAAAGTGACATAAAACTTTGTTCCCTTCTTATTTTCTTCAGGTAAGTTACGGGAAATCTGTCTTTTTTTCTTGTTTTCTTTTTTCTTTTTTATTAAGCAGTGGTGGTAAACATAATCTTAAAGCCACAGCCAAGATCAGAGTCATGTCGTAGTAGTGTTTTCCCAGAAGTAGGATTGTTTACCCAGTGTGCAATACACCAGTTTACACACAGAGCAGAGGTATTGTCTTTATTGCGTATCTGTGCAGATATGGGTGGTAGGTGATAATTCCACATAGCTAGCACACCCCTTAGCGGAGTCACAAGGACTATGTACTCTTACAAAACCAAGGAAATTATTCATTACATTCTGACTGGTTCATCGTGTTATACACTCATCATAAAGGTATATTGCTTCTTTATTTAACTATGCATGCTCTCAAGCTGGGAGGGAGTGTAGTCTTTTTGATTCTGAATTGAGTCAGTGGTCGAGATAACCCACCTGCCACCTTTACCTTTCTCCCAATTACCCTAGATTTTTGTTGACTTCATGCTTCCTCAGTAATCATCCAGCTTTTGGCACCTTCTGGACAGGATGTTCCCGTTTTATCAGTCTGCTAGCTCCTTTTCAATAGCAAAGTCATTAGTGAGGAGTGCATTGTTTGTACAAATAGCCAGGCCTAAATTAAACAGTGTCACTATGACCTAAGCATTTCCGCTACATATCAGTAGCCCAGGCCCCCCTTGTGCAATGTAATGAAACAACAAATAAGAAGGAACAGTCTTTGTCCTGAAACACTCGCATCAGTTTGACAAGATTGAAAATAAACATCAGGAAAAAGAAATCCCCAATGTCTCTCCCAGTTGAATGCTGGTGGAATGCAGGCTTAAATGCTAAGGCAAGAATGTTATCAAGAACTGGGCATTTATTTTTGATACCAGATTTTCAGAAAAGCTCACCTGTTGCAACAGAGGTCATATTCTAAGTGCCATAGCTTATTTTGTTAGAGAATTGTTATGGGGGCATCTTTCTTTTGAAAGATGAATCTGGACATGTAAGTCACTTATGCAGGGTCCAACATGTCTGTCCTTAGTATCATGAACACACATGTGCTAAGCTGGTGTTCTGCCTAAGCTGAGTGAATGTGTTTCCCAGATGTGTATCCTTGCCCAGCCAGAGAGCTGCATTAATTTATCTGTGGGTATGGTTGCATTTATACTTGGATAAGAGCACAAAATTCTGATTCCTTAAGTTAGAGCAGCATTTTGTGGGGGATTCATCTCCCCCAAGTCCACAGGTTCACAATGTCAAAATCTAGTCTGAGAAAGCACCCCAAGTTCCTGCTGTACCAGGTGGTGAGCTATTAAACAGAGTGAATGCAGTTCCATCTGATCTGTGGGTACTTACATTAATATAAACTGAACCACATCACAAACATCATTGACAATATTGACCAGGCTTCTGTGGACTACTAAGAGGAAAAAAAGCCTATGACCACCTTAAAAGTAGATACCTACACTGTAGGCCCATAAATTTAGTCAGGAAGTTCTTGGCCTTTATGTCTAAAGTTATATTCAGAGATGATGTTTTATGCATTCAATTACAGGTTGCGTACATAGAATAAAGCCATATTCATTACTGCAAATCATCTACAAATGCCTGTAACATCAACTTAACATACTGTTGTGAAGTTTTTCTAGCCTCTACGATCACCTCTTCAATGAAATGACAAGTGTTCACTGACTTTGACAAAGTTCAAAGGATCATTGTTTACACAAGAAGCCTTCATTAGAGTAAGCAGTGACAACAAGCAAAGACCTTCGACAGATACCATTAGCTATGATAAAGTTTTTAGTATAGTCAGGGATTGAGTCATAACTGAAATTTTTCCTTTGGTCGATATTTAAGTTAAGAAGTTTAAAGGATTTTGGATAAATGTATTTTTAGTATGTCTGTAGTCACTTGGCAATCCATGAAGCAATAAATGAATATTAGAAAGATTAAAATATTGCCCAATAATACACGTGGAGGAAATGGCAAAAATCTCAAAACACCTATAGTAAGTGAAAATGAGAATACCATGAAAAGGACAGTTTAAGGCTAACCTATGGGAATTCTGTAGGGTTTTTTTTCCAGTCAGACTGGTGCACTGCTAACCTTGGCAGAAAGAAAGGAAGTTTTTGAACCAAGACTCACAAAAACAAAGGACTGAATACAGTAGTTTATCTAAAATAGCCTTAGGGCCTAAAAATGAAGTTGATATTATATGTTTGCTGTGTAAACAGTTTTGACCCACACACATTTTGGGAATCACAGTATCTGTACTAGTACAAGGAAGAAAAATGCCACCAGAGCAGCAGTAAGATGGATTCAGACTTGTTTTATTAGTTCTTTCTTTGTATTTATGAGTTTCAAATGTAAATGTGTATTCTCGTATTTCTTATTTGTTCTGATATTTTCCATAGAGTGTCTTGAATGTGATTAGAAAGGTCTTAATTAATTTTCTTTTGCAAGATGTAGAGTTACTATTGTGTTATTATATCGTCATATTCTGCCTGGTATTAAGGCAAAATAAAACAGAATAATCTGTTAACAATTTGTTCACAGACTCACAGAATCACAAAAAGTTAGGGGTTGGAAGGGACCTCTGTAGGTCATCTAGTCCAACAGCCCTGCCAAAGCAGGGTCATCTAGAGCGGGCTGCACAGGACCACATCCAGGTGGGTCTTGAATATCTCCAGAGAAGGAGAACTCACAATCTCCCTGGGTAGCCTGTTCCAGTGCTCTGTCACCCTCAAAGTGAAGTTCTTCCTCATGTTCAGGTGGAATTTCCTGTGCTTCAGTTTGTGCCCATTGCCTCTTGTCCTGTCAGCATGTGTTGAGAAGGGTAGAAACCTCTCACAAGTTACTGGGAAAGAGTCTCCATGTCTTTGAACCTGGGAATCATACGTGTCTGTTCCCCCATGGTCCTCCAGAGGCACTGCTTGCCCTGGAGGAGTGCTAAATGCATTAGCAGCATTGCTTTCCATTTAGACAGAATGCCTTGAAAGCAGAATTGTCATTAACGTGAAATTGCTTTGGCCAGCACCTAAGCTCAATAGGACAATATTTAAAATATTAGCTACAGACTTCCAGATGAGCTCTTCAGCTCTTCTTTTCTGTCACATTACACAATACTAGTGCTTTACGCTGATTATCTGCCCTTTCTTCTTTTCTGTTAGGCTTATCTCAATAAGGCCTGTCTCAGAGTCACTCAAAGGAAGAAAAAGAAGCTGAATATATCTGACAGCTATTTCTATCAGATAAACTAAAGTTCAAATGAGTGGAATGCTTTTGCCTTTCAAAGGCCTTCAGTCCCCCAACGTTTTTTCATGCAATATAGCCCTTTCTGAAGACCGGGGATTGCTGCCACTTTCTTTGTGCAGTGATGTGGGACTGATCCACCTTTGATTCACCAACTTTGCTGAAGGATAAACATTTCTGCTGTGGGGAAGGGGAGCATGGCATCACTCAAAGGAAAGTATAATGCTATTGATTGCTTTTCTAACTGTCTAAAACTGTTTAAAACCACCTAAAATAAGTTTTAAGGTTATTTAGAGATAGCACCCTCCAATCCGTTGTTCTCTCTTCCTACAGTGCCAAACAAATGGCCACATAGAAGGTTTTCTGTTTGACAGGATTCACTTAAACGATCTTTCAGATTAAGGTTAGTATATTGATTAGAGCTGGTTTGGGATAAAACCCTTCAATAGAAACATTTTCTAGGCTATTCAGCCAACAAGAAAGCATACAAAAGAAGGCAACATTATATTTTCATCAATAATTGGCTTGGCTGTTGCAAACAGGGAAGGTCTTTGAATTGACCTCCAGAAAGTCCATGATATCTCAGACCGAGAGATGCATCCCGAATATTTTCAAACTTCTCCCTTTGACTGGACATGAACTTTTCTGTGCACATCTAAATTGACAAGCAGGATTTTTTAGCCCTAGCTTCACTATTTCTGTTTTTTAAGAAGGGATGGTCCCAGAGTCTCTTGCCGTTAAATTGCTGTTAATACAGAGCTCTGCCCAGTTAAAGATTAATTGAATTTTGGGTCTGACGCAACCTCAGGAACAAAAGTTATAGTTTTGTTAAAAGACTCTGGCTACTAAAGTGAATAGTTATGAACTTTATTAGTGTGTTTACGACCTATTAAAGTCACATTAACTTTTTAATGTGCCAGAGGTTGCCAATGTAGTGTCTGGTAGATTAAGCTGAAGCCTTGTTCACTGCTCGTTATGCTTCACCAATAGATTTTTATAAAATAATTTATATCTGTTCTGTAATTAGTGAACTCCATAATGGAAGCATTATCAATATTGCCAATAGGCAAGGCTACACACCTATTTTACCAGCTTCTCTGCCTGTCCTAAAATATCCTGTCTTCCTTTTGTCTTTAGATATGTACCTCAAGATCTGAGGTGTCAGTTTGGGGTATGAAGCAGGCTACTCAGCAAGTTGACTTACTGAGTGGAGAGCCAAACCTTTCAAGAGATCGAAGCTTAAGTCCTGGTACAATTATACTTCTGCATGTACGTTGGAATCAGGAAGCCAATTCCAAAGCTGTTAGCCTGGTTCAGCATGCCCACTAAGATCTTCTTCTGAGTGACAGTTTTAAACAGATTTATTAAAAAAGGAGGGGAAGAAAATAACCATGAGTGTTAGCATAGTAACCAAGTTATTAAAAATCAAAAGGATTAACCATTTTAAACTAGAGTGAAAGAAATTTGGAGTAATATCGATTTAATTGTTTAGGTTCCTTGCTTTTTTATTTTAAAAGGAAAACTAGATCACCAAGAATCTATTTTTTTTCTTTTTGTTCTAGTACCCAAAGCAAAAAGCCAATCAATCGACCAAAAAAACAAAAAAGTATTTCTTTGAAAAATTATGTAACTTAAAGAAAACCCCAACCAAAACCAAATAAAACCAAACAACCAACCAAAAGATAAAAGCTCTGAAACATTGAGAGCATGAACATGCTTATGTCCTTACCCATACCTGCAATTCTTAAAACTTTGACAATGCCTATGCAGTTTTAATTCCCATCCCACAGTTATGATTTTGAGTTATGCATTAAGGATGCTCTGAAAAATGTCATATCCTACAGCAGGAAAGAGGAACCTTGCAATGTACCTTTCAAGGTGGAAATCTTGTGTCTAGAATGATGGGATTCAGGTGTCAAGTACCTGAGGGTGTCCACCCCGATTCTGTTGTGCTCCCTCCCAATCACCTGATCCAGCAGCAAACCATTATGGTGCCCACTACTTCTTTCTAAACTATGCGTAGACGGACTCAACAGGTCAACAAATACCTCATGTCTTTTTGTACAGGAACTTTATTCATGACAGGGAGACACCACATTTTCATAAAGAGAAACATTAAAGGAAGAAAAGCAGATTTATACCGATGAGGGCAATAGAAAGTCCTAATTAGACAATTCCTTATCTGGAATCTTAGTATAAGTATGTGGTGAGCAGAAGTAGCAGACAAATATGCTGTAATCAGGTCAACTGCTTCATCACCTGAGGCAGCAGCAAGTTTTTATGCAAAATCTGAGTGTATATTCTGGGTTTGAATGTCAACCTTACTTACATGTGCAGGGCTTTATTTTTTTTGTCGTCTATCTTACATTGAAGATCATGTAGTTTACTTCTCTTGTGAATAAAAAAGTAAGGCTCATGTCCTCTTAAATAACCTTATTTATAATTTCTTTTCCCTTTATTAGTTCTTACACATAGGCATAGAGAATTTTTAAATCTTAAGTGCTTAGATATAATTTGATAAAACCCCATTTGTTATGCTGAGATATTTTAAAAATAATTTTAATTTTCTTCTTTGTTTCAGTTCCTTTTCAGTATTCTGTAGGTGTGAGGTAGACACTGTTGTTTTCTTTTTTTCTTTTGAACTCCTACATCTCTCCTCCAAAATTTATTTCTGTTTGCTGCCTTGAATATTTAAGAGGAGGTTGGTATTTTCCATTCCTAAAGCATACTTCTGGCTGGTTCAGAGAAAAGTCTCTTTGAGCAGACTGGACTTTTGCTGAACCTAGCAGGAGAAAGCAGGGAGATCATGACAGGAAAAAGTAGATATTTAGTAGAGACATGCTGAAATTAGTCTGGGAAGAGACAGCCTAATGCAATAGCATGGGCCTTGCTGATAACACATTAGAGGGTTGTTACGCTAATCTTTCTCTCATTAGTTCGTTCTCTGTGGTTTGACACAATTTAAGGCCTCATGAGTTAAACAGGCTAAAGCAATGGTGGAATCCTGTCATGTACAGTTATTTTCCTCTGCATGAAGCAATTAGAAAACACTAATGAGCATCCCATGAGGATCCCCTAAAGATCTTCACTGCTGAGTGTCGCATGAACAGCAGCAAAGAACAGTGGGAAAGAATGCTTGGAAGTGTTTATAAACTTGAGCATGCCTTGCTGCCAGTTTAACCTATAACTGTAGTGCAGTAAGTGCTGCAAGCTTCTGATTTCCCTGAAGAAGCAAGATCCAGCATAAATCTGAATAAAAAACAAAGCTTGAACAAACTGTTAAGCCTCATCCTACTCGTGGTAGTAACAATAAAACAAAGGGAATTGCAGTCAGGGATTCAGACTCTTATCTATTCAATTTTGTACATGTTAGTAAAATTAAGACTGAGATCCAAGCCTTGTAATGTGAGAGGCACAAAAAACTGAAGTTGACGGACAGTTGGTTGAGAATAGGGCAGAGTGCATTTGCTGCACAATGGAATAAGAAGAATGATAGAGGTTAATTATACTGCCTGACTTTAGACTTCTACTTTACCTCCTAAGTAAAGAACCTCTCAGGTGACTCAGAGCTTACTTTTCTACATTGGCTGTAAAAAAAACAACAAACCTTAGCATCCAAACTTACATATAAAAACTATCTGCATAAAGTAAGAATATCTACTTCCTTCATGCTCTTCTGTCTCCATGATTAGAATAACTAGCAATTGAAATAACTGTAAAATTTTTTCTTCTATCACATGTACATCTAAGGTGTAATTATGCTTTTTTTTTTAAATGATGGACTCTGTAGAGTGAGATATTTGTATTTCTGCTAAGCAGATTTCTTTGAGGTCCTATATATCCATAGATAAAAAATATGATTTGCATCTCTATGCATAAATCTAGGTATTTATGTAGAATAACTCTCCTTCATCACAAAACATTAAATCATCATTAACACTGAAATAACCTGTATTGCACCACAATGTTAAGACAAATTTTACTCACCTGTCATTTTTTTAAAAGCTAACTTTGCTTTGGTTAAGGAATATATGAAATTATAAACAAAAGCTTGACTGTGATCTGTGCAGTGAAAAAGAGCTACAAAATCTAACAAATGCTATGTAAACACCTAGGAAATAACAAGGAGCAACAGCTAGTTGAGCTTGGTCACTAAGAAAGCATGTAAAACCAAATTTTTTTCTTTTTTTAGAAAATTGTTTGTGGATTGAGCAGAAGCTGGAAACATCATATTTTGACTTTAGTAACACTTCTGACACAGGCTTAGAGGTTATTTTCCCAAATAAACTGAGAAATCGGGACTGGATGAAACTACCACAGGGTAGGTGCAAAGGCAATTAGAAAGCTGTACTCTGGGATTATTTGTCAGTGGTTCATAGTCAAAACAGAGAGGAGTGCTGGGCAGGATCCAACAGGCATCTGCCTTTATTTGGGATCTATTCAATACTTTTGTTAATGACCCAGATGATGGAATGGAAAGTGTACTTTTTAAACCTTCAGGTGAGAACAAACTTCAAGAATCTCAAGAGCAAGACTGGAATTCAAAATTGTGCTGAGACACAGGAGATATGGTAGGAAAAAAATATGATGAAATTCAGTAGGGACTCAAGCAAAGTATAACACTTCACAAGCATAATCAGCGGTAAAAATTCAGAATGAGGACCAGCTGCTTGAGCAGCCGTTATACAGAAAAATACTTGGAAGTTATAGTGGGTCACTATACTGAACACTGTCATCCTCCTCCAACCCCCTCACTCCATGATGAATGTAAAACCAGTAGTATAACCTTCAAAACCATATGCCGTTATCCTTCCAATTTATTCAGCACTGGAGAGGCCGCCTCTAGAACAACATATCCAAGAGAGCTATGGAGAAAAGCCAGAGGACAGGAGTGAGAGTGATCACGTATCTGAAAAGTGTGATATTTTAGAAAAGATTGAAAAAATTAAAATCATTCATCCAAAACAGGAAAAGACTGCAAGTAGACCTGGAAACAGTCTTCAAGTAGGTAATGTGCTACTGAAAACAGGAAAGAAATATCTGTGGAGGGCGAGGTAAGAAATACCTTCCCAAATTTTATAAAAATTTAGGTTAACATTTCAGAACAAAACTTCTAGATGAAGTGGAATGGGTTTCACAGAGTCATAGAAATACTGATTTGAAAGAATCTCTGCAAGTCTTTTAAACTAACCTCTTGCTCAATGACGGACTGTTGTTACCATTAACTTTCTTGTAAGACGTGTGTAGTCTTTATAACGTAAAGAGCTTTAGAGGAGAAAAAACCCACAAAGACGTACTTAGCCAAGGAACAGACATCTCAGTATTGCAGTTAGCTAAAATTGTATAATAAACTGGATGGTTAGCAGTGAAACATATGAGATCAGCAGGCAGTTATGGGTAGAATTAATGCCATAATGAACTCTCTTATGAATGGGCACATTTCAATGGTTAATAATTCATGCAAAGGTTAGAGACCTTCATGGGCATGAGGTCCATGAAAAATACCATTGATGAACTCCATGGAT
>Ga0181612_135081_pt1 | contig 13760 bp, 11 predicted proteins | sample HoacroProtozoa21_FD_119630 | JGI IMG/M metagenome (GOLD analysis project Ga0181612, IMG submission 119630) | Hoatzin crop microbial communities from Cojedes, Venezuel. Combined Assembly of Gp0051906, Gp0051904, Gp0051908 | reverse complement strand
ATATACATTCTTCATATCTGCACACGCGATCACGCCTACTCGGATAGGCTACAGACGTAAATCACGCGCTGTTCACGCACCCCATATTCCCTTATGATTGGTAACTATGCACTAACACCAATAGCAACAGACCGCCTCCATGTCCTTGAACACATCTTGTTTTTGCTAACCCACATCATGTGCACTATCAGAACTTTCTCAATTGCTACTCTTAGCTGTCCTTTCCAGCGGCCTGTTCAGTTATGCTAACTGTTTTGCTTAAGCGGCCTAGTCATGCTAACTCTCAAGCTACATCAACCCGAACATTGGAGAATTCCTTGGGCTTTGGCATAGTTGTTTTGACTGAAACAAGGAACTGAGATGAGGGTAAAATTGTAAATTTTAGAGTAGGAAATGGAATTTCTTTAATGGAACAGAGTCAGTATACAGTGCCAAGAAATGGCTGCAGTTTCTCTGTATGAGTTAACTAACAATTTGACTGATCGTACTGTGAAAGAACGAATTTGTGTATTAAAATTGCTGTTTAAAAAGTTTGTTGCTTGTTGAAGGAATTGAAGTAAGGCAGGTTAGTAATACAGTACTTGCCAGAAGTGTCTTCTGTATTCTAGCTAGATGTTTATGAGCAGGAATACATCACAACCAATCTAAAAAAGCACCACAAAAAGCTGTAGAAATATAGTCTTTGTATATATTTTTTTAAATAAAGAAATGGTGCACTTCTACCTGGCTGCAGGTAGGGAGTGTGGAAAGAGCAGGCTACGATGTCATTGGTTTTGACATTTAAAGTGCCAAAGGCTGTTTGTTTTGTGGCTCGGTTTTCAGTCGTTTGTGGTTTTGCCAGACTTGAACTGTTTGAATTGAAATTTCCTATGTTACCTGTTTGCTATAGTGAATTTTCTGAGAAACCTTTGAGCAGTTTCAGGCCAGTTGCAGGGTACCAACAGCTATTTCCTACCTTCAGAAGAGCTTGTGATGAAAGAGAAACAGTTCGGATATGTTGGGAAGGGCAAATCCTGCTCTAATTGCAGCGAGCAGGGAAAGCCTGCTGTGCTCACCTGGGACCCGAGACAGGCTCTTGGTGCTTATTGATGGTATCTAGAATTAGGCTACTGTGCCTAGAAACTTCTAGGAGTCTGTGTGACATTTCTCTGAGTAACAAATGAGTATATTACCAGCAATGAAATGCAAATGAATGAAACATTTCAGTCAAAAGCCTGGAGACGGTATTTACCTGGGGAAATTCACTGTGTGGGTAGGAGTGAATTTTGGTTGTGGTTTTTTCTGGTGCTGGTGCAGACACATTCTGAAGCATGCGCTCCTACCTTAAGTATGAGGAGGAGACGTCTTGCTTCTTTCCAGATTAATCATAATTTGTATGAGAATGGTAAAACCAAATCTCCCCAGAAATCCTTGTAAAATCCATGAGGAAGCAGATAAAACCATCCACGTTTCTCCCTTGCATCTTGACCAGAGACAACAGGTCATCCTCTGTCAGCTCATTAAACAGGCGGTGGCTGTGGGCTTTGTGGTGTAGCCAGGCAGTGAGGGGAAATCTGCCTCTTGAATGGGGGTCTGTTCAGGCTGGTCATGTGTTTGTGGCTGCGAATCTGGTCTGGTATCACAGTGCCTGGAGTTGCCTTTCCGTGAGAAATCCTAACGTGGGAAAACAAAACACATTTCGCTTCTCAGGAGAAGCAGTTGAACTCTGGAATGTAATGTGAGGTGAAATTAAGACTGAAAAATTTTGCGTCACTTGAATTTTCTGCTTCGGTGTTGATTTCTTACTTTTTGTATTCTCTTTTTAGTGGATTGGACTGAGAAATCTGTTTAGTGCTTGTTCTGGTTGATGGTGGTGTATTAGTGTCCTGTTGACAAATTTGTGTTTGAAGTAGTTCTTCAAAACTGGTATTTGGGGTTCCATGGACATCAGCCCCTAAATATATTTTTAAGAGTGAGGCTGCAGTAACTCCAGGAGCGGACATTGGAAAACTGAAAGGATCCAAGCTATTTTCCATTGGGAGGCAAAACAGTTTTAAGAGAAATACCTGCAAGTCATGATGCTAAACGCGGTCTTGGTGTAAGTCCAGTCCAAAAGGAGACAGCCACTGTGGTACTCGAACTGAATAGCCTGCAATATGCACCAATCTTGGGATCAGTTCGCTTTGAGGTTCAGCCTTTCATTAAACTCTGGGGTACCAAAACTCCTGGCTGCATGGATCATGCACTGGTCACCTGAGGAAAAGGAGGTAGTCCAGGTAAACCGGGATTGAAGGTGGTCAGAAATTCCTAATATACGGCAGATGGATATGCAACAGTCGCTGTACTGTGAGAAAACAATCCCCTCCAAATGCATAAATCTGTTTCTCGTGGAAGACATGTGGCCCAAGATAGAAGTTTTAGGTCAACAGATTCAGTTAAAGATTAGCCTCAGTATTCTGAAAGAGAAGACTGTGGTTACTTAGAGACTTTAATTCCCTGTAAAGGATTATACTGGGCACCACAGTACTGCTGCAGCGTAAAATCTTTCTGTGGGTTCACTAAATTAACCTTTGTAATAGAAAGGCTTCTTACGTGCTTCCAGTCAAAAGAAGACATGGTTTTCAGTTTGTAACAGCTTAAAGTGCTAATGATTGGAATCCTGATCTAAAATTCTTAGTTTCTTCTGTTTCTTCTTAAGTCATGTTCCTCTACTGTTTTGCAACTGAGTTTCAGAGGTGTGTCCTGGTCTGATTTAACGTAGTGTGCGGGATACTTAAAATGGATATTTCCATCAGAGGGGCAGAAACAAGTGCAGGTAATGAGAGGGAAGATAGTGCAATTGAAGGTAAACTGATTATCATTTGTGAAATTATGTTTGGAAAAGTGACTTTAATGGATGTAATGTTAAATCTTGTGGTCTTATGTAGTGAGAGGACAGGCTTCAATTTTAGGTAATGATGCATATATTGATAGATGTTTTCAGATGGTGAGTGTGTATTTTAGGTTGTACCTCCCTCAGTATTCATAGCTGTACATATTCTTTATGCTCCCCTGTAAGTTTATGCAATGCTTACTGTCCTGATCTTGACACTCATGACGAACGGACTATTAAAAAACTCTGACAAGAACCCTTTACCCTGGAAATCTGGATCAGAACAAGCCCGTATCATAGAACTATTGTAATGGAGTTTCCATGTGATGTTGTGTCATGTTGGACTGCTTTGTGGGGCAGACAGGGGATAGAGACAGACACCAATGAGTACTTTCACCCATGCACTACACATGGGACCCAGTGAAGCAAATCCTATCCCAGTGGAAGTTAATGACAGGCCAACTTGGCTAGCTTTTGACCAGGGTGATAAAGAGTCTCCTAGTTGCGCATAACTTATGTGTGTGGTGGGTGGGTGCATAATACAAATATTTGGTGGTATAGTCTAATGTTTAAGTCCCTTACAAATTTAACAAGCCTTGGAGGTAGCTGGTTCTCATTACACTTAAGGGGTAGTATGAAGGGCTTTGTAGATCCCATTTAGTAAATACTGTCATGTTTGAAAGGTCTGATCTCTTCCTTGCCCTTTTCCTTCAAATTCTGATTTCCAGAAGGTGGTGACATTGGTATGAGGGACAGGCCTGTTAGACCATGTCGGGGTGCCATGCATTTCTGTCTTCGAAATAGCTCTTCCTTTTGATAGATTGTCTTCACTTTTGTTCTCAGGACTTGCTTCATAAACAGATGTGAATACACTGCTGTTTTCATACCCATGATACCTTGTCGCTTCCGAACAAGTCATTTCTTTCAGGTCCAAGACAAGATTTTGGAGTAAAAAATTACTGACCTGTTTAAAAAAGGTACTCAGGCAAACTGTTGTTTTGATACATTTGATCAGTTACGTTTTCTAGGGCATTTGCCATGAAAATGGTAGGATCAAATATTTCTAGAGAGACTTTTTGTGGATACTACTTTCCTCCCAGGTTGGGGTATGCTCAGAGAAGAGTATTGGCTGTGGATTTCGGAGACCCCATGGCAGCATGACATTAATGGTTTTGGTGCAAAAGTTTGCTCTCTGTGGCATTCAATGAGTGTGCACTGAGACTAAAGAGAAGAAGAAAATTTAAGGAGAATGCTGAGTGAGGATGAAAGGAAAACAAGAAATCATGGAGTCCGGAAGAAAGAGAAATCAGAAGAGCATAATCCACCCTTCATTTTCTAGGAGCTTGCAGACAATGTGATGTTTTTACAGCATTTCAACTTTCCAGCTACAGACGATGCTAATGATAATCACAGGACTGGGATAGTTTACATGTGGAATGTAAATGCTGCCTGCGTATGCACCATTATGGCAAAATGGATTGCCAAATCCCAACACTGCATGTAAATGGATCTTCCACCCTTCTGTTTTGGTTTTAATTTAATTACAGAAACATTTCCAACATATGAGATTGGTTTTGGACACCTAACATTTTTTTATTATTAAAAATTTTAACTAAAAGCATTGGTAATTAAAATAAGGTAAGCAAGCAAAAAAAGAAAAGAGAAAGTGATCCTGAAATGTTTAGATGCTGATTAGGGCTCTCTCCATCCTCCCCACCCAGTCCTTTTGCCTTAAAATGGGAATTGTGCAGGACAAGATGGATGCAACTAACTCCAAATGTGGATTTCTCATTGCAGTCCAGTTTGCTTACACCTACAGTAACATGGAGTTTGGGGATAAGGTGAGATATTGAAGTCGATGGTGTGGTTATTCTAGAACAACTTTGCCTGAGGATATACTCATGGCATGATCTTCTGAGGTGGATTAATCTAAATGAGAAAAAACCCCTTCATGTTCTTAATCTGAAATAAGCATTTCTGTAGGAATAATTTTTACAGATCTATTGTAGTCAGTCTCCCTGTCTAGACAAGCCTTTAGAGTTCTTGTGATAAGAGAGTCCTTATGGTAAGAGAATGAAGCCTGTGTGTCTCCTTTTGCTGTGTTTTTTGTCATACCTCTTTTAGCAGGGAACGAACAAAAGCATAGGGCTTTGCCTGTGAGATTGTGGCTATTACTCTCCGAGAAGTTGTTGTTCTGGTGAGAGAGCAGAGTTTTTGCATTGAAGATGCAGTGATTGGGGGATCTGCGCCAAGGCTGTGGAGTTACGTTAGCTGTGGAGTATTAGATATGGTAGCGGAGACACCAGCATCCTAGTAAAATACTCTGACAAGACACTTAGCAAATGGCAGCAAGGCTTCTTAGCCCTGTTTGGAAATTTTCCTAGAGTGAATCAAGAGAGTGTGATCCTGTAATCCCACCATACTACTTGTTTAGTGGGAGGAGGCTGCTGCTGATGCTGCTCAGAATTTAGCTTTTGGTAGTTACTGCAGTGTGCTGATCTCAGCATCAGCCTCTCAGTAGGTACCTGTTAATGCCAATTTGTCATCAGTATTTAAAAGAAAATCATTGCCCACCAGAAGTGATTGTGAATGGTTCAGTGAACTTTCCTTTCTTTTTTCAGGTTATAAGACCCTTTTGAAAGGAATTTCAGGGAAGTTCAGCAGTGGGGAACTTGTTGCAATTATGGGTCCTTCTGGAGCTGGGAAGTCAACGCTCATGAACATTCTGGCAGGATACAGGTCAGTAACAATGAAAATCGTAAGTAAGATAAGATCACCTACCCTGATGGCTCCTTGGACACAACAGCAGAAGATATCTTAGCCCAGTGTTTGTAGAAAACATGTATTTCACAAATTTTGAATTAGATTTTTACTGCTTATATTTTTTTCTGTTTCTCCTGTTCTGGTCACTTAGGATTTATCTATTAACGAGTCATCAAAAATAGGAAGCAATTTGAAGTCCAAAACACCAAAAAAATTTCTGCTTTCTAGCTGTGTAACAAATCTGACTCAGTGTCTTATGTTAGTGATATTTTTAAAACCACATTTTATAAACACTTGAAAAAAATGACCCTCCTTAGTTACCACTTTCATAATGTTGATGTTTTCTTGGCTGAACTGCAGTGTGTGAGGTGACTGGTTCATCTTGCTGAATCCCCTCTTGTATGTCCGAATACAAAGTGTCTCTGTGTTGTTGTTATTATGACGTGAGGAACAGGACAGAGAAACCTAGAAAAAATCACTTGAAAGGCTCAATATTTTTTCAGACATTCACATAAGACAGCACAGATTTTGTACTAACTTCGAGTAAAATTTTCAGCAACGTTGCATGAAGCCTCTTATGAGAGAGAGCATAATCATGAAATAAATTAGTTAGTATCCACTGTATCAGTTTTGTTCGTCCACATAGTGGGCAATAATTACCTAAGAATTCCGCATACTGAGTCCTGTGGCAGCACAAGTGAAGGCAAGATTCACCCCTGGTTATTTTCTTGGTTTGTTTCAGAGAGACGGGAATGAAAGGAGAAATCCTCATCAATGGGCAGCCTCGTGACCTGCGCTCTTTTCGCAAAGTCTCCTGCTACATCATGCAAGATGACATGCTCCTTCCTCATCTGACTGTCCAGGAAGCTATGATGGTGAGCTTTGTGTCTTGCTCTAATTTATTTGGTCAGGAGAAAGTGGAAAAGTCTTTGCGTTGTGCACATGTTCTTACTCCTGGTAATGCCACGAGCCATTATTTCTATTTCATCCCATTCAATGAAAGTGCTTAGACTTCGATGATGCCTTGAATTCCATTTCAGACTCATCCTTCTGGGGGCCATCTGAGCTTCTTTAGCTTTATGGTTTTCAATTTGTGGTCAGGCATTATGATTTGGAAGAAGATCTAAGGTTATACTCTTTAGACCTCCCAGAGAACGGAACCTGCAGTTCTGCACAGAATGAGCCTGTGTAGGCACCATCTTTTTTCCTGTGTAGTTGTTGAGTAACCTTGTCTCCCTTTCTCCCAATCTTCCATGTTCTAACTGCACAATGCTATTTTGAGTTGACCATGGTCTCTCTGCTACTTCTACTCTTTTGTACCTTTTCTTTAAAGGCATTGTATAAAATCTCTTCCAGTTCTTCACAGGAAAACAACAGGAACAGAATAATTCCAAGACTCAGAGGCAACGTAAATTCTTCTTACTGTTTTTCAGAGCATCAAGTTACTAATTGCCAGCTTGACCAATCAGTCTAGAAATGCCTGTTGCTCAGGTTGAGAAACAAGCCATTTTTCATCAGAGGATATTACCAGATAAGGCGAAGGTTGCTCATACTGTATGGCAGTATCAATTCACAAATTTTAAGGCCGGAAGAAATCACTATAGCTTTTATGTGGTTAATTTTCTGCAAAGGTTTTTCTCTGTGAGGAAATTTTCCTTCTCTTTTGTTACTTGAACATTGTAGTCAGAGTCCCATGGGACCACTTTTGTAGAATTGGGCCCAGATGATACCTGCTGTCTAAATTAATCAATCAAGGCTCTGACAAAAATAATTACTTAACAGTTTAATTGCTTCTAATACAGGTTAATCATAATGTCTTGTGGAGCTGCCTCTTAGGACAGCAGATGACATCTTTCAGAAATTTATTTCTTTCTATGCTTATTTGTGCACATCCTGGAGAATGGCAGAGTTTTTTGGTTATCCTTATGATCTGGATGAAGCACAAATGAACTGTGATGCTAGCATTGCCTGAGAAGTTAGTGGCTATACAAAAAACGTGACTGTCCCATCTTCCTCTCAAGCTCTTTGACTTGGAGAATGGCCTTTCTTTCTAATACGCTTTTTGTCAGATGCTCGAGTGATTGCATACGTCCGATTATACTCAGTTACCTACTGCACAGACAGACGTATGTGACACTTGTGATTTGAACATGGTAGTTCAGCTTAAACTTTCCTGGCTGGGTTGAAAGAAGTTGTTTAGGTGTTACATTGGGATATTGTGCTTGACACATCCACTTTAAGTGGTTGTTGTGCTTCAGACTGGTTCAAAATCAAATTTCATTGTTGCATTCCAGGTATCTGCTCATCTGAAACTTCAAGAGAAAGATGAAGGCAGGAGAGAAATGGTATGTCTACTGTCCATCAGACCGAGAATTTTTGGGGATGCCAGAGGCCCGTGAACTGCGCTCTGTAAAGCAGACATTTTTATCTAGCACTGAATTGCGTTGGACCTGTAATGATAGAATAAATCATAACCTCAAAGTTGACAGGTATCATTATGAGGGAATGTTTGCTGCAGTCTCCATGAAAATTGCTTTCAGCATCAGAATGAGTAGATAATTGTTAAAGATCTACTGAAATAAATTCACAGGTTTTGTAGGATTCCTGTTAATGTACCTTAGCACCTTAGATTCTCTCACATGCATGTCTGAGGGCTCAGGCATATTGTGTGTGTGGCAAGATAAATCAGTCATATCTGGCAATAGTGAGTGGAGGCCTTAATTTTTCCAAGGACTAATGAAAAACTCAGCAGTTCTTGAAACTGCTGCAGAATTTTCTGTGCTTGTATTTGAAAGCTGTGCTTGTGGGCATGTTTTTGCACTGGACAAGTTAATGCAGTTGCAGTTAAGATTTTGAAGCTGTGTCAGGTGACTGAGGTTTGGACAAGTAGGAAACCAGGCTAAAACATACACATATCTTCTTTAAAATGCTAGGAATGAGTTGCACACGTTACTTTTGTACATTTGCTGCATTGTCCTGCTTCTGCCTGCAGCGGACACATGGCTTTCCTGAGTGGGAGAGCGGTCCTGGTGTGGTTTTGCCCATGGAGACCTATAACCCAACTGGACCTGCACAGCAAGTGTGCTCCTCTCACCCATCTGATTGCCATGATTCCTCCCCATAGTTTTGCCTGACACAGGGCTTGTCCTTTTAAAGAAAATACCTTGGAGGTGTGTTACCAGACAAAATGTCTTCTGGCGTGTTAGCTTGTGCACGAGGCAGCTTTCTCAGTCTGACCCTGCATGTTCGTAAGGACATGCAGAGCTCAGGTGTCTCTCTGTGCTCGGGAGGAGTTACCAGAGCATGCCGAAGCCCAGGAGAGGAGCAGTTCAGTGCTGCACAGCGTGTTTCAAGGCCGTATGTGCCCAGGGAGAATAATGCCTGGAGCTAAACATAAACAAAACATGACAGCACTGGTGAAAGCCGCGATGGTTCAGGTTGTTGAGAGAGTTGTGAAAAGTGAAACAGTAGCTCAGAAAGTGTTCAGAGGTGTTTTGGCTGGCCTCAAGCTATGTTTGAGTCCAGCGTAAGACAGCACCAACAAGGAGATGGTATGATCTCTCATACAGTGCCTCCTTGAGGAGGAAGCCTCTGTTATCTGGGGGTTATGCTGAGGGCTAACGGGGCTCATGTGATAACATGGCCCCGTGGCTAACGTTGGGATTTACCTTCCAAGAAGGCCGACTGCTCCTTTTACCTTTGTTAAGGACATGTATGTTGCTCTGAACAAGTCTTCTAGTGGCTTAGCAATTCAGTTGTCCCACCAATGAAAGGAGAGTTACTGTTGGTATAGGACACTCCCAATGTTTTTGCTACACCTAGTCCTGTAAAATTCGTGTTTTGGGCTTTCCATGATGTTTCAGTGTTCTTTTTCATAAATAGAAAGAGGGGTGAGATTTTCATTTTGGTGTATTTTGTGCTCCCAAAGCCATGCGCTGAGGAGACCCTCTGTGGGTGAAGTAGGAAATCATGTGAGTGACTGGAAGAAGCCACCTTGCAGCACTCAACTGAAACAGAGTTGTGCAGGAGGAAGGAAGAGATGAGGGGTCACAGGAGTGGGAGTGGAGCATGGACATGAGAAAGTTGTGGCCTGCTGTCTCAGGAACATGAGAGGTTTCCTGCTCTTTCCCAGATGCCAGTTTAATTCATTTTCTTAGTTGATGGAGGTCTGAACTTGACTTGTTGGACTTAACCATTTAAGGAGTCTCTTATTCTAGTAAAAGATGCCTCTGGCAGTAGCTGGCATGTGATTATTAAACAGAGGTTTGTAAAGGAGAAGGTAAAACTGCTTCTGACCCACCTGGTGAAAAGTGTACCCTTTGCGTGAAAGGTGAAAACTATGGCAACTTCAAAGGTAGAGAAGCCATTTTTGTGGCTGTTGTTTGTCAGCATTTGCTTCCGAATTGGAACATTTGGCATTTCTTCAATCTCAAAGACTCCTTGAAAATCAGAAAGAGCTCCACAGATGGAAACTTGCAGGAATCAACATATGTTTTGTAGCTTAAGATTGCTCTGATTCTCTCAAACACTTTTTTTTAAATAAGATAAATACAGGTTTTTTATTGGAAAATACATTTGTTTAGAAACAACTGTTGATTTTATTTGTACTTGGAAAGTCTTAATTCATTTACACTTTAGTAAGTTAGGACAAGGAAGTTAATTCACTTGTTCATACTGTCACTGTAATTACAAACAGCTCTTAGAGGAAAAATCTGTGCTGTATGCACTTACTCAACACGTATTAGAAGGGAAGTAATTTTCTGGGTAGTGTTACTGGCCTATGGTGGACTAGGTAATTAGTTTTATTGTTGTAAATTGTAAGGTAAACGTTTATCATAGATAAAGTTTGTGACTTTATGCACTTGCGTTAGCAAGATTATGGGTGCTTGTTTAAGACAGGGACAAGTGAAAAAGCTCCAGTGAACCATACTTTACGTTCCTAGTTGACCTAGCTTCTGCTGCCCGTGTCCCGTAGCATCCTTTGTAGAGATAAAGGGAAGGAGGTATTTGAATGCTTCTCTCAGAGAGCGAGTGTTGATGGGTTTTGTTCGTTTGTTTTCACCGCTGATTGAAAGAGGTAGCTAACCGATTTTTACCATGTTAACCAGCCTTTCTGGAAAACTGCCTCTATCCAAGCAACTATTACTTTATAAAATGACAGGCTCCTTTTCCTATATTTTAGTTCAAAGTTAAATGTCTGGGCTTCCTTTCTATGTTATGAAGTGGTTATTCTTCTGATTGCTGGAGTAGTGTAGCTTGGTTTCAGCTATTCTTATATTTGTGTTTTTACTGATGGCAGAGAGCTGTTTTCCTCATATGGGCCACCAGGCTAGATCTACAGTCACTGAAACAGAAAAATTTGTAGCAGCTGGGATTGTTCTCCTTTTGCTCCAAAGACCCTGGGACAAGCTGTGCCCTTCCTGAGGCTGTGCCTTGAGGAAATTCCAAACATCTGAGAGTACATGTGACAACAGAATTGACTCTGAGGAGAATGAAAACAGTTAAAAGCAATGGCCATACTTGAAAGAGTAGACTGTGAAGAACAGATGAGATGGGAGCCGGTCAATGCTCTGTAGAAACCACTGATTTTTGTTGTGCAGTTCTCCAGTCACTTGCAAACAGAGCCTAGAAGTTCTGTTGAAAGAAACTTGTTGGTTTCACTGTGCGAAAACTCCTCACATGCTGCAAAGCTCTTTTGGTATCAGTGCCATATCCAAGGGGTGCCATTAGAAGAACTGATTGCCACTGCATTTTTGCAGGCAAGGCTTCCATACTGAGACAGAATTTGGGTCGAAATAGTAAATGGTAGGCTGTTAAGTCTCAGTGAACCTAATAAATGTTTAAGATCCGCCTTTCCTTCATTAGATGGAAAAAAGCTGAGGTGTATGGATGGTGAAACAAAGTCATGAGGTAGTTTACATTCTCCATGAAAATCAGTAAAGAGGCTTTTATTTTATGCTAACAAATCTAAATGACACATTGTTGTGTTTCCTCTAGGTAAAGGAAATATTGACAGCCCTCGGTTTGCTGACATGTGCCAATACAAGGACTGGGAGTCTTTCTGGAGGCCAGAGAAAGCGTCTTGCCATTGCTTTGGAGCTGGTGAACAATCCTCCTGTCATGTTTTTTGATGAACCAACCAGGTACTTCACGGCCAAAAATCAAAGATAGACAAATACTGCTTTGTATAGTAGAACAGTGCTGCAGAAAGGTTATTCACCTCTTAAGTCCTTGGAAGAGGCTCATTTTGTGTTGCCTCTAAATACTGAAGAAGGCCACAGGAAATAATTTGATTTGGGTACTGAGTGCCTTGGGTCACTGCTGTAACTGCCAAACCATGGGACTATAAATAATTTTTAAGGGAGACATGAACAGAAACAGGAAGGAAGAGAGAGGGAGGGAATTATTTTCAGACTGTGGCATGAGTTTTCTTTTTCGAGCAAAGATAGCATGAATATAAGCATTTTAAAGTGTGACTTTTAATAATGAATGTAGTATATTTAGAATCAAATTCTGTGATCAGTCTAGGAGGAGGCTTGGAGAACTATGAATATGTATCTATTCATTGAAGTTAGGAGCATTTAAATCTGCAGTCCTAAAATGTAGAAGTCCCTTAAGGCAGCTTTGAGAATACTCCTGTTTTTCATTCTCAGGCATGCTTGCAACTTAATTAAAAGACTGATAGAGAAATACAAGTGTAAGGTTGGCATATGATGAAATTAAACTGCTACAGAAGGAAATTCTAAAACGATAATGATGAGAGATCAAAATAGCAAATACATGTGCTAGTTTGAGTGGTGCCTATGAACTTGTGGATAACAAACTACTTCTTTCCTTTTATTCAGCGGCTTGGATAGTGCATCATGTTTTCAGGTTGTCTCTCTCATGAAGGCTTTAGCCCAGGGTGGCAGGTCCATCATCTGCACAATTCACCAGCCCAGTGCTAAACTGTTCGAGTTGTTTGATCAGGTATTATTCTCAAACTCGTTTCTTTTTGTGTGTTCTTTAGGTAGGTTATGCTTTCAAGGCTACACTCTAAGTAAAAATGTGAATAATTCTAGTCGGTGGTTCCAAATCAAATGAAGTTAAATAAATAAGAGCAAAATATACTTTTTGATTGTGTTTTTTTCTTCTCTGACTGTTTCCAATATATACATGTAATGTTTTTAAAGAACCCAGTTGGTACGTTTGTGAAATCATGAATATTGCACTTGTGATTTTCATGCCTTCACCCACCACTGCTTCTGGGCACAGGGCTGTCAGTAAAGTAAATGAGAGGTTATTTAAGAGCAAGAGAGCTTTAGTGCCGATGTCTGCAGTGTTACTAGTACACATTTTCATCCTAGCTACACAGGTGTAAATTCAGAAGAGTTTATTAATGTGAAAGAATAATAATTGAAATTTAGTCAGTTGGAGATCTTTTCTCTAATGTAACAATGGGATGTGGACTGTGCATGTTTAAGTTAGATTTAAATTTACTTTAATCTTGTTAGGAGATTTAAATTAGACCTGTAAGAGCTAAGAGAAAACCCCCTACATCATGGGTGAACAAGCTCTTGCAGATTGCCAGTCTGGCAAGGAGGTTTATTAAAGTCAGTAGTGTGGCTAAAAGTAAGAATAATCAAGCTGTTTCCCATTGCAGTGCTGTTCCACTTCTCCTTTCATTCCTACATTCACCAGCCTTGTCTCCCAGTCCAAAATATCTGCAATGTGTGGAAATTAGATGGCTCCGCCGTACAGTTTCTTGCCTGTTTTCAGCATGTGTCTAAGGATGGAATTAGTCTGTTTCTGTGTTAATGTTCTTTGAGTCCTGGAGGGAATGTTTGCAGAATTCAAACATTAAACATTGATTTTCCATTAGTTGTAATTCCATGCAAAGGTAGTTCCAAGTGGCGACAAATCTTCCCAAAGTGTTTTTCCTGCAGGGACAAGAAGAGGTCATTAGGTTCATGGATTGCTGTCACACAGATAGCAGGTTCAAATATCTTGATAATAACTCAATTTTTTCTTTTTCCTTCCCCCCCCCCCCCCCCCCCCTCCCCCTTTTTTTTTATTTTTTTTTTTTTTTTTTTTTTTTTTTTTTTTTTTTTTTTTTTTTTTTTTTTTTTTTTTTTTTTTTTTTTTTTTTTTTTTTTTTTTTTTTTGT
>Ga0181612_127918_pt1 | contig 13761 bp, 4 predicted proteins | sample HoacroProtozoa21_FD_119630 | JGI IMG/M metagenome (GOLD analysis project Ga0181612, IMG submission 119630) | Hoatzin crop microbial communities from Cojedes, Venezuel. Combined Assembly of Gp0051906, Gp0051904, Gp0051908 | reverse complement strand
TTTTGATTTTTGTTTAGATTAAAAAAAAAAAAAAAAAAAGAGTTTGTATTTGTATTTAGTGGGGGTTTAAAGGGAACATAGAAAAATTTTCGGGATTTTTTGGGGGGGGGGGGGGGGGGGGTCTGTTTTTGAAAAGTAAATGGCTTTGAACACTGGATTAAGATAAAATCACACAAAAATATACGAGCAAAGTATACATATTGAAGATGTCATTTGCAAAGTCTGAATGTTGCGTTTCTGTTTAGGGAGCTTGGTTTTGGCTGTTCTTGGAAAAAAAAAAAGTGTTCAGGACTTCATTTCTATGGGAAACAAAACAACTGACTGGACTGTGCTGTTCACCCCAGTGTGGTTTCTCTCTATTCCCCTATCCTTGTTTCGTTTTGTTTTTTATATGACACTTGTTTTGCATTTGCTGATTCTGGTCTACTTTGTGTAATGTGCTCAATATAATGAGACAGGTTTTAGGGGTGTAGCTTATTGATCTATGTGACTCTTACTTTTAGAGTAGGAAATGCAGTGTTTAGGCTATACTTTTTACGTTTGTTCCCTAGAGTATTCGTTCTTTACCTGCACAGGAATGTAACTTTTTTATTGTGTCCAAACAGCAGGGTATAAGGGCTAGCAGTCTTCTTCTCAGACACTCTGCTTTGAGGCACATGATCAACTTTCTTCTTGGCCCCAACCGGCAGAGTAATCAGGTAAAGCTTACATAGCATGTGTTCTTGTGCTGTAGTCTGTGTCCATCCCTGTGTTTTTACAGTGTTTAAATTATGGATAAATACTTCTCAGGTGGTAGAATGGACTACTCCTTGGATTATTCTGTAAACATTGCGCAAGTCTTAGTCTACCTGTGTGTACTTAACACGAAAACAGCTGTGTTGTCAGAAGTGAGTGTATGCTTTTGATAATAACAACATTTTCACCAACTTGAAAGTATTAGAACATGGTGCTGGACTGTCAGGGACATTGCTTTGTTTTGACTTAGCAAAAGCTGACTAAATCAACTAATGAAAATTTAATTAAATGTCTCTCCTTTGTCTCAAGCAGAATCGCAGGTGGAGCTCAGCACAAGCACGTGAGTTTGGATATCTTCACAATACCGTAGCACTACTTGTTTTGCACTCTGATGTCTCCTCACAAAGAAATGTTGGTAAGAATTGCGTTTTTGCCTTTTGATGACTTTGCATTTCAGTTACTTTGACTAGGAGTAACGATATCAGCAAGGAAAATACAATAACTTTGAGCTTCAGGCAGTAGTGGTTAGCATACGTTTCATTACTTCTTATTTTGCTGTAACTGTACCAAGAGGCTGTGGCAAACGGATAGTATTACAGGCACTTGGGGCAGGGGGAAATCTTAATATTGACATTATTATGCCTTCCACCCTCTCCCATATGCCTAAAAGGTCTTTCCTTATGTGAGGGAATCAAGCTGTGCCATTGCTGGCTGGAACAGACTTGCAGCCTATCAGAGGCTGTATTTTGCTTAGATTTGTTATGCCTTTTGCTAATCTGAAGGGGAGTATTTAGCCTGAGCTACAAATTACAAGCTGTGAAATTCTTTCCTAGATATTTCTTACAAGAAGCAGAAATATCCAAAGAAGGATAATAAAGGAATAAATTGAGATCTTCAGTTTCCTGAAGGAGGAATTTAAAGTTGTATTTAAAAGAATAACTTTATTTCTGTCTAGGGTTTAAAGTTTCTGGAGTTGGAGGTGGTCGAAAGTCATAAAGTAAAAGAATGATAAACGTTCTGAATATGATGAGTGTGCAACAGTGATTGGGAGTGAAACTAAAGTTCAAAGTACTGATAGTCAATATGAACACTTTGCTTTGACCTTCTTGCAATTCATTTGCCTATGTTGTCACTGAAGTAAATGACACTTCAGCGTGCAAGAGATTGTTACTTGGAGTGGCACCGTATGAGCTATAAGCTAGTTGAGATGAATGCCATTACAGATTATGTGGTGCCAGATGAGCAGCGGTGTCTTTAAGGTGTGTAGAACAAACTAATTTATTAGTGGATTGTTTTTGTATTTGCTGTTATAGCTCCTGGTCTCTTTAAGCAGCGTCCACCTCTAAGCATCACCGCTTCAGGTCCACTTTTGACTCTCCATGAAGAAGTGGAAGCCTTGTTATTCCTGTCTGAGGGAAAACCCTACTTAATGGAGGTATCTGGTCTAAATTCTGCCCTAATAGAACCTAAAATCTGGTCTGATGTGATTTCTTTGAAGTATCCTTGCATGAAAACACTGAATGTTAAAAAGCAGCCAGCTAGGAAGTACGTGGTTAGTATTTTGAGCCTAAAAAAGAAGGGACCTTTGGTTTCTTCTTGACCCCTTCTTATTCTAGTATATCCCTAAACTTAGGGGTCTCATTTGAGAATTTACGAAGTTAGCAAAGGCAGCTGAACATGTTTGGCAAGTGCCCATGCAGTCAGTTACCGTGTGTCAGCTGGAGGTGCTGACTTGAATTGCTCTGACTTAATGGACCATGCTTGACCAGACCCTTGGAGGTGGACAGCAGGAGCTGAATGGTGTGCTGTGAGAGCAGGGGTTCAGCTCGCTGGGCCGTGCAAGTGCCAGGAGAAAAAGCTGCATCCTTCCTGGAAAAGACTAACATTCTATTACATACTTACTTAGAAGTAATTGTACAGCTGTGTCTGAAATTGTTTGCACTTTTCCATTAGGTGATGTATGCGTTACGAGAGCTAACTGGATCTCTGTCGGTTCTCATTGAGATGGTGGTCTACTGCTGCTTTTGTAATGAGCACTTTTCCTTTACTGTGCTACACTTCATCAAGGTATGGAGATAATCAAGATAAGCTTTTTACATAAGCGTTTGTCCTAGGCTTTGGTCATACTGCGTCTGGTTGGTTAGAATGGCACTGGAATCTGCAGAACAATCAGTACAGTTTGTTGGATTTGGGGAGGGGTGTTTATGGGTTTGAGGCTGGGGTTTTCTTAGGCTTTTACTGTTTAAAACAACAAATTTTCAAAAACCTGTAAAGCTGTCTTGTAATTCTTTGCGTCATCAATGTATTTTACTGTCCAAGTAACTTTATATTTCTTACATGCAGACTCAGCTGGAAACTGCTCCACCTCATGAACTGAAAAACATATTCCAGTTACTCCATGAGATACTGGTAGGTGAAGGGTAAAGACTCGTATGGGGTAGATTTTGTATTGATGCGTAGTGAAAAAAGTCAGGACTGCGTTGGTAATTTCAGCATCCACATATCTTTTAATCCTTTGGTCTGGAGTTTTTATGACTTTTTTAATTGCTGTTTTGATAATCTGGTGATATATGAAACTTCACAAGTCTTATTTGTCTTTCATGTCAAGGTGGTTAAAACCATTCTGTAGAATAGATACAGGTATCACACGCAACTAACTTACATTGATTTTTTTCTTTGCTGACAGGTTATTGAGGACCCATTACAAGTAGAGCGCATCAAATTTGCCTTTGAAACTGAAAATGGATTAATAGGCAAGTAAGCCAGTTGGTGACAACTCCTATCTCCTGCTGACCCTCATGTTGGTGACGGTTCATATCATCTCCTAGTTTCTAATTCTTCTAAACTGTTCTACTTCTCAGGGAAAACAACTTGACACATTTGATTTAGCCACCACCACCCTATAACACTCTAAGAAAATCTACAATAAGCATTAGAATGTTATAGTAATGGCAAACTGGAAAGGAATGTAACTGGGAAAAACTGACAGCAGCAGTCAGCGAACCCAGAGTGGTACTTATATACTTAGAGGGACCTTAAGGAACCTTAGCCAAGGGGTTGGCAAGAGATCTAACTTTTTTAAATAAGCAGTGGATCAAGGTGTATACATAATGCAGGGGAGGAAAAAGAAAGTACCTTGGATTAACATAGCAGATTAGCTCTATGAATCCTGTAGCCTTAAAAATTAATTTTTATTGCTTACGTATCTCAATAAATTGCCAATTTTTTTGCTTTTTCAGCATCCTAATTACCATAAAAAGAAACTGGTTCAGCCTGGAAGGGTGCTAATACTACTAACTGCAGGATAGCCTCCTAATCTGACTGCTGGCCCCCGGGTGTTGCTGCTCATACAAAGTCTTGTCTCTCCATTTGATACAGAGACTTTCCTGAAGTTACTAGAGCATTCAAAAGCAACAGATAAGTCCCAGAAGTGGTGAGAGCTTGCTTCATGTGAATCAGGAGAAGAGACTTTGTGTACGAGAGAAATGTGGGGTAGCCACATGGTGCTCAAAGAGCAACTCTGATGAGTTAGGGCAGCCTGAGCATCTCTTTCATAGCTGTTTGGATGAGGAGCTGCTTTGGATTGTGGCTTTCACCTTGAGTTATTTTGGATTCTGTTTCAGTGAGAAGGAATATTTAGCTTTGTTCTTTATTTCTCTCTTATACTTCAGTGCTCTTCTTTTTAGTAGTTTCCGTGTATCACGGATAGAAGAGAAGATAATATGCAGCAGTGTAAAAGAATAGCTAAGTGGTGGTTTTATTTCTGGGTAAATTGGTCCCACTTGGACCAATTCTGTTCTGTAACTTGGGCAATACGTGACCTTTCTTCCTCTACAGAAGAGAGGTGCAATTATTCGATTGGATTTTTATGCTGAAGGCTTCAAGAACTGCTCTGAGTTTTGGGAGTGAAAGTTCATTTTACCTTGGAGTTTCCTTGCGACAGCACTGAATGTCATGTAGTCTAACTGCACGTGGACCATGACCGATCCATCACATTGGCTAGTTTTATTCCAGGAAAGGAAATCAGCAAATAATAGTTTTCTGTGGCCCTCAATACAGTGTGCGTACGTAATTTGCAGTACACCAGTGCTGTAATTTTAGTCGTCTGCTGTGGTTCAACATGAGAAAAACCAGTAATTTGCAGTTCCCTAGCAGTTATTTGCCAATTTTAGAGGTTTCACTACAGTGTTATTTGCTGCCTGCTATGGACAGAGCAACTTTTGAGCAGCAAATCTGATTGTGGCAGCTCCCTGGAAACCTTTGTGCTTCTCCTCAGTCAAAGAATTTTGTTGAAAGATGTGGGAATTCATGGTATAGATAACTTCCTGGTAGGAATGGCCTGGGGTTTTGCCCAAGTCTCCCACGGAAGAGATTCATGGCTCTTGAAATCTGCTATGCTTGTTTGTGTGAAGAAGCTTTAAACATTCTTCTAACTTCGCAAATTTTGATCCAGGTGAAAGCTGGTGATCTGGGCCATTTATGGGTGTTTCGGACTTTTTTTTTCCTTCAGATGGATGTAACCGTAGCGATTATCTAACATAGAATGCGTTATAGGGGAAGAATAACTGCACTAGGAGAGGACTGTTTAAAATTCAGGTACCGCATTTGAAAGAATGACTGCGTTTTCTCTTTGATCCAATGGAGATGTGGAAGTACTCTGAACTGCCAGCAGTACAGCAGTGTGTTTAACACAAATACTCGTGCTAACGTCTGTAGAAATAACTTCTACCGCCTCAGTTAAACTAAGTTTTACCTTCATCTTTGTTATGTTTTCAGACTGGCTGGTACCCAGAAATCTGAATTGTGTTTCTTAATCCGTCTGTTTCTCCCCGCAGCCTTGATGCACCACAGCAACCATGTGGACAGCAGCCGTTGTTACCAGTGTGTCAAGTTTCTTGTTACTTTGGCTCAGAAGTGAGTAATACGGGTTTCGGAGGTCAGCCTCATCCCTACCTTAGGCCCCTCTGTGACTGTTTAGACTGCTGCTCTTTCTACTTTTGATCAGCATTATCTGTTGTTACTGTGATAGAAGTGGTGCTCAGAGGCCTGGATAGTACCTGTGTCAGTATGAAGTGAAATCTTTACTGATTAGTACCCGAGATGGATTTCTCATATAACAACCGATAATTACTGTTTATAAAGGCAGTTCAGCTATGCTCTGTAGAGCAGGAGCCTAGCACTAAGACCAAGATAAACATAAGGAAGCTGTCCTGGATTTTTGAAATATTATGATTCCGAAATTGTCTTTGTTTAGAGTTTGGCATATGTCCCGATAAAGTTTACTTCGGAAATACGTGAATCTGTGTAGCAGACTACTTCATGTAAACTTCACCAGACGTGCCTGCTCTTGCTGATTCACTGAACAGGGCTGTACAGTTTTAAGTCAGAGTTTGCAGTGACAACAGTGCGTACAGAGGGCAGCAGTGCAAAGAGAGAGAAGTCTCTGGGGGTTTTTAAGTTTGCCAGAATGCCTTGCTCATGACTAATGAATATGATTTCAATTTCCAAGGTGCCCTACTGCAAAAGATTATTTCAAGGAGAATTCCCACCACTGGAGTTGGGCTGTGCAGTGGCTACAGAAAAAGGTAATTTGGCCGTAACTTTACGGAGAAACTGTCACTTTGTTTACAACGAGAGTTATGAAATCTCCATGCTTTGTATGGCGCTCTGAGATGACTCTAAAGACAAAATACAAGCTACTTTACTTTTTACAAGGTAAGTTTGGATGCAGCTGAATCTGATGCGTGCAAGAACTTCAGTAGGCCCCCATATGTTTCAGCCGTGCATACTTATACAGGGAATAAAACCAAGTGTGACTGATCGCAGTGATTATTCCCTGCCACGTGGGAAGCTTTCAGTGCCACTGTAGTTGTGTTAGAAGGTTTTGGTTTTTTAAACTCGCATCAACACACAGGCAAGGGAAAACAGCAAGGGAATGCATAAATGAGTGGATTCCTTACAGAATCATTGCAGCTTTGCACAAAACATAGCTGTTGACAGATACAGCTTTTTCCTCCCACACGTATAGTTTTTGTTCTTCCCTGTAAACTTAACGTAGGTTGGCCAACGCTTCTTTAATAAATACCCAAGGATGCTCTGGAAACAAAGCTCAACAGAATTGCCCCAGGTTTGCCTACAGTCAAGCAGGACCGTGCTTGGTCTCCCAGCACTGCATGCACAACACGCTGGTATCCCAGCTCCGGGCTGCTTTTCTGTCCTGACAGCTGCTGCCAGGCAGATGTCAGATGCATAAACTGTTACTGTACTGAACACTGGAAGCGGAATTAGTGGGATGCTGGCAGTGCAGCTGGCACAACTTGTTGCCACTCTTCTCTTGAAACACAGTGAACTGGCAGGTCCGGGTAGTCCTGCTGGACCCATTTTTACTTTGTACTGGCTCACATAAACCCTGGATCCACCACTCTTCAGCTGGCATCCAGTAACTTGCACACACGTACAGCTACCAAATAAAGGGGGTTGGTTGCTGGCTTTCAGCTGAGGGGCAATAGCATCTCGGACTGTTGTGGCTGCATTAAAAGTGCACGCTTGTTGATGCCCCAGATCTCCAGCTGATTGCCAAAGGATTCAGGAAGCTTGTTCCCGGCTTATTAGTTCACCTGCCATCAGAAGTGGGTGAGGCTTTACACGTGTAAAACTCATGTGGCAATTTTACAACTTTCTTGACTTTTTATGCAGATGTCTGAACATTATTGGGCTCCACAGAGTAACGTATCCAATGAAACATCGACTGCAAAAACCTTCCAGCGCACTATTTCAGCACAGGTATGTATCACAGTCTTGGGAGACAGTGTTAAACTTGGATTATTTCCTTTTTTGCTTTTCAGTTAGTGTCTTTGGTTTGGGCAGTTTTAGTATATTCCAGTGCACTTAAGACCATTCTTCCTTTAGAAGCCCAGACCCTGTGGTTGTTCCTGAAAAAACTAACCCTTAAGTGATATTAGTCAGTACCTCACAATTACCTGTGATGACTCAGCCGTCTCACTACAGCAGCTATATTGTTTCAGAATGAACTTTAAAAAAAAAATAATAATTATAATGATTATGAGATGAAGATATCTCCATGGCCCCTGACACTCTCTTGGGCTGTTTCCAACTCAGGACACATTGGCCTATGCCACAGCCTTGCTGAATGAAAAAGATCAGTCTGGAAGCAGTAATGGGTCAGAAAGTAGCCCAGCCAACGAGAACGGAGAGAGACATCTCCAGCAGGTAACAATAAAATAAGGGCATGTTTATCTGCTGTTGCGTTGCTCTGTTAGACAGCTTGTTCCCGGGGCTCGGGTCAGAACTGTCACTGAATGTTGTAAGGTGCCCAATTAATGTGGCTAAAATAACATGCCGTATCTTTCTCTCCCCATCCCTTGTGTGCATTGAAAGGGCTCAGAGTCTCCTATGATGATTGGTGAGCCTAAAAGTGACCTTGATGACGTTGACCCATAGAGGATGCGATACCTATGAACACAAAAACAGGTCAACTCGAACATTTAATGCCTGGTACCTACTGAAACTGGAGTCCTGTTGCTTATGCTGTTAGAAGAGTCTGGAAGAGAAGTGGCTTTGTGGGACCGGAAGCCACGCTGGAGGAGCTTGTTGCCCTGAAAGCTAAAAGCATTTTTTAGCCACGAAGGCTTCAGATCAATAAATGCTTTCGAAAACTGCATCTTCACCTGCAGTAGCTTATGACAGTCCAGACACCGAAAACAGTTTGTCAAGAAGATTTTTATCAAATACACAAACGCTAGTGGTTGAATTTTTATGTGAACATTAAATGAGTGAATGTAAAACTGTTGCTTTTCTGTGATGCTGCACAAAAATTCTTTTGGTTTTTATACAGGAAAAAAAAAAAAAGACGCCCTTATGTATGGAGGGCAAATTTTTAATCTTTCTGATAATATTGAATAGGAATATTCAAATTTCTGTAAAGATGTGTGATAACTTACATTTCATTGTAAAATATTAGTTAAAGAATGGGTTTACATAAGGACTTCTGTATTTAATATGTCTCCCTGCTAATTTGTAAAGCTCTTTGAGAAGGATCAGTAAGATTGCTCTGTAAGGAGAGCGATTCCTTACGGGATGGTTTGGTGAAGGAGCTCTGGATCGGGTCATCTTTTCTGGCACCCTTCTGAAAACCACAGACAGCTGGGAAGGGCGATAAAAGAAAAGCTTTGTTCTCTAGGTATGCAAGTGTTTATTATTAAAGGATGTTGGTGAATTAAGAAAAAAAAAGTTAATGAGTAGCTTCAAAGAAAAAAGCACTTTAAGACGGAATTCTGTTGCAGTTTTACTCATTAAATTTTTTTAACCTTTGGAGACATATTGAATAAGCTGGAGTCTCAATCATGTGATCTGCAATCACTTGCTTATGCTTTGAAATTACTGAGAAAGTTGGTATTGGTTGTATATGATGAATAATTCCTGGAGTGAGTTGGACACTGTTGTGCAGATTTTATAGCAATTTGAACACGGGGAAAGAATAATTTGGCTTTGTTTGTATTTTCACTTGACCAGGCAACGTTTATAATATCACAGCTCTTTTGATTTCCTCATAAACAACTGGAAACCAGTTGGGATTATTTGAGCACAGTTTTCTTTTCCACATCAAGTGCAGTTCAGTGATTTCTGGCTCTGGATACAAGCTTGCTTTGTGCCAACTAACTCTTCATCTTTGGTACATTTTGTGTTTGTCACATTCTCTGCACTGCTTTTTGCCTTTATTTATGGATTCTGCCTTACTTTAAAAGAATTATATAAACAAACATGCACAGAAATGGGGGACATCTTAAGGAGTGCCTGGGTACCTCCAGAATAGATAAATTTGCCAAGTTAAAGGCACAACCAGCCAAAAAGTGCCTTTTTTTTTGTTTTGTTTTACGTACTGTTGCCAAAACAAGGAGCAGCAGACAGCTTTTCACTGTTGTGCACTAATATTGAAATTTGAACCAGTCATTTCACTGTTGGGAGTAAACATCTGATCTGATTTCAGCTGAACAGCTTCGTCACTTCTTGCGGGTTAGGAGAGCCGTTGTCATAAATTGCGCGTGCGGAGAAGCAAGGGTGACGTTGTAGTGAACCTCTCACTTTCTTTTCCAAACAACGTCTTCATAGACACGTGGCGGAGTTAGCATTTTATAAATGTTTCTGAAAATGTGATGGGACATTTTAAATGTGATGTTTTAAATTAATTTTGAATGAATCATTTCTTACCGATACCCCTTCTTCCTTCTCCCGTCCCTAGTACTTTATGAAAGGGTCATAAATCATCACGAGAAGACAGTACACAGCGGTGATGGTGACGGAAGAAGCTGGCAGTGTTCCTGTGGGTTGGCACCGCTTGTCACTTCAGGCTCCTGTTATTTCCTATGGAAACAACGTCCTCGATCACCGCAGGCCCAGAGAAGCATTGCTGAGAGAGTTGCGTCGGGGTGGCTCATCACCACTGTATACTTGAAACCAATACAAACTTTTTCATGGTTCTGCTCACGCTTGTACAAAGTCGATGGTTATCATTTGCAACAAGATGATACATGGTCAATTATTTTTGTTTCCAGCTGCTGTCATTTGAACCTGCTGAAGATTATTTTTTTGGAAAAATAGAGTTCAACAAAACTAGTTTTTGTGTAAATTGTGATGCATTTCTATGTTGTAATTTTTACTGCCAATCTTTTTGGATGAAAATGTTTTTATACAGCTTACAAAATGTTCAGTGAGGAGCAGCCGCAGCCTGCCTGTGAGCATTCGGGGCGATACTGTCTGATTAATACGTAGACATTTGGCACTGGAAAAATAGGCAGTCTTGATGAACAGTCTTGGGATTCCTGGTCTATGGAATAAAGTTATTCCTTTCACAGAAAACTAGTGTAATCTTTAGACTGCGCATACGCTGCTACGCTGTTGCCTTGCTGATCCTCTTATCGTCACACTCCATAGGCCAGTCCTTCAGATAACAAGCTCGGAGAGGTTGCCCTGACTGCTGTTTTGGCTCCAGTCCAGAGTAAATCGCAGCGGCTGGAGGGCCCCCGGAGCTGCGCCGCTCTGGATCCTCGCGCCGTGGCACGTTCTGGTGCTCCGTCAGATTTGTATCTGAGAGCACTTTCTTCTCCTGACCTTCTTAGCAGAGTGATTTACCCTGGCCGCGCTTGCAGTCGTGGATTAGACCAACTTTTGTGGGTCAGAGAGCGAGATTTGCAGGCGATTGAATTAATTCTGCCTTCTCTGTAGGCATGAGGTGCGGGAAGCCGGCCGCGCGGCAGAGCCACGGCGCTGGTATTCCCCTGCTCACCCCTCTGCTGCCGTCCTACGCAGAACTAGGAGCGACAGCCCGGGCTGCCGGCTGGCCCTGCCTTCCCTACGGGTGGCCTTGTCCTCTGCTCGAAGGACGATGACTTTCACATTTCCAGCATGACCCAGCTTGCGGTCTCCACTGGTCGTGGGAGCGGGGACTGGGTATTGCACAGCGTGCTGACGGCACTGTCCGCAGCGTGCCTGGGGTCAGCGCAGCTTGCTGTGTGAGGGGCTTTTCTGCCCACCCACGTACAAGGTGCTAAGCAAGGGCTGATCTTTCAATACTGTTTCCCTCCACCAGCCTTATGCAGGCTTCAACTAAGCCATGAAAGCTGTGTCTGGTTTATGGTCTGCGGAACGTGCTCGCGCCTTCTGCTGGGAGCCGGCGGGTGAGCGGGCAGCTGGATGTTCCCCTCTCGCAGGGAAGTCAGCAGGGGTGAAATATCTGGTGCCTGTTCTGAGCAGTTGCAGCCAAAAAACTCTGCAGAAAAATTACCAGCTGTGTCAAAGCTGTTCAGGAGCTCTTAGGCTAATATCCCTTTTTCTTTTCCCCCTCGTTGTGCAGAATTCACATTATAGCTGATAAAATTATGGGCTGTAATTATACACACATTCTGTAATTACATGTTTAGATTAGGGTTGGGCTTTTGCCATCTTTAGGTAACAAGTTAGAAATAGGTTAAACCTTCCAAAGCGGTGCTTCCTACTGGGTCTCTGTCTTCTCCTGGCAGTTAAAGCTGGAGTAACGGATCTGTAAGGGGCTTTTTGATGGGGGAAACACCCAGTCCACAATAGCCAAAGTTTGACAGGTTAACCTGGTGCTATCTATCCTCAGGTAACACCACACAAGTTATATATTGTAGTACCAGGAGGCTGCGAATCACCCAAAAAAAGTGACACCCAGCTTTGGTGGCCTCTGGTGCTTCTCAGCCTTTCAGCTCTCGGAGCATCGACGCTCCATCGTCTCTCTGGGGCTTCAGCGCTTATCGAGCCATGGCCGGTGTTGCTAACAACAGCAGCAAAAAGCAGAAGGGCACATCCCCCAGAGCTGGATGATGGTTTGTTTCCATAACTGGAAGCTCTCGTCCGACACCGCTGTTTTGAAAACAAACTCCCGTTCCTGTGTGTGCATGGGACAACACGACTCGGCCCCGGAGCTGGGGCCAGTGGCGGGCGAGGGCCAGCTGCGCTGACCCGGGAGGATGTCAGCCCTCGGCCAGGGGCACCTCGTGCCCAGGGCAGGGACCAGAGCCTCCCGCGATGGTGACCTGGGGCTGGCTCGCTGACGGAGCAGAGCCCGTTTGGGGGAGCAGCGTCCCTACCAGCTGGGTGCTGGCTCCCCCTTCCAGGCTGTTTCCCCATGGGGGTCAACATGAAGCCAGACGATGGATCATATCAACTGAGCACTGGTCTATGAATTTTATTTCAAAAAGACATTTATAAAATGTTTATTTATAAAATTTCAAATAAATATTTAAGGTACAAATGTAAAAACTAAGGTACTATGAAAGCTTTTTCTTCTTCCTTTTTTTTTTTTTTTAAATGGAATTACAGCTAATACTACATGTCTTGGGAAGCCCTGAAAGGGAAACCGTTACAGCGGCACGGGACACCAGCAGATCGTTAACTTTGGCTTAACAATGAATAAAACACTAACAAAGCACTAACTGACTCTATAGCAATGCAGATTAAAATCTAATTAAAGAAGCAGACTGTTTAAACTAGAGCCCTTACGCTTGACTAGAAAGTAACGAAGTCTCCTAGATACATGAGTAGGCAATTATAAAACTGTCCGAAAATGGCTAAACTAAGGTTTTTTTCCAGGTGCTAAGCGGCAGTAGCTGACATCTACTGAGCAACTAACCAGGAAAGAAGGAGCAACCCTCACCACAATTTTTTTTTCTTGGGGAAGGACGCCAGGATGGCTCCTGCGATGGGGCAGGGCTGCGGCTGCTGCTTGGGGAGCTCTGGCAGAGCCACCCAGGGTCCCGGTCCCGCTGCGTGCGAGAGGGTGACGGGTTTGTACCCCAGTGTCGCGGCAGCCCACGCGTGGAGGTCACCGGCAGCCGCGTGTCGGAGCGTGGGCCGTGCCGGGAGCGGCAGCTCGGCCCCAGGACAGTACAAAGCCGGCGATGCCCGTCCCTACTGCCGGCTCCGGCAGCAAATGGCGACGGCTGCGGCCGCGCTGCTGCCCGGGACGCTGGCTGCCACGCAGGTGTCATCCACGGCGTAGGCCCCCATGGTGCCGGGGCTCAGGGAATGGGCGTTACAGCCCGTCAGCGTCCAGCCGTCGTCACAGGACACCGTCACCTAACGGGGGAGAAGAGGTCACCCTCCGCTGGTCAGCAAAGGGGCAGGGGTCTGCCTGTCCCCGGTGCTGCTCAGGGTGATGTGGCCAGCGCCACAGTGAGCTGCTGGACCCCAGGCTGGTGCCTGTCCCGTTGCAGGTGGGCGACCGGAGTGCCAGGGAAGGCTGGGGCTGGGGCTGCACTCGCAACAAGATGCGGGAGGCAAGCTGCCCCCCGATCAGGGCAGCAGAGGGAGGAGCGGAGGTGAGGACAACACCATGGCAGAGGGATGTGCAGAGGTGAGGACAACACCATGGCAGAGGGATGAGTGGAGGCAAGGACAACACCACAGCAGAGGGATGAGTGGAGATGAGGAGAACACAGTGGCAGAGGGATGAGCGGAGGCAAGGATGACACCGTGGCGGAGGGATGA
>Ga0181612_123068_pt1 | contig 13761 bp, 10 predicted proteins | sample HoacroProtozoa21_FD_119630 | JGI IMG/M metagenome (GOLD analysis project Ga0181612, IMG submission 119630) | Hoatzin crop microbial communities from Cojedes, Venezuel. Combined Assembly of Gp0051906, Gp0051904, Gp0051908 | reverse complement strand
GTATTTGGTTTTGAGCAAAGGGCCATGGAATCTATTTTGTATTTTGTCCTTTATAGTATTAACACTTTAGATATGTGGTATAAATATGGGCAAACACGGAGTATTCTTCCTGCTGTATCTTGAGGCTTCTGAAAATTTCAAGCACTTCCTGAGCTGGCAGTTACCATTGAGTGACTGTGCTGTCCGATGGACATATTCCCATGACACTGAGACAACTGTTGCTGAAAGACTTGGTGTTCAGTTTTCATGACTTGAATTGAGAAAGTAGAAAAATTGGAGTGGGTTGAGAGAAGATCCGTGTAAGTGCTTAAATCATGAGAAAACTTGTCTCATCATGGGAGATTCCAGGCCCTCTGTCTTTGGATTATTGATGGAAAGGGGAATAGGTGACTTGATCTCAGGGTATAAATAGATATCTGGGTAATGGAAACTTGATGGCAGAAGTTACTTCAGTTGTAGAGGAAGGTCTGGCAGGCGCACTCTAACATATAGTGGGTAGAATGAGAAGTCAGACAAACTCAGGTTCTAAATGCAAACTTCTAACCGTTAGGATAACTAACTATCCTGATAATTATTGAGCAGTTATCAGGGAATCTTCATTGCTGCAGATGTTTAGTTAAACTTTGGAGACTTTCCTAAAAGACTGCTGCTGAAGTTTTGACCAAGAATTAGTTAGGAAAATTCTGTTTTATCTGTGTTCAGACAAGGTAATTTTGATGGTAGCTTTACATGTTACTGTATAGTAGATTATTTGGGCTGCTATTTTCAGAACTATCTGTTCATTTGTTGAGTATCTAACTAAGCTCAGGAGCTCATAGCTTTATTTTTTCTCTGAAGAAGTTCAGTAGTATGCAGGTTCAGTTGAAGGTAGCTGACGGCTTAGTGTTGAGATGAGCAAGCAAAATTAGTAGACAGTTTCTGTTATTAAACAGGAATAATTTTTTTCTGTTTCAAAAAGATTAAAGATTAATCAGTGTGCAGTGTTAGGTTTTAATTATTAGTAATTCTTTACTGTAGTGTAAATGTGTAAGAGGACAGAAGATTGTAGGTTGTAATATCGAGAAATTAAAACCGAGTCCTGATGATGACATTGAAGGAGCGCTAAAATGTTACATTTTGAGATGGAGAAATTAGCGCATTTCAAGGTGTACAACAACAAGGAATTACACATACACGTGGCAAAAGACAGCTGGCTCCTTTTGATGGTGAGTAGGATTTGTTTTCATCTGGGAGAAGGGAAGAATCTGAAAATACTTCAGCTGAAACTAGAAGTTTCTTGTAAAAATGCGTAATAAAATTGATCATATTTTAATGATTTCCTTTTAAAAGCCTTTCTGTCCTGGTGCCAGGACAGATACACATTAACGGCAGTGAGCAGTGACACCACGACTTGGTTTGTTGTAGGGAGAGTGCTGCCTTGCGTACTTAGGTGTGCTTGCCTCGGGCTACCTCTCGGTTTCTGTCCCTGCTGCAGTGCTTTGCAATAGTGCTCTTGGTTGCTGGTTAGTTAACCTGTAGCCTGACTGAATCTGATCTCCCCTAGTCCTTGCAGTGTCTTTGTCAGTGCGGGTTTTTTGTTTGGGGTTGTTTGTTTGTTTGTTTGTTTGTTTGTTTTTCATTCAATGCAGTGGGTTAAGCATTAAGCTTTGCACAGTCTTGGAACCAAGGGTAGGAATCACTCTTTAAAGTGATATCATTTAGTTGTGTGGTGTCTGGTTTGTGTTTCACTGGGATGTGGGGGGAGGGTTGTATGTTTTCTGGCACTTTTCCATGGCTGGGCTATGTGTTTAATAAGTTTCCAATGCTATTTTTACTATATTTTCAACTGGTAGATATGCTGAGTTGGCACTTTGCTTGATTAAGAGAAGGCTTTAAAAATGTTCTTTTACCATGCTTTGACTTTTCTAATAAAGGGATCCTAGAGATGTAGCTGTTCTTTGTGCATTTTCAATACTTCCTTCTTTCAGGACCTTTACTTTAAATGAATACAGAATTGCTGTTAAAAAATACTTCCATTTACGTAATCTTCTCAAATTGAAATATTTGTACCTTTTTCATTGGCAGGCATTTCACTCTGTTGGTTTTGCAGGTTGATGTGAGGAAGCAGGAGGGGTTTATGTTCTGTTGTGTTTTATTTGGGGTTTTTTTGGTCATCTTGTTTTCACCTTGGTTTTCTGACAATTCATAGCTAAAGGAACCCAAAGATGTACATGATTTATTAAGGCTTTATAACTGCTCTGAAAGCTTAGGTGGCATGATATGTATTCCTGACTAGAGGAATACATTTATTTGTAACATATTAATATGGTTGGAGGAGCAAGCACACATACGAATTTTCTGGTATCTTGCATAGCTATAAGCCTTCCATACAGATGAAAAAGAAGTAGTACTGTGGAGATACAGTCTGTTTCACTAGCTAGAAGAGAGATTTCCCTGTGATGGTGTTGTTGACAAAGAAGTTTTGTGTGTTATTGTTTGGGCAGTTGAATTAAGGCTCAAGTCATGCCTTCAGAATTAATAGCATAAGGGTTTTTTAATAGTTAAGAATGCAAGTCGTGGATCTGTACTGATCTGCCCTGGATATGAAGAAATGCAAGGTGCTTTTTCTCAGATACAGAAGATAAATCTGCTTGAGTGTCCTGTAGGTCATAAAACATTTGTAATAGGAATGTCCATCTGTCCATACAATGTGATAAATAATACATATATGTATAGATACAAGAATTGAGTGTTTCAAGTTAAATCTTTGAAGAGGAAACAGAATGAACCGTGAGGAACTAAGAATCATTCAAGTCAAAGTGTATTGTTATACTTTTCAGAAAATATTTCAAATGAATGGATATTTTTATTGCATAGGACCAGTGCTGTTTCTCCTCCTCCTGCTGTGCATTTTCTTGCTTAATTACAGTCTCCTGGGCTTTTAGATAAAGAAAGAGAGATGGTCATTGGAAGGTGACAGGGTCCATACTTCCTGCAGCTGAGAATTTAACACAGTGCTTTGGACTGTTAGATAACTTCCTGTGTGCTCATGTTTCTTGTTCTTTGTTTGCTTTAGCTCAAGCCTGGGAGAACATGATGAGTGCCTCAAGCCAGAGTCCTAACCCTAACAATCCCGCTGAATACTGTTCTACTATCCCTCCTTTGCAGCAGGCTCAGGCCTCGGGTGCCCTGAGCTCTCCGCCTCCCACTGTCATGGTACCTGTGGGAGTTTTAAAGCATCCTGGAGCAGAAGGTAAGAGTTCTTCTTTTTTCTTTCAATTTACCTGTAGTAAGAATTTGGAAACAATATCTGCGCTTCATCCATTCCAAATACTTTAGCTAATGCCAGTTGTGACATTCCTGCCCTCAGTAGGGACGTCAGATTTTTAAGGACAAGTAAACTATTCTCAGCGGATGTGTTTATGCGTGATGCTGCCGTAGGGAATGCACTGGGTGATGTCTTAAGTCTCTTCCAGTCCGCATTTCTATATTCATTAATTTTTTCCGTTTTGCTTTTCTGTACTCAAATTTTCCAGTCAATGTTGCTGTGAGATCTTAAATCCATTTTTATTTTGTTCTCTCTAGTGGCTCAACCTAGAGAACAAAGGCGTGTTTGGTTTGCTGATGGGATATTACCCAATGGGGAAGTTGCCGATGCAGCAAAACTGCCAGTGGCTGGGACAGCTTCCACAGGAACCTTAGCAGTGTCGCATGATCCATCAAAGCCCGTGACCAACAACACTTTATCAGCAGAGGTAAGGAAGCGTTACACTATTCACTGTTCAAAATACCTTGTTTACTTTGATTGTGAATAGCATATTAGCTTCTATGGTGATTTCAGTAAGACTGATCTAGGAAATCTGTTGAGGCTTGTTGTAGTGTGTTGTGTAGCAAGTGTCCTCACTTATTTTAATGTTTGCAGAGTGCTGAAACAACCATATATTTTGAACTGAAATGAGCTATTATGGGGCAGAGCACTAAGCAGTGTTTGAAGTCTGTGTGCTAGGCAGCTTCTGAATGTTTGACTATACAGCCTGTGTATGAACGGTATTTGTGTAAGGCATGTTTTAAAAAAGCTGAGTCATGGCCAGTAAGGAGTTTGAAACAATAAGATTGTCATAGCATGAAGCAGGAAAATACTTTGTTTGACGCTTCTCATAAAATGATATATGCAGGAAAGTACAGATAAAATCTGATGGTGTTAAATCCACCATACCCTGTGTGAGTGAAATGGAGACTTTGCAGAAAGTTCAGATGGACGTAGGTACATCTAGATTTTGTGCAGAAATAGGGGGGGTTGGTGCTAGAGAAGCGAGACTCTGTCTAAGCAGGCTTTTTAGTAACAGTTCACATACAGGAGTCATCACATGATCAGCTGTTGTTAAAGAGCCAGATTACTTGGTGGTTCTGGTTCTCCAGCAGACACAGACTCCTTCACCTACGTGTAGTAACCTAGTCAGCCAGCTCTTACATTTTTATCATTACCACTTTTGTAATGTCCTTTTTTCTTGTTTGCTTCTTGTAGACTGATAATGCTTCTGTATTCTCGGGAAATATAACTCAGGTTGGCAGTCCTGTTGGCAGTGCAATGAACCTAATACCTGAAGATGGTCTTCCTCCAATTCTCATCTCCACTGGAGTAAAAGGAGGTGAGGGTATAATTTGGCAGCTAGCTTTTATGCTTACCAGTTGCAATTAACCTGATAGTTACTCTGTTTATTTTAAAAATAAGATGCTGGCAATATGCTGAATATTTGAAGGAATTCACAGTAAGCACTCATGGCTAAATGTTGTGACACTCACTTGCACCATTGATCCTTATTAGTGTCCAGGAAGAACTGCATCTTGCAATGAAATTACTGTAAGAAGTAAAACACAAAGCAGAAAGAAAATTAACTTCAGTCCAGAAATATGTGCTAATTTCTTCACTGATGGCACTGTGGAGAATGTTTCACACAGAGTTATATTTTAATTAGCCTTATGAATATTCATGCTTCCCTTCTCTGAAAGTCTCTCGGAACATCCACTCTGTCTGAGGCATCCCCAAGCGCTGCATTCAACAGCACTGTTGCACATCCTGGCCCACAGCGAAGCTTTTAGTAATTGTGATGTCCCCTCCCAGAGTATCCAAATGGAGGAGGATTCAGAAAATTAAAAACTAAATCAAATGAAATTAAAAATTAAATTTTTAAAAGGTTAAAATTTGTTTATCTGACAATTGCTTTTCACAGTCTGATTCATGACATCCTTTAATATATTCCTGGGATTAACTTACTTTTTCATCTTTGACTTTTTTATTCCTGTTAAATATTTTGCTGATACAGTGCATTTCTAATGTTGAGCTGGAAGTAAGCTTTTATTGCAGGATAGTGTCAAAACCAAAATGTGAGCAGCATTTAATTTCAAAACAAATCTGTTCCATCCTGTGTTAGCTGTTCATGTGGGTGCCTGATTATTCAGTCTCCTCCACAAAAGAGGAATGAAACTACAGTATACTTTTCAACTCTAATATAGATAACTTCACATACATTGTATTTTGTATGCTAAGTTGATTTTGTTTCGTATGCTGTCACATCCTGGATTTTCTTTGCAGCATTTTACTTCTGATATTCTATTTCTATTTAAAAAGATTCCAAAACATTTTTCAGATTAGAAACCAAAGTTACCTTTCATTCTAGATAATTTTAGCTGGAAACGTAATATATTTATTTCAAAATCTGTTTTCATCAGTGTAACTAGTTTTTGTTAAAGCTTAAATGCAGAGTAGATTGTAATTGCATGGATGAAAAATCTTCATTTGCTAGTCATCTGGGTCTAATCATAGAGGGACACTACAGACATCTTTGAAGTTGCATGTTGGGATCCTTTTTACACTGGATTTAGACCTTCTATGATTTATAAAAAATATTGTTTTATATAGCGTTCCCTCCTTTGTTATCTTCCTAGTAGCTAATGCACAGAAAAGTGTAAGTGATGTGGCATAGGGATAGACCACGTGTTGGTGTCTGTAGTCCAGGACTGGTGTACTTGCGCTGTACTGTGATATAAATAACAGTTGTTAACTTCTTTGTCACTTGGGATTTCAGTTGACACCATGACACATTTCTCAATTTGATTTCCATTTTCTCCTCCAGTTGATACCAAAAAAAAAGTTGATTTATAAAACAAGCTGTACTTTTCTAAAGGATATACAGGGGTTATGCACATAAATGCTGTTGAAGTTTGAAAATAGCAGCCTAGGAAACAATCAATCAAACCAGCAATAAGGTGTGTTTTTTTTTTAAAGATAAAAAAAGCAGAAAGCATCAGAATCAGGATTATTTGATTATAATGCAGAGTACTGAACCAGTAAGCTAAGGACTTCACTGTGTGTTTACTTGTTTCTTTCATAGACTATGCTGTAGAAGAGAGACCTTCTCAGATCTCTGTCATGCAGCAGCTGGAGGATGGTGGCCCTGACCCTCTTGTGTTTGTTTTAAATGCTAATTTGCTGTCCATGGTAAAAATAGTAAACTGTAAGTTTTTATTATTAAATAAGACTTGGGGTATGAGAGAGGAAATGTTATATATGTTATTAGTAGGAACAGCAGCAGTTTTATTTGGTAGGATAGTCGCTTAAAGTGCGCATGGGTTGAAAACTTTGTACTTAGCCATATGAAGTTAAATTACAGAAGGCTCTTTTCCAGTTGATTAGACATCAATACAGACAAATTTTGTGTAGAAAACATAAACTGGATTGATAAAGCCTCCAGTCTCAGGTTTGGAAATCAGTGTTTCCTGTCCAGCTTGGTAGGGCAAGGTATTCTCTCACTCATTCTTCCTTTGGTTGCTTCACTCATTTCCCTGTCATGCCATTCTGGACAAAGCAGATAGCATCCTGTAGTAATACACAGGTTCTCGTCCACTGTGCACTTGTATCCTTCTGTAGTGTGCAGGTGTGAACGTGTGTGTGTGCATGTGTGAAGGGAGGGAGGAATGGATGGGGAGGCATATAGCTGGCTTCTCATGCTAGTACCTCAGATGATCTCTGCTGGATAAGAAAACGTTACCTGAGAAATTAAAAAGGACAGTTTTGCAGTAAAAAGTCTTAGACGAAAGATTCTATTTTAATAACTTAGTATTCTCAACAAATGAATTGTGAAGCTTAGAGCATGTGTCATCACTAGCATTCATGTGAAGCACAACAACACAGTGACGTCTCATGAAAACTCCTGACATCCAGCTATCCATCTTTACAGAGAGTTACCACTGTCTGGAACTGGTTTAGCTGTCAGGGTCGTGATACCCACAGCCGACAGCCTGACCTTTCCCCAGGTTCCTTCATTTGCATTTAAATCCTGTCCTTTAGTTTGGATACAGAAACTGCTAGAAGTCTGCTCTGTAGTGTTAATCCCAAGATCTGACTGGGAGCTGTAATGGTCTGGCTCTTCCTTAGCTGTAAACTGGGAATTACTGAGCTGCTTTCATTTTGGATGTGCTTGCTTGCAAGGTAACGGATTTGGAACCTAATTTGTCTGTGTGACAGATACCGCAACCAAACATGCTGTGAAAGTGATTCTTGAAAGAGCTATCTTCCTGTAGTGAAATTTAGGCATATTTTTTGAAATTTTGATCTTCCGTTCTGATACATGTTTTCGTCCCTGCAGATGTGAACAGGAAGTGCTGGTGTTTCACTACAAAAGGCATGCATGCGGTGGGGCAGTCAGAGATAGTCGTTCTCTTGCAGTGTTTACCTGATGAGAAATGTTTGCCTAAGGATATTTTTAACCATTTTGTGCAACTTTACCGGGATGCCTTAGCAGGTAGGAATGCTCCCTGTTAAAAATGGTTTGGATAAATGATCGTGCTGGGTCAGATATTCACATTTTCATCATTTAGCAAATAGCTATTTTTATATCAAAGAATATAAAAAGAGAATAAGGATTAAAGCTGATCGGCGGCTGAGTTGTTATTGGGTATTAGTATCCAGTGTTATATTCATCTCGCCAAATAAAAGTATTGATGAGGTGCTGGTAACCTGGGGAGCTGCTCCAGAGGTCTTCCAGCCTCCCTCTGAGTGCCAGCAAAACAAAGAAGTTTGGGCTGTAAAGGCCATGCGTAAGACTATTACAGCAGTGGAGCAGGAGGACTCCGCCTGTGACAACTTTGTGTTCAGCAGCCATTGCTGAGTGTCTGCTCTGGCTGCTTCTGGGTGCTCGGATGAGAATTTGAACACAGCTAACAGATCCAAAATTAGTCCTGCACTTCATTTAGCAAGAAGTGTAGTAGGTTACTCAGCAGGACTCGTGGGTACACTAATGACATTGCTTCTAATAATATTTTTTTTTCAGCTTGAAGTCAGGGTAGCTTTTTTTAAAGATACAAAAAGAAAATTTTGAGAATCCTTGTGGATAGTATGTTAAATACCGCCAAACCAGGTAGTTCAGCAATTTGATTCCCACAGTGTGTGTGACTATTGCTACATAGTGGAGATACTATTTATGTTATAAAGTAATGCAAGTATATATATGTATATGTGCCCCTGGAGTGAATTGTAGGGCATTGCAGAAATGATCCCTGAATTTTGAATTTTAGTGTCCCAATTGCAAGATCGTATTATGTAAACCTTTACACGTTTTACATTTGCCGAGTAAATGGGCTTCCACTTTTAGTTCTTGTTGGACCTTAGAATTCAAAAATTATTGCATAAGGAAAAATGGAAGTATTTGGTTCTGTTGATCAGAAAATAAAGCTAATTTTCCAGAGGTGAAATTGGATCACATTAAGGTTACATACTGAAAATACATTTACCAAGGATTCTGTCTATCATTTGCAATGCCTTTGCAGTGACTGAATCCAACACTTTAATAAAATAATGAAAAAGACCTTTGTTTTCTAAAATGTCTTGGTACAACAAAGGTCAGCTTGTCCAGAGAAGTTGCCAGGTTTGAAATGTACTATTATCAGATGTCATAATGGATCTTGTATACATGGGAAATGAGTACCTTTCCAAACCTCACTTCATTGTAATGCTTTATCTTCTAATTATGATGTTATTCAGAGGGAGATAGATATGAAAAATAGTGTGTGTGTATATATATATATTGCAGGTATAAATCCAGCTTGGTGTGTATATTGCAATGAAGTTCTGTATAATTATACCTACAGAAATACATAATTTATAACTCCTACATAATGTATTTGGAATTCTTTTTTTAGTGCTTTTGTGGTAGTAATTTGATATCCTACAGTTGCACTGGTGCAAAGAGTGCTTAATTCTGTACAGTTCTTAATCAGAAACTAAATTTCACTGTTTAAGAATTCCACTCTGTAATGTTCTTTTGGTAGGATTTGCTCTGTGTTGTTTCAGATGTGTAATAGAAATAGACAGACACCTCGAGTTGCTATATAATACCAAACCACACTGAAGCTTTTGTGGAACAGAACACCCTGATAAATTCCCACAGCGTTTTGCAATGTACTCTCTCCATATCCATCCTTTTTTCTTTCCAAGTCATGCGTGTTTGAGAGGGAGAAATATACATTAGCATATTTGCAGCTCTGGCTGTTTTAAATGTTATTCAGCCAGAGAGACAGGATATGATGCTGTAGGGGTTTCAGTTTTGGGGGTTGTAATCCCTTGGAAGTCGTTCGCAGCTTGCTGTTCTAGATGAAGCCATGCTTGTGAAGTTGTTAATTTCAGAGGTACTGCACCTCTCCTGGCGATTAGATGATAGACATTTAGAGTAAACGAGAATTCCCATTAGAAGTCAGAGAGACACTGTGTAAAACCCTGCCTCATGGTTTCATTTTTCATTATATAATATCTTGATTTAAATTTATTTTGCCATCAGGAAACCGAAATAAATTCTGTGGATGTTTTGTATTCATCTCCTTTAGTAAATGTTTTTTTAAAAACAATCATAAAATAAAAAGACACATACAGTATTTTTTGTTGGAATGGAAACAAGAATTGTGTTTAGTGATGTTGATTTTGTTTTGGAATGATTTTGGGTTTCCTGGTTTTGTTTTCAGCTGAAAAAGACAGTGTTCCCCTTTTGTTTGTTTAATTAAAGCCCATATCTGTAGTGATTTTTTTTTTTTCATGAGTCACACTTATGTACTAGCTCTTCTTGCTCAGGTTTGAATTCTGCATTGAAGCCTAGAAGCACAAACTTGGTGTACTCGTGCCTCTTCCCGTGTTTCTGCTTTCCTTGGACAATAACTTGTTTCTTGAGGCCGAGTCCTGCCCTCTGTGCTCGGCATTGCTCTCAGCCGTTTGCAGAGTATGTTTTTAGCGTGCGCGAGTAGCGGCCGCAGCTTAAAGCTTTGCAGTTTGTCCTTCAGATTCATCCCCTGTCTCAGCATGGGTAAGACGTCAGCCTGATGCAGCACCGCCCTGGACCTTCATGAGCTTGCTTACGGGAAGTGCCCAACCTCAAGCTATAGTCTGGTATTAGGACTTTATAATTGTAGAACAACAGAGAGATTTTGAAGGAAAAATGACATTTTTTCCCTATAGGTTGTATGCATTGTATGCATGTGAGTTGTAATAAGCTGTAAAGTTGTTAATTAAGGCAAGTATTAATTGCTGTTGAGTTTCCATCACTTTATCTTTCCTCTGGCCCCTCTGTCATCAAGCTCCCTGCTGTGTTGCTTTTCTTGTTTTGAAATTGAAAGCTAATGATTTCTGTTGTGGTTGTAGTAGTTGTACTGTTGTAGTAGTAATCCCATGATTATCCTTGTCTGTTGGCTATAAGCCTGGCAGGAGGTCTAGTGAATGGAAAAATGAGAACTGCTGTCCGTCTGAATGGGCACTTTGAAGCAGTTGGATGTGTTAATATAGAGCTGCCAGATATGCCCTACTGCATCAACTCTTTCGTGGAATACAAGAAATACTACTGTTACTTTTGTAGTGAAAATGCAAATCTGGCAACTGCTTGGAATGGCTTCGTGATCGCCCTGGTTTGGGGGATGTCTGTAGTGAGGGTGGATCTGTCTCGGTCACAGTTTTGTGTATTTTTTACTCAGCCTGTTTTTAATTAAATAAGGTGGTAGCTAACAACGTGTAGATCTATAAAGAAGCCCGTGTAGATGTTTGGAGTAGAGAACAGGTTAGCTGAGTGAATAATACACCCGTGCAAGTGTAATGTGGAAAGGTGGATACAAAGTCAAACAGCGTACAAGGTGTGAGCGTGACTGTTTGGAAGACTGCTGCAGGCTGGTCTAAGGAAGTTTTGGGTGCTGGTAACTGCTACTCGCAGTGATAGTAAGTGAATCATTATGTCCCTTGCTGATAGAAGTAAGTTCTTTCCAATTTACTTGCTGATGTGTTTCAATAAAAAGATGCTGAGTGTGGCCGTAACTTTAAATGTTGAATTTCATATAGTTTTTTTCAATGTTGGTATCTGCTGCAAATGTGTCGTGCCATCAAGTTACGTTCACAGTCTTGTCTCTTCTGTTTCTTTGTGGCTCTTGGTGTGGTAGTGGCTGGGTTTGTACTGGTTTTGCGAAGAGCATGTGCTCATTTGCTCTTGAAGCAAATCCATCTGGGAAAATTGTTCCTAGGTGAATATTGCTTTGCATCACTTGCTGCAGAACTAGGATGCTTGGCTTTGCAGGATGTGAAAACGCAAGCGAAAAACCCAAGCATGTGCAACATGGTGTTTGATACTTGGCAGTTCTTGGTTGTTCCTGATGACGGTGGAATGGGGCCGGGCAGATGCAGCTAGCTTCCCCAGGCCGCATAGGTATGCCTTCCCTGAGCCTGGATGGTAATACCTGCTTTTTGACCTGGGATTAACCAAAAGATAGGAAGCACAGATTAGGAATTTAACCTCAGTGTTTCAAAAGCACCTAAGTGGTTTCACCACATATTGAGAGCAATAAACAAATGCAGGAATCTTTTCTTTACCTTTGCTGGTATAAACTATTTTGAGTCCAGAAGGGATTGTTACTTATATGCAAAGTAACATTGTTGATCGGAGGAAGATACCTAAAGTGAAGAATTCAAAACGGCATGGATCATGACTGAAGAGAAAGTCACATTAGTGGATGAAAAGCGTGTTTTTTATAAAGGACTTTATAGAGTTTCTTAGGATTTAAAGTCAAGGGTAACCCAGCATAACTGAGAAGAGAGTAAGTACTGACCTCCTGCAGAGCTGCTTTAGATGCATCATGCACACTTACGGGACTTCCTAAATAACGTCAATTGTCTCATGTCAGGTGCTGGAATTTAATATAAGGAAAGGCACCTTTCTGTTCACTCTGAGATTACGTCTTTAGAAAGGAAGTTGTGGTATTTTGTAAATTAAAGTATATGCTTTTGAGAAGGGTAGCTTTTATTGAACGTTTTTCTGACAGCTACACTTTCTCTACAAGCTTCTGAAACACAGTTCTATGCTTAACATGTGTAATGGTGCAGTGGGTTCAGTTTGACCATGTCAGACTGTTAATAGCAACTTATCAGTGGGGCCTTGACTTGGAACCACCTTCGAAGATGTGACAGGAAAGGCTGACAACTCCTGGTCAGTGCAGAAATGCTTTTTGACTTGGGTTTGCTGGTTGAAAAGGGCACTAGAGAGGTGTGTAGGAAAACGCTGGATTCTTCCCATGCTTTCCACATAGCGTGCTCTAATAAATGATGAACAGCACAACTACCTAATCCCAGTAGTTTGTCTTCTTAATAGCGGTAACCTGTTGGAGCTTGCACTGTGTGAGCTGCTTGTGTCAAAAGGAGTAATTTACAACACTGAGGCTTATGGTAGCAAAGTGCTGATCAGCTGAGTTGCAGATTCCACTCTGAGAGGTTTTTTCATGTTTCTGTTGGCTGAAAAAATTCGTGTTAAGGCACCCCAAGCGTGTGAGCCTTGAAGCTCCCTCTCCAGAAATGGAAAAAATAAGTAGTCGTCCCCTTCTGCTGCAGCACTTGGCATCAGTCACAAGTGGAAATGTCTGATTGCTTTGTCATCCCAGTGGGCAGTACCGCACGTCTCAGAACTGTTTGGTATTGTACAGCTTTACTTTGCCTAGCCTTTTTCACATCAAAAATACTTCAGAAAAAGGTGCAGAATTGAATTCAGTTTAGCTGTTCGTACACTTCATACATTTTAAGGTTAGAAGGGATTATTATGGTTGTGTTGTTGGAACTGAGAACCTCACAAGTAACTATCAGGCCTGTAGCTTCTATTTGGGTAAGAACAGATGGGAAGAGGAAAAGGAAGTATAAATGAAGAAGAGGAGGTTAGTGAGGGTACGTGGGAACTGCAAAAGCAAATCATTGGAGCTAAGTTAGAAAAGTGCCAGCAGCTATTTTAGGTAAGTGAATATCTTTTTCATGAACTCCAATTGATATACTGGTTTGCGCTCACTAGCAAGATGCCCGAGTTGGTGCGTTAGCAGAGTGTTCACTGAGCAGGCAGCAGTGTCACAGCACAGGCGGACAGAGAGATGCATTGGCACAGGGGCAGGTGTCCTGGTTTCGGCTGGGATAGAGTTAATTTTCCCCCCAGTAGCTGCTGTGTTTTGGATTTAGTAGGAGGAGAATGTTGATAACACTGGTGTTTTCAGTTGTTGGTATGAAATCAAGGACTTTTTTCCAGTTTCTTGTATCCAGCTAATGAACGGGTGTGCAGGAGCTGGGAGGGACCATAGTCAGGCAGCTAGCCCAATCTGGCCAATGGAAATATTCCATACCATAGATATCATGCTCAGTTTATGAATGGAGATTGGCTGGGGGGCAGGAATCTGCTCTTCTCATTTCCGTAAATTTAAATCCTCTCTTGTCCAGGAGTGCAAACTTTT
>Ga0181612_166116_pt1 | contig 13762 bp, 8 predicted proteins | sample HoacroProtozoa21_FD_119630 | JGI IMG/M metagenome (GOLD analysis project Ga0181612, IMG submission 119630) | Hoatzin crop microbial communities from Cojedes, Venezuel. Combined Assembly of Gp0051906, Gp0051904, Gp0051908 | reverse complement strand
ATTTTTTTCACAGGCTCCAGTTTCAAACAAATAATCGCACTGCCCTTATTCCCTTTCATTGTTATCTGTTTTACAAATTGAAGTGTCTGTTGAAGATGTTTATGAGTAGTTGTATGATTGTCAAAGAGTAAGGGAAAATAGAGGTGTGAAAAGAGGGTTGAGGAAGAATTCAAGAGGTCATATTTCTGTCCTGAGGCAGGACCAGCTATCTCTAAACCATCCCTGATGTAGTCATAAACCCCCCTGACTCTGTTCTTACAGTTGTTGAGAGAGAAGTTTAGCAAACTCTTGAGAAAACCTGTTCCTGTCTTCACTGTTAATGAATATATCCTTGTGTCTAACTTAGATGTACTACCTAGCAATTTAAGCCCATTATTTTTTGCTCTATCCACAGCAGACTTTATTACCTCTCCTTTTACAACTACCTTTTCATATTTGAAGGCTATTACCATGTCTCCCCACAGTCTTTCTTCTCTTCAAGAATAAACAAATACTATTCTTTCCTCAAGGGTCATGTTCTCCAGACCTCTGACCTGTTTGTAGCTGTCCTCCACACTCTCTCCACTTGATCTGCAGTCCTCTGGGGAAATCGCTGAGAGCATGCCTGCAGCCCATGAAGTGAAAGGATTATTCCTTCTGCCTCAGATATGAAACTTATGTATGGACACATCAGTAAGTTTGAGGTTGTTTTCTCCTTTGTGCACAACTTATATTCAACTTTAAAAACTAATGCTTTGTCTGAAACCCTGCAGCCAGCCACTCAGTTGCCAACTATTTCTACTGAAGCACAGTATTTTGTGATTTACTCACATAAATCCATTTGTCAAGAATCCCTGTTCTCAAAATAACTGAAACACAGGCTGGTATTAAATCCTGAATAGACTCTTTTGAAATCCTACCTCCTACATAACTACACAGTGTTACAGTAAATCCACAATAACTACACTGTGGGCTTTCCAATTAACACCAGCCATTGCCTAACAAATATTGAATATAAGCTTTTTACTAATGTAGGTGGTGTGGACTGAAGAAGTCCTTCCCGATTTAGCCACTTGTGCACCTCTGTTTTTCTCAAAAGCTGTTTTTTTGTCATAGATACCAATAAGATTAATTTGATTGTTCTTGACAAATCAACACTATCTGTTATGTATTTCTGTGTTATATTTGGGATGCTTATAATTGATTTATATTTTTATTGTGGCATTTTCCAAAGAATTTAGTTTAGACTGCCAGTCACCAGTCTCCTAGACGCTCCCATCTCTTTTCTCAAAACCAGCCATTCATTTGCTCTTTTCCATCACCTGGAAACTCACTCAGCCATAAACTGTTCCCTGAGAGCCCTGGGATGATTTTACTCCCACCCAACTCAATTCAAACACATAGCCCATATAAACAACCTCTTCTTTTCCTGATCCAGGCTGACTCTCCCCCACTTTGTCACTCAACTTAGTTGTATCGTCTTTCTTACCCTGTCAGTCTTCTAACCACGGGCATAATGTATGTTGGCTTTCATTGTGTTCATTGTTGTTAGCTTTCCCTTCTGACACTCTGCTTACCAAAAATGTGACTACAGAAATTTACTATTTGCCCCTTAAATTTCTTGAGCTTGATTTTGTCCCCTTGATGCCTGAACTATGTCTTGAAATGCATCCTCTCTGATTTTTTACATACTTTTTGCTTAAGTATTCTTTACTCTGAGATATAGGTAGAAACATGGTCTCTTGCTATTCTTCCCATATTTTCCAGGTGATTGACAGTTTGAACTTTTATTCTTCATTTTTGTAGAGACACCACCAGTCTCTCATTTCCCTTTACTGGTCTTCAGATAAAGCTAGTTTTACACATGTAAGTATTATGCATACTGGTTACTGCAGTGGGGTTGATCTCTTCAGACATTTGCCCTACGTCTGTCATGCTGGGGTCTGATGACCCAGAGATGTAGACAAAGTTGTAGGAGGACTATTTCTTTTCAGTTTCTCTCCCTCTACCTTCCCCTCCTGCCCCTCAAGCTTTTTCCAGTCCTATGTCTAGTTTGCAATATTACCTCTCATCCTACAGTAGCAGTTGGCATGTTTTGAACTGAACATGCCTGCCCTATTCTTGCACACTTGTTTTCACTCAGTCCTTGCTTTAGCTCTGCAAACCATCCTGTTCACCTGCACAGGCTGGCTCTGAAATAATAAGATCAAAGAGAAATTCAGGTGGGAAAGGAGGGCTCTGGAGGGCTCTAATCCAACCTGTTGTTCAGAGCAGGGACCACGTCAGTGAGATCAGTCTGTTTACAGTTTTGTCTAGTTTTGAAAACCTCAGGGCATGAAGTGTCTGCAGCTTCTGTGGGTAGCTGATTCCAGTGCTGACCCACTCTTACTCTGAGACATTTTTTCCTTATATCTGGCTGGAATTTCCCTTGCTGCCACTTGTGACCATGGCCTCTTGCCCTTTCTCTGTACAAATGTCAGCAGATTAGACTTTATTAACTCTTATTGTGTGTTGAGGGGTGTTGAAGGTGTAGGGATGTGCAGAATCTAGGCCTGGTCTGTGTGGACATGTTAATGATCTTTTCTTTCCTCTCTGTACTTTGGATAGTATTGCCATAAGTACTGGTGGTGGTTTCAATCAACCCATTAATTTGGAAAAAAATAAATACTGAGGAGACAGGATGTGATGATACTTCTGGCTAGTGCAAATACTGTTCTGAAGATGCAGAGGCCATTCACTCTAAAATAAAAAAAAATATGCAATTTTCCAGCTGAATTTTCCCCCAAACTCCAAGCAGATGTAGCAACAAAGCATAGAAAGACTTACAGAAAAAAAAGAAATATAGGAACCTGTAGCCAGTTAATGCATTACGCATGTTGCATAATTTCTCTGGGTATCTTATTTCCAGTCTTTGGCAAGGAACAGAGCTAACAGAAGTGAGAACCAGGGAGTAGAGATCAAAAAAGAACCCAGCATGCTGGAAAGCAGCAAGCTGTATCACCGTTTCCTTCTATGAATTTATCTCTCATTAGGAGAATATTTTTTGGTGGTTTTTTTTTTCCTGTTAACACATGTTTTAACAGCAAGTACTGATGATAAAGGCTGCTTTTGTTAGAGGAGAGCTTCTGAGAGTTAGAAAGGAGACTGCGTGGTATTATGTCAGAAATGAGGTTAGGTTAAGAAGATAGTCATTTCTTCTGCTGAGTGGCAGTGTATTAAGAAATGATAACCATCACCTGGTAGGATGAGAGTGAATCTCAACAACACTTCTCAGTCACAGTATTGCTCTTGTCCCTCCACCGAGGAATAAGAATGCCCTGCAGTAAAGCGGTTTGTGATTTGCAGTTAATATACCAGATAGTAGGTTAAAATACCATACACAAATATTAACAAGTGAGTAGATCCCAGAGACAAATAACATGCAGTCATTTTCTTCCAGCAAACAGAGCAAGCTCTGGGGAGCTGCAGAGGGGTATTGATGGGCTTTTGTAAGAGTCTTTCAGTGGGGAGTCTCCTGTTGTCTGAAATCTACTCCAGGTACTCACAGGAGTTACCACTGACCGATTATGAGCAGATTGAATGCAATCTCTTTCTATGCATTAGGAAGCCATTGAGCACCAGAAAGCAGCACTTTCTCAGGGACTATCACGTAATCCATACCCCTTGCTGTGGAAAAAAATGAACAAATAAGGGCTGCTAAAATCCAGACCACAAGGTTTCCTTGGTTCACATTTAGCCCAACACTGTCTTAGCAATATAATATCCAGGAAGACTGTTATCAACTTGCATTACTACCAGTGCTTGCCTTTTTGACTCTTCAGGGATATGCTATGTGTCTTGGAGCTCTTAGCTATGAGGAAATGATGAGTAGCACATACTGTTAGGAATTTATATTTGGTGTACATCTCTAATGGCTTTTTTGAAGGGGTTGCATAGGATGCGCCGTGTTTCATAAAGATAAATGCAAGGGTAAAATATCCATGGAGTTCACTTGAAATTATATCATCCTAGCTGTTTTGTACTACCATATTTTGTAATATAGAATTTCTGAGCGTACATATGGTGCTAATAGGATACTGGTTGACAACAAATAATCAAATCTTGGAAGAAGAAATTCCTTTCTGATTCATATGGGTATAAAAAAGTCATGTATCCATGAAATATTTTTTCAGAAAATTGCTGAAACTTGCTGTTTCAGTAAGGTCATAGCACATGATTTTGATTTTACTTCTACTTCTTATTATTCCAAGTGCTCATTTGGTTCGCTTCCATGGAAGATTCAATAAACAATGAAAACACTTAATTTCATATTTTATGATGACTGAATGTTTAAAACACATATAGCTAAACTCAGCTGAATTTTAAAGTGAAAGGACATAAGAGCACTTGGAATTCTTTACTCATGCCATGGTTGTGTTTTTAAAACTTACCACAAAGTCTTGGATGAAGAATAAACAGACTAAATAATAATTGTATGACCTGTGATCCATCATAGATAAATAGCTATCTAGCGAAACAATTAATGAAAAATTTTTACATTACATCAAAAACTGTCGTTGTGAACCAGAAATAAGGGTAGTTTAAACTGCTTCCAGTCTACAGAGCAGACATTTCAGCATACATCTTCTGGATAAAGGTAAGAGTAAGGAATATATAAAACCTATAAGATTTACTGTCTTCCCAAACTAAACATTAGCAGTTAAAATATCTGTCTGATATAATAAAAAACAACCCCAGTCTTCCTGGTAATTTTTTGCTAAGCACATTTGGTATGAAGCCAGACTATCAAAACGCCAGAAGCTTTCTTAGCATGGTTATCCAGACTCCTGATATCTAACTGAAGATAGACACGGTTAAAAGTGTGTGTGTGTACGTGCATATCTGCATGCACAAATGATTCTTGTGGAAGTGTGGCATTTTGTTTGACATTAATCTCAAAACAAGGATATCTGCTTCATTTCTACAAACCTGGTTACCGAGCCTTTCAACTTTCCTTCTATTTCAAACAACATGTCAGATGTTGCTCCTCTCCTGATGAAAATGGAAGAGAGCTTGTTAGCTACTTTGGAAAAGTGAGTGCATTCTTTTCTCATAAGATGCTTTTTCAACAGTGGCCATTACTCACATTGTCCAAACATGCTGAAAAAGAGACCTCAGTGTGCAGGTCTGTTCTTTGTATTCAGGTGCCACTGAATGACTTCCATTTTCTGTGGCATCAATTCATCCGAAAGCATTTCATCTTGCACTGGCCAGGATCAGAATAACTACTGTATTTCTACTCCTGTTTCTATCTGCATTGCTGCCACAGAGTTTCTGAGGAATTCAGATTGGTGTTCACTGATGTAGTTCTCAAAGGATGGTGGACATGGATATCACCCCTTGCACTCTCAGAACTACAGAGAAGTGAGGATTATTTACACAAAAACTGGAATCTGATTTCTAGTTTTAGTTAGGAGTGTCTTTTCCACACTTGCTTATCTTCTCAGTCATTTACCTGTAGAAGTCTGCCATAAGAGACACTCTAAGGAGGAGAAAGAATGCAAAAAATAAGTGCTAAATCCATGGAGGGATGGAGGAGCTGTGACAGGTCTTCAGGAAAAAAAATAGGAAAAATGGCTCTAGAAAGGCCGCAGAAAATCATTGGACTAAAAAAGAAAATACATTGGACAGAAGACAGAACTAAATAAAAAGCAAGCTGTAAAGTTCAGGAAGAACTAAAAGAAGGTGAAGACTCCTCCAGAAAACAGTGGTTTTGTGCAGACAGGGGAATCATGGAGAAGATCTGCTTTGGCCAAAGATAAACGTAGGAAAGAAGGAAATAAAATGCAAAAAACTTTGCAAAATTGTTGCTCAACTTCTTGTAATGTGGGGACTTGACTTGCAAAATATCAAGTCAGTTGAAAAACATTTTTGTTTCTCCAAGAACTCTATAGAGGAACCACAGCAAAAAGCAATGAATAGAGCTTAACTCTAGAGTTTGGATACAAATCAGGATGTGGTGAGGTCTGTTTATCAGAGTCTCAGGTGTCTGATGTTCTCCTGTTACGTTAAGGATACACTTGAAGTAGCTACTATGCGAGGATTGTGCAATGACTTGTGTGAAGTGACCTTGGCAATCTCCATCTCGTTCCTGTTAGGCTTTTGCCAGAAACTCGCTTTATCCCATTTGGCACTTAGTGGAATTAGGTTGGGGTTGCATTTCCCACGTCAACTCAGCCTCCTTTGTTACAAGATGTGGGAAAGCTGGTTTTGAGAAGGGCATTACCTGGGCCATAGATTGATGCCTGCTCATTCTGAATGAACTTCTTGAAGGAGGTGTGAGGAAGTGCCGAGTAAGACTCCTGTCGGGAGAAAGTAGCGGTGATAATGATGATGAGGAGGCCAGGTATAAATTCTCTTTCTTATTTGAGCCTACTTACAAAGTGAAGAAGATAGATGACTTAAAAAGCTCTTCTGCGGTTCGCAATTTCTGTCCTTTTTGACCAAGATCATATTGGAATCAGGCACAATGACTAAAAATATATGTTGCTTTCAGAGATTTGTGGGTTTTGTTGTGCATTGTCTCTTTCTGATTGAACACCAAGGCTGTTTTTTTAGCCTAATTAGCAGCTCTGTTAACAGAGGAACATTTCTGGTTTGGGCAACAGGCTTCCTTCCTCTTCACTAGAAAATCTCATAAAGTTTCTGAAAGCAAGTTCAAAGAAAGGTGGATAAACATGTTGGCTGACATAAAAACTATCGAGAATAAAGGAATAAACACAAGTTAGCAAGAACTTTGAAATTTTTTGTGGCTTCACTTAAAAGATCATTGTTTCTATGGCAAACAAGAAAGACGGTTTTGCCCTGTGGTTCATGTAAGAATAGATTTACATTGGAAGTTGGACAGCTTCTGTTGCAAAATTTCTGTTTAGATGTTTATAATGCGGTGAGCTCTGTAGTGTCTCAGAACTTCGCCATGCTAATAAATTTATCCCCACAAATCCACTTTGGAAATAAGATTTAGTACTATTCCTGTTTTAAAGATATCACATACTATGTGATCTAGCTGAACTCACACAGAATATATGAAAGCGATCGAAGAGCAGACTCTGAAAGCCTGTCTATCAGTCATGAGTGCTTCAACACAAATCAATCATTCTAATCTTCCTTAGTGCCAAAATTTTACTTGAAATAGGTTGTAATAGCAAAAAGCACTCCTGAAAAATGACAGCGATTCCTCTTGAAAGCCATAGACTGGGCACTGAAACTTGAGAAAATGGGAAGTATGCCACTGTGTCCAATATACAATGATTTTCCTGCACTGAAGCTGATCCACATCAGATCTACATCTGCATGCTTGTCTGCATATGAGTAGAACACCATTTTACTAGTTTATAAGCCAACAGTTTATTTTTAGAAGCTGTCAGCCGTCAGTTAGAATATGACTAAATGCCATATTGTTAGTAAAAGTTCTTGTTTGGAGTCCACCTGTTTCTCAGTGGTTTCCTTTATGTTATTTTTTCAGAAAGAACAGAAAGACCCTAGCGCACGGCTTACGAGTCCTGTGCCTGACAAAATCCCAGAGCAAGAGAGACATTGTCTTCCTTCAGGGAGCAGCTGAAGTCTGCGCAGCTCAGTCTGTAATGGGCAGTTTGTGAAATATATACATGTATATATATATATACACACTTACATATAGTTGTATATATAACTATATCTCTCTGTATCTCTCTCTCTCTCTCAGGTACTCTCAGTCCCTCCTGTCTCCTGTATGAAACTAAAATTGAAACCTGATCTGTGAAGCGCCTGAACAATCTAGCAGGTTTATCTCTTCTCTGATGAAAATGTAATAGAAATCCTGGGTTAAGAATTGTTCTCTGTATTTTAATGACATTGTCTTGCCTTATTGTGTTGAATCAGAGGGTTACAAAAAATGTCAAGATGCTATTGCTTTTCTCATGCCTCAGTATTCAGGATGTTCCAACCATTTCTGAACCCTTTTTACCTGTCAAACAGCAGTTGATAAATCCCTAGTGGAATAGGGCCATGCTCTACACATGCAACTTTCTAAGCACTGTACAGAAAACTAGTCTTAAATTCTCATGAGGAAGAAAGAGCTTTGATTACTGAAGAATTAGAGACTAAGTATCTTTTCTGTAGATCTGACTGCACTATCTGGGGAAGCCAAATGTCAAACTGAGATGTAACCGTATGGAAGCTATATGCTAGAGGTTTTGTAATGTCTGTGATTTGAACCACGCACTATGTAATATCAGAAAAAGTGAATACTAGTTGTTCAAGGAATTAGCTAACTCAAAAAATTGTTATTAAGAAATGATCACTGAGAGATGCTCCAAGTGGGACTACAAAGGGTCAGGTGTTAGTTCTAGCATCATTGCAGACATACATCAAAGAGGTGGAAGTACGTATGGAAGTCACTGAAAATAAGCCAGGATCTCACAAGTGATCATTACTTCCAAGCTCAAACCAGTGTGCTCGTGCTGCTCCCTACAGCTACCGCCCAACCTGGTCTTTAACACGGTCACCCTCCTCCCCTTACCACATCCTCAGCCTCCATAAACAACCTCCTCTGGTGCTGTAGGAGGTTCATGATGCTTGGGTCTGTATAAATCATTGTGGAAAACAGATTATTCCCCTCCTGCTGCCTTTTCCATATCTGAAGACTGTTACCACTTAGTCCTTTGATGTTCTTATTTCTAGGCTGAATACTGTTGACACTTTCAATTTCTGCACATAGGCCATATTTTTAGATATTTTTGTTTGCCAGTCTATTTTTTTTTCCTCTGGACTCTCCTCACTTGCTCCATAGTTTTTTGAAAAGGAAAGGAAGGAGAAGGAAGAAGGAAATTCCCTAAATTTCCCCAACATTGACAAGATATTGGAGGTAGAGTTTTACCAAGGCTGAGTAAAATTACTTTAAGAGTCTTACTGGCTTCCTGTTCCGAGACCTGCTGTCTGCCTCTTTCATACGAACATGATCCTGTTGATTCATGTCTGTTTCCGATCTTTTGTAAGGCCCAGACCCTTTTCTTCTAAACTGTTCCCTAGACCACTGTACTCCACCTTGAACTGGTACAGTTGATCGGCCTTGACAAAGTAAGTCTTATATTTGGGCTAAGTTTGATGTGTTTGATTTTCTTTTCTCAGGACATATTACTCTGATCTACCAAGGTCATTTTGCTTGCTAATACTATGCTTAAATGCACCACTGGCAGTCCCTTCTGACTGTATAGAAGGCCAGTTAGCTCGGGAGCTCATGAGGTCTTGATGGCTATGTTCCTTGGGGTCGGTTTTTCTGACCTATGTAAAGAAATTAAATACATGCAGAACTTCTGTCTAGCATCAACACAAACTGCATAGGATCTGTCCTTATTACTAAACTCCAGCGCACAGTACCCACATTCAAACTGTGTGTGTATTGGATCTGACTGTGTATCAGCTACTAACAAGGATCTGGTGATCATCTGAGATGGTAATCTTTATCCCATGCAGAACTGTACCAGGATGATTCAGTTGTCAGGGTAAAAAGTTCCACTGCCTGGGAACATTCTCTGATTTTCTGCTTAATCTACTAAATGAGTTTGCCACAGTGCTGGCAGTTAGAAAAATGTAGCCAAAGGTGTTACCCAGGCATCTGAAACCTGATGGGAGGGTCCATGCTGTGTGCAGGTCTGTGAGCGCTGACACTGCTGTTTGAAGAGAGTCATCAAGATAAGGAGAGTTCTACTTTGGCATTATAAAGGGGATGTCTACCTACCTGACTGCTGAAGTGGTAAATTACCTTTTTTGGCTTAATCTGAACCAAAATCTTTCCCAAGTAAATGATTTAAAAATAGGCAAAAATCTAACAGAAAGTTGCAAGCAGGATTGCTCCAGCTGAATGCCTCACTGATCCCAATTACAGCACACAGGCGGGGTATTGGCATGCACAGAAAGTGTTTCAGTCTTGCAGAAGAGTCTGTACCAAGAAAGAGAGAAACTCCCAGGGTCAATGAGAGAGAATGGTTTATGCTTTGGTGTATCGGGTTGGATATGTTGTTTCTACTAGGTGTACCCCTTCTTTCTGAAAGATTACATGACAGCTTGTCAGTTGAAGAACAGCATAATGTTTCTTCTTTCCCTTGTGATCAACCATTCACTAATGCATTAAATGCAGTACAAGATTGGGCATGAATCTCCAACACTGTGTTTGGCACTGACAGGTCAGTTCCGTAATCTCCAGTGCTTTCGTTTGTTGGTTTGTTAGCAACAGAGGCCTGCTCTGTTTATCCAGGCTCTTGTACTGGAGCCTATCCTGGAACATTTCAGGTTATGCAAGTACTTATAGACTGAAGAAGGCAGTACTTGATAGACATGTATTTGTAGGCTGTGCAAAAAGCTTTAACATCCACCTGCCCCCATGGTGCCCAGGGCGAAAATCTAGATTCAGAAAACACCATTCCGCCACCATAAAACATTGAAAGTGCATCAAGATTATGGCATTTGGGAAGCACCAAGAACCATATGAAGTCTGGGAAAGCTCCAAGTTTTTCCCTCAGCCTTATCTGGATCCTTTCACTAGCATGCAATAGAGTGTATGTTACGGGTGATTTGACTAGGCTGAGCACGACGCACAGCCAAGCAACAAGTCGTGTTACCCACCGAACATGCAGGAGTCAATAAGTGGCTTCACGGTTGTTGGTGCTTTGTTTATCTCATGGAAAGCAGGATCCTGGAATGATCTGCCTCTGAAAAAATCTTAGAGGTGACAGTGGATAGTCTCCCATGCTCTCAGCCGAAACCACATACAAGCTTTCTGAAGCTGGCAGGGAGTGCTGACAATTTCCACCTTTCCTGCACATTGACAGGTGTTTGTGAACACCTCACCTGCATTCTCTATAGCAGGGCTGTTCAGTGATTTCTGCTTAGATGATATTCTATTCCTCTTCCAAACACTCTTTCCAGAGACCTAGATGTTGAAGAGCTCTGATGCTGAGCAACCATCTACATGCAGAAAAGCTAGCCAGGTCTTCAGGGTACGGAATACCTGGCTGCAAGCTACAGCTTATCTCTCCTCTTGCTACGGATTCAACTCAAAGTGTTTTGTTCTTTTAACTAATGTTTTTACCACTGTGATACAGTCATTCTTTCTGATTCTTGCTCGATTCAGATTTCTTTTCTAGACAGAAAAGGGAGCAAGTTCTACAGGCAGGTGGAAGGATCCCAAGGCTGCCATAGTTCTGCCATAGCAGGGGGGAAAATTAGGTCTTCATGGAAATATCAGGGCAGATCCACCCAGGCAGTGGGAGAATGTGGATCTACATCTCTACACCCTGTGTAAGATATCTAACTACTGCCTATTGCCCAGAATGGGACTGTCATCCAATTTCTTCTCTGTTATATGAGAAAGTTTCCTTGGTTATGTAATTATGGGCTGGAGGTCAGGACATTGAAGCTTACACAGTGGGGAAAGCCAACAACACAGTGTAATACAGCATAGGGATCCATACACAACTTATGGGATGGGCAGAAGGACAATCCTGTCTTCAGGGTGTTTCCAAGTCTGCTAGGATGTCCACACTTTGCTCCACATGGCCTACTTTTCAAAGACCTAGTAGCTTGCTTGGAATTTGTTTAGGATACTCTGCATCCTGGTCTGCTCTGGGTGGCCAAATCATCCACTTCTAAGCATTTCTTCTTGGTTTGCTTTGGTGATGGATTGTTTCAGAGTCAATGGATGTTACTGTGAGATAACTATTTTTACCCACACGTTGTACAGAGGGTTCTAACAATCATATGAAATGTAGCCAGTGCTCTGTGTTCATACTTCTCACACACATACATACAGATTGAAAGCATGCATATTCTGGAGGGAAGAAACCCTAACTGGAGTCAAGAGTTGAACATGCATTGCATCTAAACACTGGAGTAAATCTGTGGATTTTGCTTATTACCAGTTAATAAACTGGTTTTTGTGTGAGTCTGTTTTCAAGGCCCACAAAGAAAGGTGTTCACTATGTAGTGGAGTGAGTCACGAATTTTCTAATGGGCTTGTTTTCTGTTGAAACACTGTGGAGAACATCTACACATCGACTCATGCCAACTAACAGAAGGGCCAGTTTTCCTCTCTGATATTCTGTTACTCGGTTACCCATGATCACCCTGAAAAATTTGGCTGTTTAGGAAGTCAAAAAGTGTGGGAGCAGGCCAGTAAATTTGTTCTGTACTCTCTCAGAATCTTCCTGCCACTATTTTTGGTTGTAGATTCTACTTTTTTTTGTTTCTACCTGGAGTCATTTTCCCAGCTGTGTTTTGGTTTCTTTCCCAGGAGAAAACTATGGGGTTTTGCCCACCTCTGCTGTTTACCTACAAAGTAATCAAGAGACAGGAATATGCTGGACCAGACTAACATAATGAAAAATATTAGTCAGGCTCTAAAGGAAATAAGCAAATATTAAAACAAAATTTATAGTTGGCCCTTTTTTTTTTTCCTTTCCATGCTGTTGCTCCTGCATGAATACCTTTGCAGAAGCTGATCTGGAATCTACTATAAAATTAAATGTTTTGATTCTCCTTGAAACAGGATTACTCCAGAAGGCTATATATAAATCAAGAAGTATGCCATCAACACAACATAATACAGATTTTCCACATCTGTTTCTTCATTCCAGTAAACAAGTGGATGTTCACTTCACTGAAATTAAAGCAGATGGTGAGAAAGGTTGTCATTACTTCTTAGTGCTTCTCATGTTCTGCTACTCTTCAGGGTCCGGTTTGTGCCCAGGTTTTTTTGTGCCCTCTGGAAGAAAGGCATATCCAGAACATTTCATGTGTCAGGTGCAACCATTTCTCCCATGGTTTGTCAGAAGGGAGAGAAAATTGTATGAATTACTTCTGTCAGTTCTTTCTTTTTTCCTTGCTTCTTCCACTGCTCACAGCTGTCTGCTCATTAGCCCTCTCACCTGGTGCTTCATTAGAGAGGGTGTGAATTCTTCATTTCGTAAAAAAGAATAAAATGTTCACAGTAAGAAAGCTCTCTTCTAACCTGGACCACACTGAACTTTATGTAAGATTCCTAAGCTGTGCATTAAATTCACTGTGTTTCTAAATCTATGTTAGCAGCTGCTGTAATGCAGAACCAGCCACGTGGTCATATAAACTCATTGGCAAGTTCGTTTGTTTCCCAGGCGAAGTTTCATTTATTTATTGTTATTTTCAGAGTGAACTGAAAAAGCATCCAAACAGACAGAAGTTTCAGTACATTCTTGGAGCGAATTGTAAATGATACCTGAGGCATGAAAAGTTTACTTTAATCTGGAACATTGATTTTGATAGACTAATTGGATGCTGCTTGTTTTTCTATTATAACCCCCAGAGTTCCTTCAATACACAATTACGAGGGGAGAAATCTCAACATCATAGGTGTACTGTAGATAACACAGCAAGTAAAATGCAAATGTTCAGGAACATTTATGGGTTGTCCTTTGTAACCTATAAATAACTGAGCATAAAAATTTGTAGAACAGGTACCAAGAACTAAGTAAATTTAGGTTAAACTGCAGTGATATTTTTTGCATCTGTACTTTAGTTAGATATTTCCTACATGAAGAAAAACAAAAACTTACTCTTTTAACTTCAGGTCTTATCATGTGTATGCAGATAGTGTGACTGTGGACTTTATTTGCAAACTTCTGCTGATGCTTGTAAACTACCCCAAAACACAGAATTACTTGCAAATGGAAGATATTAAATCACTGACTCAGCACATAGTAATTCTTTGTTTGTTTGTTTGTTTGTTTGTTTT
>Ga0181612_113228_pt1 | contig 13762 bp, 7 predicted proteins | sample HoacroProtozoa21_FD_119630 | JGI IMG/M metagenome (GOLD analysis project Ga0181612, IMG submission 119630) | Hoatzin crop microbial communities from Cojedes, Venezuel. Combined Assembly of Gp0051906, Gp0051904, Gp0051908 | reverse complement strand
TGAGATATTTACAGGCATTTCTAAGGTCCCCTCTCAGCCTTCTCTTCTTCAGGCTGAACAAGCCCAGCTCCCTCAGCCTCTCCTCATAGGGGAGATGTTCCAGTCCCCTCACCATCCTTGTAGCCCTAAATAGAAGAAGATGAACAAATAGCAGTATACCCTGTTAATATAAAGATTTACTTTTGAGGTAATAGTCAAATTCTCCGATAGTGTTATTGTAAGGAATTTGTGTAAGCCTCTACTAGCAACAGGTAGTATCAACTAAGGAAGAAAATTCTGCTGAAACTCATGTTTCCATAAAACCGTGCTCACCGGTGTGGCCTCTTTTGTTTTATTTTATCTTGTCTCTGATTACCATAACATTTACATAAAACTGAGGAAGAAGCACAAGCATGTGCCTGATCATTGTGGCCGGTCTAGCAAAACAAAGCTACATAAAATAAATCGCACATTGCGACTTGCTAATGTTATGAGATGACTGTATGCCTAGGTGATTCTTGTCTGTGAAGGTCTGTGTTCTGTTCTGCTCCTTGTACCAAACGACAGTCCTGGAAGCTTAACTTAGTCTGGATTAAAGGCACTGACTCCTTTACTTCGCTTACGTGAGCTGTAGGTTAGCCTAAAAGTGGTAAGTAGTGCTATTTTCCACATAGACTTTTACAACAGAGGTAGATTTTTTTTTAAAAATGTTTTTGTTTTAGAGGGAGAGGCAAATGGGAAGGGCTAAACTAAATTAAACACATTACAGATCTCAGTGTCATTTAAGCAGGGCCTTTCATAATTTAACTTAGTTCTACTGAGCATTATATATTTTAAAGGCATTTTTCATTTCTGTGGGCTGCCAGATGTGCTGCTGATACCTTCTGATCTTAGGTAGTTTGACACTGATTTTCCTTGCACACACCAGGGTTGAAATCTGGTCTGTAACTCATCCAAATGATCTATTCATAACAAAAAGTGCCTCCTGGCAGTTGCACCACAGCTGAATATTGTTAAGCTGAATTAATCATTTTGATTGTTTCTGGTTGCTCTATAATGTTTACATATCTTACATATTAGTATGATCTTTTATAAGGCACACACTGAGGTTAAATCTTCCCAGACATAACATTTTTCTCCTTTTTTCCCTTTCAGAAGGTGTTGAACTCTTTTTCCCTTCAAATGAGCAGGAATCTTGGAGCTGCTTAATGCTTGTCACATCTGAAATGATGGACTGAGCAAGTAGGAATGTGTGTGTTGGGGAGACACAGAAAGGTGACGTTTTCCTGCACAAAAGAATTCTTCCCCATCCAAAGATAAAATACCTGTGAGGTGGAATTGCTTGTCCGAGTATAATACTTCTGTAAATAAGCATCATCATGGATCAGGGCAGTAGTCTCTGTGTGAATGTGTCCAACTGAAATATTTATAGATGCTGCTTATGGCTCAAAGCGAGAATAGGTTCAGATTATCCTCATCTCCCATCTTCAAATTCCTGCTGCAATAATTGTTGTTCAAAGATCATTCTAACATCTAGCAGAGAATATCCTCTCTGTGTTTCGGTTTCACTGTATGTAGAAAAATAATAAACATTAATATGCCTCACAATAGGAGCGTGTCATAGGATTAATTTAAGTTACATAGAAGGTAGAAAATCTGAGGCTCCCTTTCAATTCATATTTTAACTTTCAAGGAAGGATGACATCTCTTATTTGCTTTAAAAATAAAAATCAATTGCCCATAAATCTAAAACAGATGTTGTTTTTCTGCTAAAAAGATTAAGGATTTTCTTAAGCTCATTAAAGGGAAAAAAAAATAATGACACCATATTGATCCTCCTATGTCATCATAAGAATGTCTGAAGGCAATAGAAAGCTATGAAAAGGACATGGTATTAGTGTAACAAAAAAGCTCTGAGCCTGGCAAATTGTGCTTATCTTCTGGGTTCTGTGGCAAACTTTGCGCTATTTCTTCAACCTTACACTTACGTCTAGTCATGTGTTTTAGTGGGACTGGGTGGTATGTACACTCAAACAGAATTTGGACTTTTTGTTATGAAAATACAAATGCCAGCTGCTGCATGGCTTGAAAAACTCAAGCATCGTCCAAATATTTCAAGGAGAGGAAATGGAAACCATTTGGTGTTTCTTCTGCATATATCTATGGGAGAATGTTCACCCTGTGCTTCTCAAGAGATTGTGTGTCTATTTTGGGGAGTATGTTCTTTCCCAATTTTCTCACTTTCCATGTGCATCAAAACCCAGAGTCTGCAAAATGTGAATTAAACTCTTTAAGTGGAAGAAGGAAATAGGAAATCTGATAATGCCATATGCGGTACCAATGAAGCCCAGCATGATAGCCAATGCTCTTTATTCCGGTTAAAAGTTCCCACAGCAGAAAAAAAATGATAACCTAGCACCCCGCTGGCTATATTCGTCAGTGTGGCGATACTCAGCTCCCTCGTTTGCTCTGTTTATGTGTTGAAAGTTTGCTGGAATGTGTACAAACGGTACTTCAGTAGTAAGATGATAGGAAAGGCTCGGTGTAATTTGAGAAGAGCCAGCACAGAAATATCCTGTCCTGGCAAATTCCTGTGGGTGTCCAAAATACAGGCCAGAAGTATGGGCTCCAGGGAGAGTTTGGCCTTTTAATCATTCTAAACCTTTTAGTGTTATCAGACATACAGGACAATTTGGGAAATTGTGGACCAATGATAGAGGAAAAGGGGTTTCGGGTTTTTTGTGGTGGGTTTCTTTTTTATACCTATGTTGTCCTTCTTGATGTTTAGAACCTCCTGTGATTTCACAAAGCATCTTGGTGCCTTTAATATCCTCAGACTATTTGGTTTCTTCAGACTACATAACAATTGGATTTTAAGCTTGATACATTTGGTGTAGCTAGATTCTTCCTTCAGAAATCACAGTAGAGTACAGAATACTTCGCAGTTTGCTGTATCAAAAATATCTTGAGCTGAGACTTCAAAAACCCAGGCCCCTTCTGCCCTAAGTGCTCCTTCCCACCTGTAGAGACATATGTTGTGTCCACAGCTAGAAGATGGGAATGAGACGAGACGCTTGAGTTCCCGGCACGCTTCCATCACTAGTTCAGAGCAGATACTAACTCAGAGTGTTCCCAGTCAGGTCAGTGAGGTGGAATTGGTCTAAAAATCAGGTTATTTTCAGATTTTCTTTCTGTTGCACTTCATTTTGTTATTGAAATTGTAAAAGAAGGGTTGCCTCATAGAAGTGTTGAAAACTCAAAGCTGTACTAATTTGTAGTTTTAAGAGAAAACAAAACAAAACCAAATGTCTTTGCAATGTTTCTGACGTAGCTTCATCCACTTGGAGTCATAAATGCCTTTTTAAATTCTGTGCAGCTATTCTTGCTCTTTAATAGGTTTAGTCAGCCAAAGTCTTACGCAGACGCACAGACACACGTGCACGCATACATCTTTAGCGAAAATCAGTCAGTGCGTTAGACCTGAGAGGGGAGAACGGAGCAAGATTCTCGTATCTGCTAGATGCCTTGCTAAGAGAAGTGAGGATTGTTAAAACACAATGATGTATTTTGAGAAACCAGTTTTTGTTGTTTTGTTTTCCTAGTTCATGACAAGAATCAGCTGTAATGTAAGTTTATGGCTTGGGCTGGCTATTGTTTGTGCAGAAACCTCCCTGATGGTGTATTTACTAAACATGTGTGATGCACAAATGCCAGTAAACTGCATCTTGGAGCATATTCCCTAGCTGCTAGCAAAAACTATCTTTAAAGTGTGGCCTGTTTAAATATACAGAGAATGTGCATCAAGTTTAACAGGAACAGGCCAGAATTTTTAATTACTCCTCCTCAGAACTGTTATGACGTGAAATCCGGGCCTTGCTGAAATCAATAGCAAACCTCAAGCATCCTTTTATGGCTCTAGAATTTAGCTAATGAAGAGCAAGGTCTAAATACAAAAGCCTTGTCCCATCGACTAAGACCTTTCTTTGTTGTAGTTCCAGCATTACAAACATACAGACTTATTTTGTTAGGGAATTCTCTTTTCCTCCTCTTGGAGCACTTCCAACCTTCTAGAGAACAACAGTTGCAGATTTTGCCTTCCCATTGACATGGACTTGTGGGAAGTGCGTTTGTGCGTCGTGGTGGTGTAGGACTTCACTGCCATCCTCTTTTCCCAGTGAAATCCTGGCTGCGTATACCTCAAATTTGTATACCTCTGTTGGCCTTGGAAGAGAAAACATGAGTCCTGCTTCCAAGAGAAGACAGGTAGCCAGCCAGGGGATGGATGACCTGTCTTCTCCAGCCCCCACTGCAAGAATTGTATGTGTTCAACCAGTGCGGAATACATAACTAGTCTTTGTAGCAAGTACTAGGACTCAAGTTCACTGCCCCGTTCCCATCATGTGCTGTGCCTTACTTGCTAGACTAGATAGCGTACCACCTTATGCTCTCCTTCTGGACCAGAAAGGAAGTCTAGAAAGTCTATCTAGTCTATTGAAAGTGGAGCAGCTTTATGAGAGGAAGGAAAGTGCCCTCCACCCTTAAAAACTGGTAATTTGCATCTTCTGAAGCAGAGAAAGGAAATGAACCAGTGTCTCCCACATCCTGAGTGGTCTAACCACTGAAATATTGCATAGGAGCAGGATTTCACAGTATGTGTGGGTGGTGTATTTGAATGCAAGAGGAAGAATACGGTCCTGTTCAGTTTCTGGAAGATACTGCTCAGCTGTCTGCCTTGATGAAAAGGTTTGCAGGTGTGAAGGAAGGATTGGCTTGGGTAAAGCTAAGCCTAAGTGAGGGGCACAATCTAATGTTTACCCAGGCACATGTTTCCTGTTGGCTAGCACAAGCAGATCCCCTTTCGCCCAGCCCAGGTTTGCAGCTTCCACCCAAGGCACTCAACGCTCCTGAGAGCGCTGGAGCTTGGGGTTCCACTGCAAGCCTTGGGGGATGATGGCAGATCTCAGGGGACCTCACTGTCCTCTGTCAGCAGGATTCCCCCTCGATTCTTAACTCTGAAGACATACAGGATGAGTGGTCTGTAAATACCGGTTGCCGGTTATTTTGGCTGTATTTTCTGATGACAGTCAAGCAGAGTGTTGTAAATGTTTGTTCTAAGGAAGTACAGTGTTTTTCTGGAGAAATGAGGCAGTTTCTTTCTCCCTGTAAATACAGCTTTGGTTTCTGACATTTCTTACTTTTTTTGCATGGCCAGACCCGGCTGTTCTGTAAATGGGAGTGAGTGGGGCCGGTTTTGCCATCAGTAGCTGCAGCTGTGTCACCTCATCTGAAAATGATACAAATGGGGGACATATTTCTCCAGGTTCTCTAAATCTCTACCTGCACATCTCCACTCATGTTGGTAACTCCAGGAGAGGAGCAGGAATCATTTCAGTACTGGACTCTGATAGCTGCCAGACATTAATTGTAAAGTACCTTGACAGGTAATTTGATTCACTGGAGCTTTCTCTTGCTTTTCCAGGTCAGTGAAAAACCCATTTTTGTACCTGGTATCTGGGGACCTTATTTCTCTGCAATGGTCCCTGGATTGTGGTTGAATGAAGGAGGTCAAAGCGCTACAGGAAAACTGGTAAGTGTTTGGAGACACAAGCAGACTCCAGGATGGGAGGTCTGCCGTAACTGCTGTCATTCAGGATAGCGTCACTGTCAATTCAGCCAGAGCTCTACCTAAAACCATGCTGCTGAAAGCAATGAGCAATGAGTTGATCATTGTGTCTCTTACAAACTGTTCGTTTGCACAGTGATAGGGAATTATATACAGAGAAGAGCACTACGGGCGTGTCTGCCTTTTATGATGATGGTGATGATTATTGTTATTATTTTACAGGCAAATAGGCATTCATTCTTTACTTTGGCAGAAGGCTGAGATAGACTTTGAGATAAAGAAAATGATATGTGTTGTGTTATATAGAACAATTGTGCTCATTGATGGGCGTAAATGAACGATGTGTTGTATGGACAGAATAGTAATATATTAACATATTATCCTGTCTAGATAGATACTGCATATATTGACACTTTAATTCTTCCCTTGAGTGCAAAGAGTCTGACTATATTAGCTTAATTTAATTTATCAGTAAAAATTAAAACCAAACTAGATCCTTCAATTTTCTTATTTACAGGGAGGCAGTCAGAAGTAAAACATTGATGTCAAATTTAAAGTAAAGGTAGATGTATAAAACAGTGTTCAGGCTTGAGTCCAAAAGTGTCAGCAAGACCTTAGTGGCTGCTTAACCCTGGAAGCTTCTAAAGGTCCCTGCGTGTCTACCTGCTCGGTCTGTGGAAATACTGACTGCCCTTAGAGGAGAGGTGCCAAGCTCCTCTTGAGAACTAACAGGAGGGGGGCCCAGTGCTGTGGGTATCCTCTGTAAGCTCACCAGAGGTACGGGTGGGTTTGGCCTTTCACAAATCACAGGTGTAACTGCTCTCTTAGAATCATAGAATGCTTTGGGTTGGAAGGGACCTTTAAAGGTCATCTAGTTCCAACCCCCCTGCAGTGAGCAGGGACATCTTTAACTACATCAGGTTGCTCAGAGGCCCATCCAACCTGACCTGGAATGTTTCCAGGGATGGGGCCTCCACTACCTCTCTGAGCAACACGTTCCAGTATTTCACAACCCTCACTGTAAAAAATTTCTTCCTTATGTCCAGTCTTACTCAGCCTTAGCACCGCACACCTTTTTAAAAGCGTGCAGTTGGTCAGAGTACATGTCCAGGAAGTAGCAGGTTTGGGCATCGCTGGATTTATGCATTCCATATGGAACAGTCACTGAATGAGAAAAAGAAATAATCCTGGCTCAGGAAACCCAGACACACCTTAAGTGCTGAGCTATGAATTGGTGTTCAGTCCTTGGCCACGTGAGTCTGATATTCTTCTCTGTACAATGTCACAACTTCAGTGGGAGAGTCATCGCTCTTCCTCTCCTGCAGCCTGCGCTTCCCATCCGATCTCCAACCCATCCTTAGCCTCATGGCTAAAGCACTCTTGCAGCTGGTGGGATGTGTGTGCTTCAATTTTTTCAGGTCAAATTGGGGCTAGAACCAAAGTGTTCCATTTTATAGGTAACTGCTACCACCAGAAATAAAATTAAATTACTGCTCGTAATACCACCACCATAGAAGGCAAATGGCAAATCTTACGTGTCTCTTTGTAAGAACACTTCTGAGAGGAGAAATCTTTATGGGCTTAATCCAAAAGGGGTGAAGAAATTTAACGAAGCTCTAGAGAGGGTACAGCAAGTCAGTGTTTTCTGTTGGCTGGTTCAAGGTGGTTCCGCACTTAAAATGTACCAAGAGAGTTAGGGCACTTCAGAAAGATGATTTTAAAAATCTTTCCCATTCTAGTACCAGAGAGCAAGATGTTCCCGAGTCATTAAAGAAACTGCTTGAAAAAATACATGGTCTTGTTAGGACCTATAGCAAAACTCAGCTGTAAATAGTGTTAGGGATATTATGGAAGCTGTGCTATTAAAACATGCGTAAGATACCTCATGTGGTTTTCTTGAGATTATGTGTTTTCTGTACATACAGGGAGCCATAGGAGGAAACAGTGTATGTGCACACTACTGTGGAGGATACGTTGCATTCGTTATCTTTGTAATTTTAAAGCTGCAGTCTTTTTAAGACACTGCTTTCTCATACTTCAAGCTTTTTTTTTTAAATAAAAGCGACATTTGGGGGTTCTTTTCATTGCTCGATCTATGCCCAAAGGTGAATTCTTTTCATGAAATTTGAACAGTCTGTTGAACTTCTTAGAAGTAAAACTGACACACTTTCCTTTAAAAATCTCTAATTAATTTTTTATTGATATAGCTGTGAAAAAGTCTGTTGGATTTTGAAAATTAGTTCAGATAGAGTCCAAATGAAGAATTAACTCAGCTTGTTTTGAAAAAGCTGGGGTTTTTGTCTGTTAGATGGGCTTTTGCACTGGATTTTGAAAATTTGTAGAAATAACGATATTTCACAGCAGAGACAAAGGATGGCATGAGATCATTACAAACTGGAAAACACAGAACAGCAGAAAAGGGTTTCTCACGTGCCCATGTCTTGAATTAAGGACATTTAAATATCTAACTTCATACCTTCTGTAACATTTGTGTGTAAAGTGCTTTCATATCACACATGTATATGTGACACTTATTTATAGATTTTTAATTATGAATTTATGAGCTGTTCCTGTGTTCTAAAGAGATTATGCAAGGTTGCAAAATTGAGGCCTGAGCTTTGTTTCCAATGCGTGATGCATGCCCATGTGTGAGTTTTGTCTTTGCTGCGAATCGCAGAAAGAACAGGCATGCGTTATTTTTATTGCTGTGTTCAGTTGTCTGTACTTCATTATATGTTTTGTTACACTGGTTAAGGACTAGACTCACGCTGTTCTAAATACCTAATGCGGTTTGCTGCCAACAGGTATTGCCAAATATACTCAGTGCTCTTGAGCAGCTCTAGTTTTGCCTCCTGAGCTTTTACTGTTTCCTCTGCTGGGATATTATTATCACGATGCTACAAAACCTGCTGAATTATTGTCTTAATGTTATTCTACCTGATACTTTGTTTTGTGAATAATGGTAACCACTCTGGAGTGAAAGGACAAACTGATTTATAAATTTAGTAGAAGACAGAGCCTATATTGATTTTATTTTATAGCAATAATTGCTTGTCAGGGTATACATTTCGTTTCCTGCAATGGACATATGAAGCATCTATCAGGATGACAACACACCTTGTATTTTATTATGACAGCGTGATATAGAAAGATGTAGGGATTTGGGCCAAGAAGATGCTCCTGGTAGAATTCCAATGAGGGGATGCATGCAAGGGAATGGGAGAGACTAGAGGACATGCTCTGTAGGTAGTGTGGGACAGGAAAGAAATCATCCTTTCGGCTTGCTCATCTGACGGAGGAGCTGCGTGCTTCGCATTTTGCCTGGGTTTGGTGCAGCATTGGTTGTTTTTTCTTACTGTTTTTAAGCCAAATCCTGAATCCACTAATGTCAGTGGGAGTTTTTGCCATTGGCTTTACTAGGACTGGGACTTAACACCTCATGAGTAATTTAGAAGCTCTCATGTCTTTTTAAAGTTATGACATTGCATTACCCTTTTCCGGGACCGAATTTTTAAGATGTAATCATTCCAAAAATGTTGCTTTCCTCTTTTTCAGATAGATCATGTGGTCCGTGGCCATGTCGCCTTCCCGGAATTACAGTCAAAAGCTGCAGCCAGGTCACTTTTCTTATTCCTTTATCACAAACCTGCCGTACAAATTGATGATACACTGTATTCTTGGCAGTGCAGAATTGCACTGCTGTATCCTTATTCTGAAACAGGGGAATTAACGGTCTGATAGTGCATTGGAGGTATTTACAAAGGCTTGCCAGCTGATTGCTCAAAGATGAAAACTTTAAACTCCCCTCAGATACCTTTGGCATATCTAAGTGGTGATATTAACTTTCTGCTTTTCAGCTTCTTTTATATCCAGCCCCGGGTATTTCTTGATACCATAACATCAGCCCTGTTCAGCAGACGTCTATGCCTTGTGGTAATGATGTGTCTTAATTTGTAGGTTGCACTATTAAGCTCAAAGGGCAAGATACAGCTTAATTAGGAATATAATATGCAATATATTTGGAACAGTAATCTAAAGGAAGGTATAGCCACTGTATGAAAAACTCCTGCAGGGCAGCACAAAAGAACAGAGAAACCCAAGATGAATTTTCAGACAAAACTTAAGATGTAGGAGTGAATTGGAGGTAACTCCAGCATTTCTTGAGCAGGAGGCTGTGCACCATATGGAATTTTAGTTTGATCTGCTTTAGAAGTGGATGAAGATAGTCCAGACACTTCTGTCAGATCTGGACTTTCTCAAGCTACTTTGGCTTGGATTCCTGTTAAGATGGTTCACATCACTCCCAGAGAGATCCTAGCTGAACAGTTAAGCACACTGGATGAAAATTTGATTTTCTTTTAATTTCTTTTTCCTCCTTGGATTAAAGAAGAAAACCAGCAAACTTGGCATTTTATCTTCAGTTTATCACTCTGGTGTAACAGGCAAGGGTCAGTCCTGGTAGCAGTATTAAGTGCATGCAATTATACGGTTATTTTCAGTCCTCCCTGGGAAGATAAAGCTACCTGGTTTCTCTGGATGACCCTTCCATGCTTTGTAGTGCCCAATACCTTGCGTGTTTGTGAAGAACTTGCCCAGGATTCCCAGAAATGTACTGGACTTCATTCAGTGTGAAATAGATTTGTGCTTCCTAGAATTCTCTTTGTTGTTTTTTAAAAAAGGAAATCAGGAAATAAATGCATCTGTGTATATTTGGGATAAGGATTGATCTGGGTTTTTTCCCAAGATTTTGGCTTCCAGGCCATTTTTCCAGTGCCCCCATATGAAGAACAAGCATAAGCCAAACAATTAGTTTAGTCTGTAATGCCAGGATAAACCATTTTTTTCATGTTCGAAAAATGAGTATACAGTAGCCTGCTTGGCTATACTAGGTCTGATACTGAACTGACTGACCGCAGCTAATTTCATAGTGCAAAAAGCTTGGATTGTGGTGTGAATAGGACACCAAACACAGAATATTGGGAATAGAACTCCATGTTATCCGAACGGATGGTGTCATAACTTTGGTTTGAGTCTCCTGCAGTGAGTAGAACTGTGGAGGACAGCACTGATAAAAAGGGTTATACTATTTTATAAAAAGGATAATAATTTATGAAGTTAATTTGTTCAATGGTATTTTTATAATGCTTTTCAGATATTACTCTCCTAATGAAATATTTGGATAGCTGTAAATTTAGTAAACAAGTCTCTTATTGTTTCCCCCTACCCCCTTTCTCCCTGTCCTTCTCAAATATTGGTTAAATTTAAAGAATTTAGTGTGAACAAACAAAAATCAGGAACTTTGCAATTTGAACTGATTTTTTCTCCTTATTCATTCATTTCTTTCTACACATGGAGCACAAGCTTCAATCCTTATTGTAGGGCCTAGTAGCAGTAGCTATACAAGTACAAGGGATTATTTTAGTGAACAGTGTTGGCCCAAACTTTGGATTATGTGTTTACTTACATTAAGTCATATACTTAATAAGAACATAGTGTCTTGTTCTGGGGGATTGCTGGTGATGATGATAAATTACTTGCCTGGAAATCTCAGTAGAATATTTCAGAGAATCTGGTTTAGTATTTTTAGTATATTCTCTGTGTGGGTGTAGGAATTTGTATCTGTTCAGCCATTGCAAATTGTCATCGAAAGAAAACAAAATGGGAATTCTATTTGTATGTGTGCAATTGCACACTACCTTTACTTCCTACATTAGGTGCAACACTGTGAAGAGTTAGGCTGGTTTTGTAGTGACAAAAAGCACATGCATGTCTGGATCACTGAAAAACAACATCTGAGGTCCCATATCCCTGCCTCTTACTTGCTGCTGCCTATTGCTACTTCTGCCTTCGCAAGCCTGTCTCTCCTTTCTCCCAGGCTCCCGGTGCTAATAGGTAGGTTCGGCAGCAGCAAACTGTCTGGCGAGCAGCTGATCTCAGAAGCTTCACTGTGCAGACTGCTGTTCCTCTGCCTACACCAGGAGCAAGAGTTTGCAAGCTGCATTTATCACTGTTTCAGTAATTTGTGGTAACTTGTTAGGGCGCGAGTGGCTTGGACGGACTTGCCAGAAACCAGCTCCTACTGACCACTTGTGCTGCAGACCAGTCTTGTGCAACCCTCCCAGTACTATTCCTATGTTCTCTTTTCCCTTCTTTTACTGGAAATACAGAGGGTTGAATTACATGAGGATTTTCTGGACAGCTTTAAATTTAGCATTTGGTCTAACTAATTGACATGCTCTGTGAGCAACAAAACTTGGGGTTTTTCATGCAATTCAGTGAGTGGCAGAAATTGCTGTGCATTGCACTTTTGCTCTTCAGTCTGTATATTGTGTAGGTCTGACATCTGGCCATCACCGATATGTTGAATCCTGTACAGGTAGGCTACAGCAGTAAATAAAAAAAAAAAAGAATATGATCATTTATGCTTTAAAGTTTCAATATTTCTGTTTCCTAGAATAAGAGTTTCTAATCTTCTGAAGGAAAAAAAGTGTCTTAACTGTTTGACAGCAAAGATTATATGCCCTTTGGTGTTTTGTGAAGTGCTGTGTTTTAGGGCTGAATTTCCTTTCCTACACTTCTCAATGCCATTTCCCCATCTAAAGAGCTGTCTTCTGAAAAACAGCGTTGAAGTTACACACACGGTATCTATCAGCGATTCTGGGATCTTTCAAACAGAATATAATAATCACATCTGGCAGTTCTCTGTACCTCTAGATGCTTTATAGCCCTTTTTTTTTTAGATTTAGAAATCCAAAATTTTAGATTTATTTTTCCCAAAAGAGACCTGCTGGCATGTTCCAGGATTCCTGAACAGATTCAATACCAACCTCTTGTTGCTTTCTGAAGTTATGTCCCAAATATGAACATAACCCTGAGCAAACTTGCATTGATTTCTTATTTTCCGCTTTCAGTATAGTTCTTTTTTAATAGCAATAGCTTGTGCTCAGCTCTGCAAGTCAGATCCAGCTGTTACTGATACCTTCTTGTAGAAGTGAAGAGAAAAAGCTCCAGAGAGCTGATGGTGTAATACTACATATAACACAAACACGGTAGAAACTGGAACTGGCAAGTGTTTGAAGGATTTTGCCAGTCACTCAGTCCAAGTGTAGTGCCTTGAACCCATATCTATATGTTGAAAAAAAAATAAAAGGTGTGAGAAAAAAGTGTCATTCCAAGGTTATGTGGGTCTTAAGCATGTTTGGCTGAACTCCAGCCTCTTTTGTACAGTCCCTGTGTTCTGTCGGAGCTGCACGAATGGCTAATCCTTGCGAGAGTAATCAAACAGGATGGAGATCAGGTAGAAGCTGGGATGTCTGGTAGGTCTGTGGTTGAGTGAAGCTTTCCTTTCTTTTCCTTCCCAACAGGCAAGCCATGATTTAGACTGGAAATAAAGTGACTTTGTCCTTAGCATGTACTGCTTATAGGGCCGTCTTTAGGGATGTAGAAAACAGGGCCACTTCTACAACACGGGGGAAAAAATGGTTGTGACCTCAAAATTATCATAATTCAGGTCCAGGAAGACACATAAAGTACATTTTAAAGTACATGAATAATGATGTGAATTAGTTATTTTAATGTCTTCCAAGTGTACTTCATTTGGAATGATATCCTCTGATAGCATACACATGGTAAGGTATAATTGAAAAAACATGCAGCTGAATGGTTGAATGCAAAGTATAAATATACAGCTGCTAGCAGGTCAGAAGTCAAACTTGTAAAGCATATGCCAAATTCCCTCCGGGATCTCATTAGTGCATGATTGAATATACATGTAGAGGCTAAATGAATATCACTGTTTGGGTCTACAGTGGATGAGACAATGGCTAATCAATTGTAATTAGGGTTAGATGCTATTATTGACCCACATGTCTAGAATTAAATGCCCCACTTGGAGATTTCTGAGGAGCTGAAGAATATATATGCATCTGTTTATGATACTATGAATGTTTGAAAAAATGTTCTAAGCATAATTGCCACATTTTTTAAATGGAATGTCACAAGAGTCATTGCAAGCCAAAGCACTGAAGAATTCACTCTTAGCCCCGAGATGACTGCTGGTCCAGGAAAAAGCCCGTTGGATATTGTGGAGTTGGGTGTAGTATCTGAACTTAGATACAGTCATGTTCAGGCCCATGTTCTGCTCCTCCCTAAAATAGCAGC
>Ga0181612_157479_pt1 | contig 13763 bp, 9 predicted proteins | sample HoacroProtozoa21_FD_119630 | JGI IMG/M metagenome (GOLD analysis project Ga0181612, IMG submission 119630) | Hoatzin crop microbial communities from Cojedes, Venezuel. Combined Assembly of Gp0051906, Gp0051904, Gp0051908 | reverse complement strand
TATCTACCACACCTCCCAGTTTGGTGTCGTCAGCAAACTGGCTGAGGGTACATTCTAACTCTTCATCCAGGTCGTTGATGAAGAAGTTAAACAAGACTGGGCCCAGTACTGACCCCTAGGGGACACCACTTGTTACCAGCCTCCAACTAGACTCAGCGCCGCTGATGACAACCCTCTTTTTATAGTCCTTTGCAAGGTTCTGCTAGGTATTGCCAGCTATATCAAAGTTCATCCTACTAAAGGAAAACATGTGTTTGACTGCATTTTAGATTTTGCATAAAACCAGCATCAGCTTTTCTGTTACAACAGTTCTTCAGTAGTTTTAGGTGCTGATGGAGGTTAGGAATAAATATTTGTAAACTTGGTGGGTTTACTCCTAAACAACTCTTTAAGCAATGTATTTAGATGGTTTCACCTAGAGTAGACACATATTGTTCAAAGAAAAACAGTTATTTAGGTTTAGAGAGCCACATTGAATTTACTTTTTTCTTTACTTTGAAGGCACACCAAAACAGCTGGAGGACAAAATGGTGCAGAAGCTACAAGAGGATGTGGTTATGGAAGAAGACTCTTAAAATGCTTTTATTTTCTATTTATATCTCTTCAGCAGTTAATAAAGGCAGATGTTCCTTACTGCCTCACCTGACATCATTCAGAACTGGGCTTACAGTTGAATAAAAATATGTTTTAATGAATAATGGTCATGTACAGTTTGACTTTTTGGTTTTACAAAAAATAATAAGATGGATACTGGTTTGGGCAGTACTTACAATTATGTAGATTGAGAAAACCTTGTTAGCAGGATGGGGAATAAGGTGTGTTGTTTGAGATACTATGCACTCTTTGGAAAGTTATACTTTCTTTCTGGATAACTTTTCGCTGATAATTCAAGGAATAAAAGATGATGGTCCTGAGCTTTTCGTATTTTGTCTGTTGTTCTTTTGTAGTGGTAAAAGCAGATAAAACCCTATCTTAATGGTTAGCAGATGGGGCAGGGTGTATTATTTTTCATCAGTCCAGTGCATTCCAGACTTATTTTCCCCCTCGTCATTGGGAAAATTTTTCAGTTTGTTATGAATGCATATAGTGTTTGTTGTATCTCCTTTTGAAGTCGGCTTCCCCAGGATTGCATTGCAGTTGACACCTAAACCTGGTGAAAGTAACATTGATGCAGGACTTGCTGCTGTTTGGAAAATAGCAGTGGTGATAGCATCCAGTCTGAAAGTGGACCTGCTGTCCCCCTGAGCTACTGACATTGAAATCTTACATGTAATCAGGCTGATTGAGATGCCCAATAAATCACACTTTTCACTGCTTTTACCTACCACTTGGAGTTATTTTGATAGAAAAGAAGAACATGTTAAAGGGTAGGTGTTTTGCATATTGTGATATTTCTCTTTGTTCGGTATGTCATCAGATAAATACTCTGCTTTCTTAAACTGTCAGCAGTTTATCTACAACAGTGTGATGAGAGAAGCCTTTCAAAGGCATTTAAAATAGTATTTACTTTCTTGTCACTACTACTTATCCTGAAAAATAGTAATTTGTAGTTCTGTTCCAAACTTGAATATGTGCTGTATCAAGCACTGGAGAACTTCCTCATACTTACCACCTACGTGTGTATTGTGTAGTTCAGAAAAGAGTTGTATTTGAACACAGGAAAAGGGGCAGTGGGGAGTGTGTGAAATAAACAGGCATTGAACTCAGTTTTTCATCTCTTGGTTTATGAATTATGTTTAGATCTTTAGAAAACTTTGTATTTTAGTGGGATAAAAAGAACTGAATTCTAGTAATAAAAATAGGTAATTCTTCCATTTTCATGAAATTAAAATTTTGCTGTAATTTAAAATTTGCTGATAAGGTAGTAGCTGATATGTATTATAGATGCACAAGGTTAGTATTTCCCCTGTAAGCTAATGTAAACAACATCTCAAAAGCATATGGCAAGTTGACCAAAACCCATACGTCAGTGGGGTGAAATCACTGAGATGCTGCAGTGTAATCCTTGGACACAGTGAAGGGAGAACTTCACAGAATGTTAATTAGCGTATTTATGTGTGACTATACAAGTTATGTCACTGTTTCAGTTCCGGAAATGTGTTTTTTCTGTGGCCTTTTTTAGTGTAGTATTTGATGTCCTTAGTCCTTTTGGTGAGATACTTTGTCTAAAAATCTGAGAAGGAATGTGTTATTTTTTAACCAAATTTTAAAGATACCGTGTTCAGTAAGTGACAAGTTTTATTTTTCTCCAAAACCAGTAAATAGTAAATCTGTGCAGAGAAAGGCGATGAATCCCGTTGGATGTTACGCAGTATGTATATGCAATCTTTTACTTCATGTTAATTTTTTTTAGCATTAAATAGTTTTTACCTAGTACGTGTAGGTTTTCTGTCCACATCTCTTTAAATGAACTGCAATACTTAATGTGTTTGTGTGCTCTATAAAAGTGGGATTGTTACCCCTTTCCTATGAAGGTCTGTAAGTGAAGTAGGCATTGTGCAGCAGCTGAGAAGAGCCATTTGGGGAGTACACTACAACCATAGATCCGAAATGACCTGCCAGCTGTAGGAGTTGCTTAACCTGTGTACCTCGTTACAGCCTGTGGAATGGTATAATTGCAAGCAAGGGCTGTCTGAAAGTTACTACTGGAGTTGTCCATCACTGTGCAGGCATGCTGCTTCCCTGAGAAGCAGAGACTTGCGCGCCTTGTGAGTATGTATGAGGCAGCTGAGTTTGGAAATTTATGAGCAGCATGCCTACAGCATCAGTTCTGAAGGTGCCCTCGTGATTTTTTAAAAATTTTTTTTTAATTTAATAGCTATGGTGTCCTGTTCTGTCTGCATCAGGTGGAGCAGCATGCTGTTGAGACAGCACATGGTGAGGAGGCAACATCTGCAGCTGAAGAAGAACATGGGGCTGGCGATCTTCCATCCTGCACATCTCTGCGAAACCCACTGCATGCAGACTCCGTCCCGAGGGGCTGCTGAGCTGCGGGGGTGTCGTCTTGCTTTCTTTAAGGGGGCTGGCTGTCAAACCACATTTCTAATAGGAATTGTTCTTACTCAAAGACATTTTGGTGAAGAGCTGTTATTTTCTTTGTTTGCTTAGGGTGAAAGTTTTCAACTAAGCCAAAGCTGACTGAACTGATAAGTCCTTCATATTTTGGGTTTTGTTTAGAAGACTTGGAGAGAAAATGTCCACCTGAGCTGTACTCTGGCAGTTGTGGAGAAATACTGCCAAGTACCAGGAGGTGAAAGCATTCCTCTCTCCCCTTGAGCAGCTCTAGCTCAGACGCTGCCTTGCACAGGAGCGTGGTGATGTGCGGGCAGGGAGCCTTTGGCTGCTGCCTGCCCGTGGGGCTGAGCAGAGCCCGCTCCTTCGGGGATGCAGGGACCTCCAGCGCTCTCCCCTTCAGCAGCAAGTCGGGGAAACCGGGTTGGGTGAGCAGCGCGTTGCTCTTCGTTAGGGAGCTCTGGTTTGGTGTCACACGTCCAGATCACTGATCCTGTCCGTGTTGAGATCTAGCAGGAGCGGAGCGCAAAGTGCTGGGAGTGCAGTCTGGTACATAGCAGGTGATGATGTGTCTGTTTGATTCAATATTTAATCAGAAAAATAATTTATTAATAACTGGTAGTGCTTAATTCCAGTGAACAGTCCATCTTGCTAGGCATTTAGCAGATCCAACACACTCTTGCAGTTTTATGTTTGTGCTTGATGCCATGGGGAGCCTTTCTTCAAAAGAAAGTGGTGGGCTTGATCAGAACAAATGTGGTACTCTATTAAAAGAAATGCTTTTCAGTTTTAGTTGCCGTTATCTTTTCTTACAAAACAAAACCAGATGTATGTTTTTTACAGACTGTGCAAAAGGAGGAAATGTGCATTTTAATCGTGATTCATGAAGTGAGTTTTTCTCGTATTTCCCCTTTCCAATCCATCACTGTAATGATTCTAAGTTAAATACTGGCTTTGTTTTCAGGGTAAGGTTAACCTCGTGCTAACAGGCTTTGGCTGCTGCCTCGCCTCCCTGTGCTGCAGAGCCCGCCCGGGCCAGCGGCCCCGGTGGGGTTACAGCACTGTCCTGAGCCCCCAGGGATGCCTTTTAGATCTTTTACTGAGTTTCGGTCTTTTTGCGTATGTGATTGTTGTCATGACTATCCGAAACCCCACAGCTCAGGGGTGCTGCGTGGGGAGCCATTTCTGTCAGGCTTGGGAAGCCTGTGGCCCGCGCAGAGTGACGCCATCTTAGGAATAATGTTTGCTTTAGGTTTCATGGGATGCTAGATTAGTGAGAGAGCGAGGAAGTATTTATTTCTGTGTGTTGAGCGACGAATCAAACGTGTGTCTGTTGCCAGAGGTGGAGGAGCTGCGGTGCGGTGTGGCAGGGTGGGTTCCTGAGGTAAAAAAGCCCCTGAGGCCGCCCCGAAAGAGCCGCTGTGCCCCACGGGGAGCTCAGGGGCCTTCCGCGGGCCTGCGCTTTTGCCGAGGTCAGTTCCATGTTCCATACAGAGTAAGACCTGAAGATAATTCTTTTTGCCTTTGGTCATGGGTTGGTTTTGCAATCCGTCGCTTGTTGCTTTGGGTGTCTGTGGAGTCTCTTGTGTCCTTGTGCGGTTTTGATCCTGAGAGAATGACTGAAAAAATGAAGTGGTGGGTGATGGGAGGGGGAGTTTGTTTTGTTTGTTCGTTTTGTTTTTAAAGAAAAAAGTAAAACCCTTCTCAGGCTTCCCTTTCAGTCTTTCCTTTGCAAGTGCTGACCAATACAGTGTGGAAAAAGGGAAAATTACTGCTTTCTGTGCAATCGTATTGTGCTGAACGGGTGCGGATTTTTTTCACAGGAAATTAAGCCTTCCCCTAGTTTTGAAAGATCTGACGTTTTAGTACTTGGCAAGGGAAAAATCTTGGCAGATTCTGAGGGTAACAGTAATTTTGCAAAGGAGCTGAGAAACAAAAGGTTTTAGATGCAGTAAATGCATTTTGGAAATAAGTTCATTTTTTTTCCTGTAACTATACTGTGAAAGCTTACAGCTTAAATGTTTTGTTCAACCTTTTTTTCTAACCTCCTAAATATTGGATTTGGTTGGATGCCTTTTAAATATTGAAAAACAGTTCCTGAGAGAAACTTGATAGTGACTGGAAATTTTTATTTTGCAGCAAAATGTTGGCGTGTGTTGTGATTTATGTAGCGAAATGACTTTAGATATTCTCATTCTTAGAGTAACAGCACGATGGAGCTCAGAACATGTACGAGATCTGTCCTTTTGTGACACAGAGGAACATAAATCAGTTCAATATGTTGACATGATCGTATGTGTCAATGGCTGGAAAAGCAATATAGACAGCTGCTAATAGGTCCAGAGGCTTCTGTCCCAGGAGACGATATTTCAACCTCCAGGCTGTTCAATTCCTCAATTACTGTTCTGGCCTCGAAAATTCAATCTCCTTCACCAGCCTAACTTATTTATGGCTTGCACTGAACTGCGACCAGGGAGAGCAGAAAGCCAAAATAAATCAACTGCTGATAAAATTGTTTAAGTCTGCTTGTTGTCTGTCTATGTATTTTTAGATCTCAATTTAAAAAGGCCTTATGCAGAGAAATGCCTAAGATTTATTTTTTATTATTGATATCAGTAAAAATTAGTCTTTGGTGGTGTTTGCTAAATCCAAGGAAGTTTTTATCCTAATTGTGACCTAACTGACCTGATTGTAGCTGTAGTGTTTTGAACAAGCAGCATTCCTTGAGACCGAGTTGGAACAGAGGGAGAAATAAGGATTTGTGGAGATAGCCAAGTTGGAAGACATTGTTTTCTGGTTTTGGTTGTTTGGGGGTTTCTTTTTCCCCACTTCAGTATTTCATATTATATTTGGTTTGGTAAGACCACTCTAGTTCCTTAAACTGCTGGTGCTTCACCTTTAAAAAGTACTCAGAAAACATTCTGTCTTCCCTTTGCAGGCATATACATACGTGTATGTACTGAGTAAAGGGGAGTATCAGCTCTAGCTCTACAAGCAGGGTGATTTATTAGCAACATTGTTTCAGTACAGGGAACTGACTCCGGAATGGAAAGAGATGTGTTATTTATAAGGCAATAATGCTGTGCATCCGCAATTTATCACCTGGAATCAAGGCAGGGGTCTCTGCATAATTGAAAGGAAATTCTTGTTTACAGTTTTATAACCTGTTTTCTGTAAGGTTCCACTGTGCACTAAACTTGCTGATTAAGAGAATTGCTTTGGTAATTCACTTTGACTGAAGTGATGCCTGAGTGGAGAATTTGAGAGATTTCTTAGTACTTGACAAAAAAATAAAGCTGTCAGAAATTCTCTCTTGCATTGAAGCGAGCATTGGTTACAGTATCTCTGTTTATGCAAGATGTTGCCAAAGGTAATGTTTTCATTCTTTTAGCCTTGCTACAGGAATTTGCTCTGAAAAGCAGTACTGGGTAAGGTGAATGGTGGGAAGACCAAACGGTTTTCTCTCGTACAACGACCATTGCCTGCCATTCCCAGCACTGAGCAAGCTCAGACTGCACTTCAAAACCCCGTGTGTTCAGGCTTTATGTACTCCTTGATACAGAACTCGGGGACAGAGTATGGGCCATACAGGTTTAGCTTGATTTGTAGGCGTGACAGACCTGAACCCAGCAGTCTTCAGACTCAGCTGTGAAGACAGTTTTTGCTTCTAACAAGCCTAACAAACTGATGGTGGGTTTGGAAGTCAGACAGAACCAGCCAGGCTGGCCCCCTGGGCTGCTTCCGCCTTCTCTGTTTCTTTAGTTGTGCCTGGGTACAGATGGAAAGTCGTTCAAGGTTAATTTGATTAGCTCTACCCAGTTTGTGAATAATCTCTGGGGAAAATCTTTCTTTTGAAATAGAAGGTGCAGACATCCTAATGTGATCCTAATTCATGTGTGATATTTAGGAAGAAATAGTATTTATCCTGGAGCTAGGAATAAATTTAGCATGAACTTTACATGAAGCACTCTCTAATCCAGATTTCTTTAGGGCATGGCCTTGCTACTACTGCTTGGGGTGTCTCATATAGAGGATTCCCCAGGATATCTGGGGAATACTGTGATGCTGCTTTTAGAGAACTTGAGCTTTTTCTCTGTGGTTGTCTGCCTCCGTGTCTGGTGTTGACTAGGGAGGAGATTGTGTGCCAATTTTGTCCCTGGCACTGTCAGAAAGCTGTGATAAAAAGGTGACAGGAAGCATTCTTCACTTTTCACAGCTGATGTAGACTCATTTGTTTCAAAAGAGAAGGAGAAGGTTCTCTGAAAATTGCTTTTGCTGGCTGTTGACAGCTTTCTACAACAGATATATAGAATTCAGGTTCTGCCTAAAAGCATACAGCTGTGAACACAGGAGGCAGACTGAAGGTGCCTGAGCAGGGCAAAAACCCCTAGGCCTCTAATAACAAATTTATCCCCTTTCTCTGTTGATAGGAAACCAGTGTCTGCAGGTGGCAATATTGCAAGCTTTTCCCAGTGATCAGAATGGTCTGCACTTCACTCAGTTCAGTTTCTTTTCTTACTGTATCGTATATAATGATCTACATGAACCTGGTATTAGGTATTGCATCTAAACTGTACGCACCCTGTTTTCAGCTTTTGCTGAGCTACTTCTCCCAGACTGTGTAGTTTTTTAGGCAGTCATTTAAATCTGCCTTAAGTATATGAGTTAAAGCTTTTAGGCTGAAAATAGAGGAATTTTCATGCTATCGAAAGTCCATTTAACCTAGTAGTGCCAGTGGCAGCCAGTATGACAGATCCTCTCGGAGAAGTATAACAAAGCATGCAGCTGAGAGATTTTTCCCATGGTTTATCTTCCCAAATTCAAGGAGTCCGTAATTTAGGGATTCCTTTGGAAATTGCTGGTGAACCAGTCTTCTATGACTCTATCTAAGCTCATTATGAGCACCTCTATACTTGTATCTCTCAAATCTAATGTGGTAATGGGTACTCCTATTTAATTACTTAATGTGAGGAGGAACGTATTTGTGGTTTGTGTTTGATACCATTGGGGTTTCTGTAGTTCTGGTGTTGCAAGAAACTGAATAATCATTCTCTTGTCACCCTCTATGCAGCATTTAGGGTTGTGGACCTCCAGTTACCTATTTTCCAGACAAAAGCATCCTAATCTATTATCCTGTTCTGTAGGCAGGCATCCTCCTCTGAGCATCTTTGTTGCTCTTTCTTACATCTAGTCTTCTTGTCTGGTTTGTGGGATGGAATGGTGAAAAATTCTTGTAAAAATTTAAGGTATGGATCTGCCCTGGATGTCTATACTGTTTTTTCTCTTTTGTTCTTTCTTTCTTTTGTAACTGACAGTCTTTTCAACCAATACCCCCTTGCTTTTTCCTGCATGTTTTGCAGAAAGAAAATAAGTTTCTATTTGTTCACATTTCTTTTGATTTAGAATTTGGCAGGTCATTTGCTATGCTTTCTCTTTCTAAATCTCTAGTGAATAGACAAATCCATGGCTACTTGAATGCTTCAGACATTATGGTTAGGATTTTGCTTCTAAGAGAAGCACGATAGATAACATTATATAAAACTAAACAGACACACACTAAAGAACTGCAAAGGGATTAAACTGTGTCAAAACAGATCTCGACAGATGGGCATCTGCTGCTCTTAACAAGGCAAGAATATCACCTTGAATGCTCTTTGTTGATGAGAACTGTGACCTGGAAGCGAGTGGTGCTGTTGTCTTAAAAGCTTGAGCATGGGTGATCATAGATGCAGGCAAGTGTTCACTGGTACAGAGTTTTATGAATCATTTACCTTTTTAGAAGTAGATTCTGACATCTTAAATACAGTATGCTGTTTCCCTTCCCACACATTAGATGGAATAGCTGAGTGGTGAGTAGACAGCTACAAGTCAGCAGACCTGAGTTTTATTCCTGGCTCTGCTTTTCTCAGTAATTTTATTCAAGTTACTCAGCTTTTCTGAGTCCTGTCTAAAAGGGTCTACCTGGTCCCAAGGAGTACATTCCATCTCCTCCAGCTTTTCTGTGCATAGTAAGGGACTGAAGTGGGAATTATGACAGCAATTAATCTTATTTTTATCTTAGAATCCTACAAGACATTTTTTATGTCATTTCAATCTTACTTTCCCAGCTCTGAAACAGAGTTCCTTTCATTCATCCTTTCCATCTTCTTTTTTGCTAGGTTTGTGTCACAGACTGGGGCCTCTAGGGCTAGGTACAGTCATGAGACGGTTTTACTGGTTCTGCGGAAGTCAGATGCGACTGTTAATTTGTGTGCCTGATACAAATCAGTATAATACAAATCAGTCATGGTGCCATTCAGTAATGACTCTGTTGGTCTGACCCCAAACACCTCACTGGGGATAAAGAAGCTCCCATGCAAACAAGAAGTTGCTGTTGTTTTACTAGGTGAATGCTTAGGGCGTTGGACATCTTATTTCTGCTGCTTCTGCTGAAGGTAAATAATTGGAAATTCTAGCAGTTCTTACATCTAGTAACACTTTGTGTAACACAAAGTGACATGATTTTTCCCTTAAGCCATGTTTCAGAAACTGCCTCTGCTTATATAATTTGGAAATCCTAATAGACCAGTGTAACTCTAGTAGGCAACCGAATTTAGTCCTGAAATCTCTATGTTTATTATCACTAGGGAGACAGGATGAAAGAGCTGAAACATTCCTGAACTATTCACTGAGGATATAGTCACATGGATTTTGTGATCCCAAGGTTGCAGACTTTATGATTTATAGCACAGAATGTAATCCAGTATTTAAAAATATAATTTAAACCCTTTATTCCTTAGCGCTCGAGCTTATGAAGAATGTATCTCAGCCAAGTATGAATGCCTTAAAGAACTGTTGTCTTATTCAGTCTGCAGACAAGCAAAACAGATAGGTAAAAGGTGAGACAGGTTTCCACTATACTAATGCCAGTTTTATTTCTGACATTTGGGTTAATAAAAATCAAAACTGGCAACTCTTTATCTTGTTGATCCCAGCATTTGATTTCATCTCACTGTCCAAAAATCACTCTTACTATGTGGCAACCCTGAAAGTTTTTAAGCTGAAGTTGTTGTTGATGATCTAAATCTGGTATATTGAAAATTCAGAGAAAGTCAAATTCAGCATTCAAATAAAGAATATATGGATTTCTATACTAATTATATCATGTACTTTTGTAGATAATTCTTAAAGTTCCTCATTTTCTCTTTGAAACAAATCAAAGAAGGCCCAGTTTATTGGTGTCAGAAAACAGTCGAAAATTACGAGGGAGATTAAAACCCTTGACCAAAATCAAATTTATATGGCCTGTGTTTTAGAAACTTGATCTTCTTGAGACATTGCAGCCTGAAGGAAACAAGTATCTTTCTTGAAAACTTGATGATGGGATCTCAGATAATCAGTAACCTAGGGCATACTCAGAAGGATGCAGGAAATGCAGTCAGAAAAGCTTTCCTTTCTTGGGTGATAAAAATGGAAATGAGACTCAACATCCAGGCATTAGCATTCAAAGCCCTATCCAGTCACGGAAATGTCTTTTTGCTCTTCTTTCCTCAGCATTATATTTATTAGATGGTAAGAATTTGATACAGAAGCCAGAACTTGAGGAAGGTGTTCAGTGTATCGTGATTCAGCTGCCTGGCAAAAGATCTTGTTTTGGCAGTCCCCAGACTAATCTTGTGAAGTATTCCTGAGGGAAGGAGGTTTCTTTCCAGAACTGTCGTCCTTTGGTGTGACCATCTGTCTCTATACAGTCATTTGGGCAAAAATATAAATTACAAACAGGAAATTGCCCTGTTGCCAGATTAGCTGCAGAACATGCACTGACACTCTACTCATGAGGATTTAGTGCCAGGGTTCTTTGCTAGGGATAAAACACTACATCATATTTTCCATTCCTGTTGGTGTTGGATTATAAACTAAATCCTGCTCGTTTTACTTTCTGAAGTAGTCCCAAAGGATTTTGTTGGGATTAATTGCATATGAAAACCAAGCAGGATTTGGCATTCTGTGTACTTTGAAAATGAAATAGAAGTAAACATTATCAAAAGCTTGAGCTTACTGATGCTATTTCAGCTTGTCTTGTGATCTGAATCTTTTTTGCGGAATACTTATTTAAAGATGCTCATGTAGCTTCAGAAAAATCACTCAAAGTTCTGAAAGAGAAAAGGAAGAAATCTGTCCATGTAGGACCTCAGTTCAGCAAAGACTTGAAATAACTACTGAAGTCCCTCTTCTTCCCTGAAGTTAGGCACATATTTAGGTGCTTTGTTGAATTTGAGAGTTAACAAAGAAAGCTACTTTTTTTTTTTTTTTGTCAGATGTACATTTATTTTTTACTGTAGTTTTTCCTGTGTAATATTCTAAAGCTTCTGCTGGGGACTATGCAAAACACCTTTGTGATACGTTTGTAATTAAGGATTGATTTTAGAATGCTGTGCAGAATCTGTTTCAATTACTTGTTCTCCTGCATTTTAACTGAGTTTACAATACTCTAGAAGGATCCTCTGGGGAAGGCTGGCTTTCCTGTGAAGGGACTCTGGATGTCCAAGTGCCCTGGGAGCACAGAGCACATGGGCAGGGAGATTGGGGAAGACATAATGCAATTTACCTAAATCCTTCAGAGTGCATGTTGCTACACTGAGAGCTGGAGTGGCCTGCTTAATCCCAGTACATTAGGGACACCATCAGTTTTCAGAAACTAATTTCAAGATCCTGAACATCAGTAGTATTCTTCGGCGACATCAGTGGGCTTGTGTGGAGGCTGAACCATGGAGAGGGGAGGCATCGCTGTTTGATACCTTAAGCACTAGAGCTGCTGGGTTTCTGTGCAACCTGAGTACCTAGCTGCTGTTATTTTTCTGTTGTCTGTAAAATTAAAGCTAAATGTTTTCCAAGGATAACATTCAGTCTGTCTTGGATGTGTTGTGCCTTGGGCTAGAAAGAAGCAAACTGGATCTGAGGGCATCCCTTATTCAAGGGAGACTCTACAGCAGCTTTTGTGCAGGCTGTGTAAAGCTACAGCAACAGCTTTCAATAAATAAGAAGTTTCTTGTGTACTTTCTTGCTGCCCTGCAGCTGTTTGCTCCAGCCACCACCATCGTCCTTCACAGCTTCCCCCGCAGCTCCCTCCATACCTGTCCTCTGTCTCCTTGCATGGCGGTGTCTGATACTTTCTTAGTCCATAGGCGCCGTTATAATAAACATGTCTCGGGAAACAGGAACACGCAATCAATACTTCTGCAGCATTTTGAAAGCTCTGTATAAAAACTGTTCAAGTGAAACCCAAGTCCATGATTCCTGACCTGATTTTTTTTTTTTTGTTCTAAGGAAGCATATTGACTTCCTGAAGGAACCAAAATGACCTACAATGCCATGAGGTGGCTTTCCCTTGGGGCAAGGACACAGTGCTCTACTTGTCTGTAGCTCTACATTTGCTATCTTACTCTGTTACCTTGCATGTCAGCAGCCCAGAAGTCTTTATGGGCGCATAAGTAATATATCCTCCAAGATAACTTACTGTTGTTGCCTGATCTGGATGATCTAATGCCACTCTTGGGTGGTGACAGACAGCAGCAGAAAACACTAGGCCCCAAGAGCTAGATGTGAAATAATTGGTGTGGTGCTCTTCGCTTCTAATTCCAGACAGAGGGCAGATCTGATACATGGTTTAAGTGCCAAAATATGTAATGCATTTTTAGTGTTTTTACGGGAATCTTTCACATCATGTTTAGGTACTCATCCATCATGTGGTATGCTGGTTGTTTATCAAAAAGTTCAAGAACCAAAGGCATAATTTCATGTAGCTTGATATGAAGGAAGTACAGTGTTTGTGAAATGCTGGTATTTTAAACACTTTTGACTGAAAGTTAACAAACTCATAAATAAGAGAAGAAATTCTTGATTTTTTTTTTTCACATCCATTTTTGAGTGTTTCTTTTGAGTTATCCTGATTTGATCTCAGATGTTCCCTAGTGTCTTTGTTTCAGCCTGTCTTCTCTGAATACTGATAGTGATACATGAAAATAGAAGATCCAATTACTTAATCTTTTTCCACAAGCTTTCACTTTCAGCAAAGCAGCAAGGTGCAAAATCAGAGCATGTTTAAGACAGTTTCAGTCCTCGTTTTTAGCTATGGTACATTACCTCTATAAGAAACAGCTGATGGTATGTACAGTATAGCTATATATATACTACATCTTTTAATTCTCAATTATTGGTTAATACTGCTTTGTGACATCATTAGTAGGGAAATGTGAAACATATGAAGAGGTTCTACAGCTATTGCAACCTACCAGAGAAAAAAGCTGCTTATTTTTATCCTTCAACAAATTACACCCACTCCCTCCTGTATGAGATGCATTTAATTTATTTTTTCATCTGTGTCTTATTGACCCCACAGGTGTGATGCTTTTCATTTTGTTTGTTACCATATCTGCACTGGTCTGATCTTGGGGCGTCACATTTAGATTTTGAACTGCATCATTGTCTTGCCATCTGTTAAATCCCTGTGCCTGCTGAGCACTATTGTGAGAGAGCTGCCAATTGCTAGCCAAGTCAGAGAAGGGAACAGATTTTTAATTATGCAGACAGGATTGTAGTGGTGGGGGACTGAACAGTGAGTGATTACTGCTCGGACAGTAGTTGTCTCTCTCAAACAGCCTGCTAACAGCATGTGGTCTACCAGAAGTGGCTAACATTGTGCATGTGTAACTGCTCTTTGGAGATAAGCTGAGGGAAGTGGACTTCCTGGGGGGGTGAGGTGGGGGGGGCAT
>Ga0181612_148307_pt1 | contig 13763 bp, 10 predicted proteins | sample HoacroProtozoa21_FD_119630 | JGI IMG/M metagenome (GOLD analysis project Ga0181612, IMG submission 119630) | Hoatzin crop microbial communities from Cojedes, Venezuel. Combined Assembly of Gp0051906, Gp0051904, Gp0051908 | reverse complement strand
GTGTGAAGAGAAATTAAATTGAGAGCCAGCACCAGAGCTGTGACCGCTTTCTGTTGGTTTTCCAACAGACACCTGCCAGCTTAAGGTTTTCCATCCAGCCCGCTAGAATACAATGTTTTACAGCTGAAAAGGTTTACAGTGAAAACTATTTGTAGTATCTTCGTATTTTTGTATACGTATGTTACATCGCATTCATTACGCGTTCAAACCATCAAGGCACTGAGACACAGCGAGTTAGCCTGTGCCACCCGAGTCGCTGCAGCGGTGACCTTATGCTCAGGTGTGCTGAACGCAAAGTGATTGGACCAGTTCAGCTTGTCCAGCGCAAGCCCAGCGTATCACACACAAACCCTGCGCACAGCAATACGCGAAGGGCTGAACCCCTGCAACGCTCTCACCCGGCCACGCTGACAGACTGCCAGCACACCAAACTGATGTGAAGCAATATGGAAAGCACCATGAGAAGCACAAGCTCTTACCTCTCCCTGGAAACTCTTCAGTAATGGAGCTACCTGTTTGCGCAGGTCCTAGAAGACAGAAGCAAGATATTTCATCAGAAAAATCTGAAAGGACAAGTCATCGTCAAGTTTTTCCTAATACTATTTTCAGTTCTGAAATACTGCTTAAATCCTGATCATGTTTTATGGGCGCTTTGATTAAAATAAAAGTATACACAGAAATAATTTTCAACAAGTCTGCATTTCCAGTTTGACATATACCTGTATCTGCTGCAAACAGTATTGCTTAACAAACCTCCAGTGATGTTGGGTAAGCACTGAATGTCTTCAATCTCGTCATTCAGCCGAAACACTAATGCGATTAGAAGTAAATGCCTCTATCTACCTAAACAGCAGCTACACCTCTGAACTCACGCCAAAGAAATTCCCACAAAAGGAAGCTAGGCTTAAAGGAAGATGGCTTCGGATCATCACTTCAACTGAGAGCGTTGCCATTTCGTAGAAGATCTATTCTGTTTATTATTTTCTCAAGAGCGCTCTGACTGTAGCCATCAGAGAACTGGAGACAGTCACATCGAATAAGAGAGTATTATTTGTTGGTTTCTGTATAACTCAAAAATTCCTCTTCAGAATTACAACACACTTAGTGCTATAAAATTCATTATAATACTGCCCATAGAATCACCCTAAAATTTTACAGTACATTTTTACTTAGCAACCAAGATAATTTAGGACAACAGAGGTGTATCTATCGTGCATAAAATTCTCAGTGTTTCCACTTTTAAGCAGGTTTGGGTCTAATTCACTCACAAATTCTCAGAATTCCCATTATGTGCATGCCTGAAGAATAAAACCCTGTAACTCTGCAGAGGACACTGTATTATTCACGCACAGCCAAGATGCCAGACTCCTATTCCTGCTGTGGAATTCCACTGACGAGGCACAAGCGGCGACTTCACAGGACACCTACAGCCAGAAGTAAATCTGTACGAGGTATAAACCAGTAACATGATGCTACCTCATTTAGGAGGGCAGCACCGATGTGGGTTACCCAGCAAGGAGGTGGATTTCCCATCCTTGGAGATTGTGAAGGCACAGCTGACCAGACCTAGCGCGGGTGCTAAAGACCCAGTTTTAGGGCCAGGTGAGATTTAGTCGGTCTCTGGACGTCCCCTCCAACCCAGAGTGGTAGGATGCTCTGAGAATACTGCTCACAACTGGGACAGCCACAAACTGCTTCAGTAACAATGAAATCTTCCCAGCTTCACACAGGCCACAGTCCCCTAGCTACCCTGAACCTCATGCAAGAAGCCATAAAGAGGTCTTTGAAGTATTTTCTCCATGTAAAAAGGGTCTGCTGAAGCCCTGGGCCACTCGGAAAAGAAGGTGACCTTAGAAAGTTGGGAGATTTTCTTTTCCGATACATTTACTTTTACTTCTAGAGTCATACAACATATTAGACATTAAATCACTCACCAAAACACCCTCAGCCCTAGATTTAATCTGATTTTCCTGAAGGAAAAGTAGGCTTTTGAGAGAAGTGATTTTTGTCATTTAAATGACAAGTCATGCAGAGAGTTGGAGCATCAGTAGTTCTCCCACTCCCTGAGAAATGGCTTAGGGGGCCAAACGCAAATGAAGCTATCAAAGACAAATGATCAGCCAAATTTCACTCCTTACATGGCTACTGCACTAACATACAGCTAATCCCTATCAAGTTAAGGATAATGTTGCAGCTTTATCAGCTCCCTCTTCGGCACCAAACCAAACAACGCTTCTGTTCTTAAACCAAGTCAAGTCACCTAAATGTTTCCTGCTCTTTTCTGCGGTCTGTTTTAGGACAGAAGAAGGGTAGATACTGTCCTTGTATATCACAAACATCTACAAATGATGCCTCTACGAAAGCGAACTGGCAGGTTGAGCAGCTTTTCCCCACTTCCTGGCTACTCTGGGAGACCAGAGGGCTTTGCACGTTTTATAACCTGTTTGCTTTGTAACCTGATGATGATGACTTTGAAGGAAGTAACAATAACCATCAATGGCAAAATAAACGCTCGCATTCAGGCCAAGATCTGGCCTGCCAGGTTTTAATGCACAGTGAAATTACAAACAGAGACATCAGATTTACAATCAGGATACTGGCACCCTTTATAAAATCAGGAAAAATTATACCATCGAAGCAAAGCAACATTTCTCGAAATAAAAGTCTCAGCTGGTAGGAAATCACCAGCTTTAGGGCTCCTGTCCCTGGTCTTGCCTCTGAATTTACGGACTAGTTTGGCGCCAGCCAGCAAACCGATGTCAAAACTGAAAGCAGAAATACGGGCGATCTAATTCCAGACCAGCCCCAAGCCTCCCGCTCGCACGGCTCTCCGGAGCAGGGCATAACTCCGCTGCCTAAGCACACGGCACAAGCATCAGCAATCACCCTTGGTACCGGCGGGTGACCAAGCACCGCAACGGCCCTCGGTGGGGTAAAGCCCAGCCAGCTCTGGAGGCGGGGGCACGTCAGCCCCGCTCCTCTCTGTGCGTGTGGCGAGCTCTAGCCAAGCGCCTGCCGTTGAACTGCGTCGTCGGACATGTACCAACTTCTGAAAGACAGGATTTGCAGCACTTTCTATGTCATGATATAAACTCTGTCAGCACTTTGCCTTTATATTCGTCTTTAATAATGAGAGATATTGGTGGTTTTTATAGCAGAGAGAAGATGGAGAGAAGCAGGGGGAAAAAAAAGACATAGAAAGGGCGTCCCAAAGCCAAGAAAACAGTTGGTCAAGCTGTCAAAAAGGGAGAAAAGCTTTCAAATACAAAATCTGATCACCACAAATCCTTCATTTAGCAAATTCAGCATGCTAAACACTCAGCAATCAAAACGTTACCAAGCAAAATTTGTGCCATAATGGGAAAACGTGTTGTGCTTGATTTAGACAGCAGCTTTTGTTGTTGGCAAAACCGATTTGAAAGCATTTCATGATAGAGGAGAACGCAGCTCAAAGTGATTCAGCCCCACTGGCGAGCAATCAGCTCTACCATAGTAATCAATCCAGGGCAATCCTGGGACATGCTGATCATCAGAGCACACGGTTTAACAGGGCAGAATGCTTTGACAGTTTGAATCTTCGCAATAACTTGAAATCTGTTGCAGCTGAACAACAGAGACAGAGCATCCCACTTCTGTATCTTCACAGAGCAAACAGCCTCAGCACAGCAACTGCAAGGAATTTGCTCCAGTATTTTAAACGCAACCAAATACGCCATGCAGGTAAGTGGGTAAATGGCACACTCCAGAACTAAAGGCATAAACACCTTCTGCACACCATTTCTTGTTTTCTCCTCTCCCTTTCTCCCCCCCTCGGAAAGAGTTTGTAGGCTGCTTCTAGAATTCCTCCCTTGGCTAAACAGCACCAAAACTTTCGACAGCTCACAACAAAAGGGAGGTACAAATAAACAGACAGAAGTCAGGAACACGTATGCCTCGAGTCACCAGCTAAAACTATGCTGGTGAGATTTATTTTTGGCAGTTTGGAAAAATTCCTCCTCAGACTTTGTCTCAAAATATTACACTAACCTCAAACAGAATTTTACCTCTTTGCACTAAACTGAACAGCAAGACAGACGTTCAGTTCAGACCCGGGGGAATCTGTAACGTTGGTTAGCAAGGACACTGTATGATTTATTATCTGTTTAAAGCGTAGTGGCCTTTACTGCCTGGGTTGGGATCAAAACAGGAAAAGCAACCGACTCCAGCACCCGCATACAGCTAGCAAATCATTGCCATCACGCAAAGCAGCTAAAAAGGGTACACGCAATTGAATGTTAAAACAAATGATAATTTATCAACACAAATGCATTGAAATATTCGAGTACTCCTATACAATCACATTATTAGCCTATTTTTCCATGCCATCTAAACATGCATGTTGTCTCTCTCCCCGAATGATTTATCAGGGTAAAGCAGCTTTCTGAAAAAGGCTCTATCACAAACTCGGTATCTGCAGTAGAGACGATGAATTAGGATGCTGTATCATTATCTGAATCACATCTGATAGCTGAAAGCTAATACACCATTTTGCCTTTACAAGAGTATAAACAACAAGTTTACATTTTGATCAAGTAGCTACACAATGAAATCTGAATCCAAGTCATTTTTAACTCCCTTTCCATTCTCATTAAAAATAACTCTATGGGAAATAAACCGAGAATAAATCTATGGTAAAAATCAGGGCAACAAATGCATCCTTCTGACAACTAAACTACATTATTTATCTATTGCTATCTTAATACACTGTGTACAGTACAAAGGACATATCAATGGTCAGGCTACCAACACCATATTTGTAATTTACTTGAGGTCTGAGGCTACACAGCACCGTCTGATCTCCTCGCAGCCTGCTCCATCTCATTTACCTCCAAAACGCTTATCTCTAAATGTCACAACAAGAGCCCCATGACCCTGGTTTGATAAACTCATCCAGCAAGGCTAAGCTTGACCTGTACACCTTTATCATCTACAGAAGCATTCTGCTCTTGTGAAAGAAAATAAAACCAACAAAATGGGCAACGTTCTTCCGTACACCTCCTGCACCCCATTTCCTACGATTTCTTCTATACCTCGTCTGCTTGGGAGAGGCAGTGGCTGGTGAATGTCACTACGCCTGGCAGAGAAACCCTAATGAGAAGCAGCCCACTTCTATCAGCGTCGGTGACGACATTAGTTCAGCTGTCACAACCTATTTTTGAGCTGCCTCATCACCAGCGAGATGCTCCGGCTTTCCTGCCATCTTACCCTTGCGCATTTCCTGCCTCGTTAGCCCACGCGTAATAACGAACCAACAGCTGGGCCCGCGCTCAAAACCAGCAGGGCTGAACATCGTCATTCCAGATACTTTCTTATGAGTATGTACAAAAAGGAGAAACAAACAAAAAAAGAAAAACCCAACCCAGAACAAACCCCAGTATACATTGACTGTGTGGGCGGGTATTTGTTAGGTCAATCCACATCTAAGGAAGCAATAGCCGGGCCTCAAGAGGAACCCTCGTGTCAAGAACTGGCGGCCAGGTTTGAGCCCCTCTTTCAAGAGGCAGCGTGCTGGCATGACGTATTTGTTTCTTGTGACTGGGAGGATGTTTTATCTCTGTACCCTCACCGGCAGGGCTCCATACACTTCGTCCCCGCAGCTATTATCTCGATAATGTTGCTGAGCTGCTCTTTCATATAAATATAGCTGAAAGGGGGAGAGGCACGAAGCAGCCAAGCATGCAGGATTTGGGAAGAATGCTGGCATCAACTTCCGAGGTGTGCTGGATTATTACATACTTCAAGGACGCAACCCGCCACTGTGAAACACAGAAATCAGCAAGTTGACTATAATTAGCAGTAAGTAGTTCTGCTGGTTAATTAGAGAGAGCCAACAAGCATGTATGCTTCACCCTGCTATGGGTAAACTAGTGAGCAAGTTGGGATCACTCAATCAGACGCTCACCTACCAATTTTAAATTTTTAAATTTAAATTGCACCTACAATTATTAAAAAAATCCAGAATATGCAACTTTTCCACCAGAGATCCTGGGCACATGTGATTGGAAGTGTACTAAGGGAAACATTTAAGTCTTTATGTTTAATTAATTCCCACAAGCTCCACTTTGCTTTGCTCTAAAATATATGAAACTGAAATCCCAAACAGTTGCCCAAACAGGTATTACACAGTAGCTTAGATGACTTATTTAATTCCTAAAATATAAGGCAAATTAAATCAGATGAGCAAACAATTTATTGCTCAATTTACACTACAATTTAATGAGATATAAAACCTCTTATTGCTTAAGGCTGCTGAAGTATTTACTTGAAATCTGACTGTTAAAGAATGAATCATGATGTTATCAATTTTCTATGATATTTTTATTTTAATACACTAACATGCCAGTATTGTCTCTGTACAAAAAAAATCTTTTAAAGTTACATTTATAGATATGTTTCAACCTAGCACAATGCTGAATAAAAAATCTTGATTTACAGTAGCAAAATGTACAGCACAGTACTTTCTGAAGTATTTCAGCTCACAGATCTTGTGCAAATTCCATTAGCTTTAATTATTTATTAGCAGTAGATTTAGATTACTGTTCTTGACCTATTTTTCAGTGTATGGACCCACCCAGCAAGAAGTGAAAAAATATTCCATTTGTGAAAGGCTGATTTAGTGAGAGCAGACTTTAGCTTAAAGCAGAATATTAAGCAAAAACACATGCATTGTAATTCAGGGGGAGAAGCCTGCACTTCAGAAAGGTTACGAAGCAGGGCATAACCAGCCTACAGAATAAACAGTAGAAGACATTCCTTGAAAAGAGACAGAATTTTTGCTGTTTAACCACCTCAGACCATTTTGCAAAATTGCAGCCACATGAGAATCCCCGAGCCTCGGCAGCAGACATACCGAGAACTTTCAAGAGTTTCTTTGTGGAAATACCCTTGTTTCTACCAAACTCTGTAGACTGCGTGGGTCCTAATAAGCCAGCGGGAAAGGAGTCTGGAGGGAGCAAGCACTGGGGGGCTGGTCCTGTGGTCCCCTTCATGGCGAGAAGGCAAACCGCGCTCATCCCCGGCATGAGAAAAATGGAGCATCTGTGAAGGTGCCTACTTGCCACGTTGCCTTGGGTCTGGCCCTTTACTTTCAATAGAACTACTCACTTGTGTGAGCCTTAATGCAATCCTCTTAGAGCTTCTTCCAAGTTAAAATAAACAAAAAGCTAACAAGTTTACTCTGTGCCTATGCAGCAACGTATAAACAGACTGGTTACCTTCACAACTGTTTAAAAAATCTACTGCGTGAAAGAAGAACTATTGCGCCCACGTATACGTCTGTATCTGTGTATATAAACACACACATATACTATATATAATAGAAATAATTTTTTTAACTAACTTTACAAACTAATTTTGTGAACTATGCTTTCTAGAATCATGTTAAAACCTTGCCGTCATTTATAAAATAGCAAGTTAACATTGGCTAGAAAAGACACTGAACAGAAACAATTCAGAATTGAAAAATTAGAGTTGCTAGGAAACAAAAAAATTAATTCAAACAAAAGTGATTCAGGTGGAGCTTTGGAAGAAGCTAATTCTAAGGAAATAAAGCCTGGTCACTAAAATTCCAGTAGCGGGGAAAAGAAAAAGGATGACTTATTTAACAGCTCACCACTACACGCAGAAAACCAAGCATCACTTTTAACAAACCTATTAATTTAAAAGGCTACATACTGGCTAATGGCCCCGTGGAGATTTTTCCTCCTGCTAACAGTCTGTCCTGCTTTCTCGTTGAACCCTGCAGTCCCCGCTGAAGGCTGCAGGAGACACCAAACATGGCACAACAGACCTTTGTCATCGGAAAAACCACAGGTCTGTATCATCCCAGGTCAGCGGAGCTACTTATTTATGTAATGAAAAACCATTTGATCAGCCAAATAAATATTTCAGAATCTTTGAATCGTGCTGTTCTTGCCAGCGGGACAACCACGTCCCAGCGAAACCCAGAAATCGCCATTCTTAGGGCTTAGGCCAGTATCTCTGCATATAGAAAAGATAATTACTTGGTACCGAGCTTTGTTAAGCACCCGCAGATTTTATGAGATGAGTACACCTGCCCAGTAAAACGGAAAGCAAACCGACTGCTGAGCTGTGCATCCCAATAAAAAGCCTCACCTACATTTGCCAAATTTTAACCAGAACCGCTCTGTCCCTCCGAAAACTCCACGTCGTTCCGCAAGTTCTCTGCCCCTGCAATCGAGGTTTCCCATGAAAAAGACCCTTACCACTCCTCCCAGCTCACATCCTGCAGGATCTCCTTCTCCATCCACTACAGTGCTCTCATTTTCCACTTTGAAAGTCGATAGAGTTCACAATGCTTCCCTGATTATTCAGAATTACAGCCTGCGGAACAGAGGTTTCTCTTCGGTGTAAAATGGGGAACTTCTGAAAAAAGGTAATTGTTATGAGTCTTAAAAATTAACGTGTCTAATGAGAAGCTAATGACATGGGCCATGACTCTGCAGAAAATGCATCTAAGTACTGTGGTCCAATTAACAACACCAGTTCAAACAACAGACTAATGCTTCACATGGTGGATTTAAAAAGAAGAATATTTAATGTGAAACCATAATTGTGCCTGTTATTTTCCACATTCCCTCCACCACAAGCAGATGATGAAATCAGAAACTTGGGTGCCGTCTGGCAGCGCTGCGCTCATGAGACTTGGATTTCTCCTCAGTCTCAAGGAAAGATGGGTAGGACTACTCAGAAATCACTAATTTCAATGTTTTATTTAGGAAAAGTGAGAGTACTAAAAAACATTCATGCTTTGAAACCAGTTATTGGTCAAGTGGAAATATCTCCAAAACATAAGCATCTTGCTTTAAGGTCAGGTTAAGTTTCCAAGAAGAATAATTCTGTGTTAAATTTTATAATAAGGAACCAGGCTTCATCCTTACAGATCCTTACAGGCTATAGGTAAAATGGCGGGGGGCAGAGGGGTGCATTGCCGAGACATCAGATATTGCAAAATTGTTTTCCCTACTTATCTTTTAAACACAGGTTAAAAATCTAGCTGTGAACAGACCATGCATTAATCATACTGACATACCTGTATGTAAGAACACAGGTGTATTTACTGATTTATATCATTATAGTCAGCCGTTTTCTACGATTCCAACGCAAGAAAATCCAATACTAAGCAATTCTCTAATCATCTTTTTGTAAGATTTGCTCACTTAATCTTGATCCTGACCGTTCAGTTTTATTCAACGGCCAGTTGCTCCTACAGAAAACAAGTTGTTTCATGAGGGCCAGAGTGAAAAGCCTGCTCTCCTGCAAATCCACGTCCTACGTTTGCTAAAACTTTCGCGACCGTCATCTTTGCCATCTTTATGTTCTTCACCACCTCTCCCATGCAGGGAGTCCCTGGCGAGCAGCCTGCTGCGGCTCACGGTTACTGTGCCTTCAGCAGGCATCGCCCTTTAAATGCAGCTGAAGTGACAGCTTCGGATTCCTACAAAGATGACAAATTCGAAGAGGAAAAAAAAAAATTGACAACCTCAAAACCATCAGGATATAGACCCAAAGGGTTTACTACATCTGATTTAGCATATGTGGTAAAAACACCTCAAAATTAATCTGTCATCCTCTGACCTACATAAAAAAACACAGCGCAGATCTTTTCGTGTTGCTTCAGTAAGTGAAGCAGTTCAGAGAAAACAAACTTTTGCTGCCTTTACGCTTCCTGGCAAAACTCCTACCGAACACGCTCAGGCCTATAACGCGTGTGCTTCGGTAGCACACAGCAGATACAAATGAATCATCACGACGAAAGAAAGCAAAACCTCACTGCAGACTTACTCAATACATTTACTGTTTGTTAGCTGAACTTCAGAAATAAAAAACCCACATAAAGCGCTCCTGAGCGGCAGCATCTTCTCACAGCCGTCATACAGAGTCTCAGCTGGGACTAATTCCCAAACTCGTGTGCTGATCTGTGAACTGTTCCAGTACGGGGCCAGGGGACAAAGAGATAAAAAGCCCAGGAAAAGAAACCCAGAGAACGGAGGATGAAAAAAGGAGAGACGGAAAGGCAGAGACGGAGCAAGCGCACAGCCTGTTGTTCCCGGGTACTTTTTTTCCCATCGTTAAAGGCACGTGAGCACAGCGCTGAATCACAATGAACGCAATCGGAGATTAAAACGAGACATACTTGTATAATAATAAATCAACAGGATTAATACAAGCTTATCTTCTGCTAACTTAGAAGAGGGAGGTGACAAATTGCACTTAAGGAAAACGTTTTACTGTTGCTAGCATAAGCTGAGTATCTATAGGAAATTGCTAAATTTAGAAAGCCAGCTTTTGATGATAGCAACGGAAATGAATTCAAGTTTTGTGTGTGTTTGGGTTGGTGTTTTTTTTTTTTTTAAGAGCTCTAGAATGTCACTCATCTTCTTGAAACTCTTACCAAAAGTAGAGACTTCCCAGTGCACTGTCCTCCCTGCCCACTCCCTCCTCCTCTGCCCCTTCACAAGGCAGAACCACTCCTTTGGGCTCCAGCAGTTGGGGAACTTCAGGCAGTTTAACAAATTCCCTATCTCTTGGCTGGAGCTGTTTGGCCCTGACAGATGAATCAGAGCAGTCCATAAACGTCTGGAGGATTCGTGCAGACTTTTTCTTGTATGACTATATATGGCAACTACAGATCAAGTTATCTACAATCATTTTAACCTAGCCTGCAAACTTTTTACCTTCTTCCTATCTTGATGGCAAACTTCCTTGATGTGCAATACTGCTAAATTAGACATAAGCTGTCAACTACTTTCTTCAAAAGCACTTCCCCACTCTTTACAAGATAGTAAAAATACTTGAATTAAGATACACTTAACTAAAAATTAAATTTTGTTAACAACTTCTGCTTCTCAGGAGTACATTTCTATATATGAGGGGAATCGAAGGAGATGCTGTGAAGCTCACATTTTCATTTACACTATTCTACTGTTATCCAAGACCTGCACCTCGCTGGGCAGCAGATGTCTTCCATTACTGCTACCTGAAATATCAATTAATGCCAAGTGTCATGAGAAGTCTAGCACAAACTGGTAAAAGAAGTGAAATCTGCACTCACAAAAAAAAAAAAAGAGGGGAGGTCAAGACTCACTGACTGATGTACGCAGGGACTTACAAAGGAATGCCAAGAATGCCTGCAACACCCTTTAATCCAGAAGAATACTCTATTTTAAAAACTCTGGCAATCACCATCTTTTATACATATGGTAACTTTTACAAGGTGCTTAACTACATCAAAGGCGATAATATGTGATACAATATTGAAGGTTTCTTCTAGCTGGATCAAAAAACTTCTCTGTACACCAAGTTCAAGTAACAACTTTAAGCTAAATACTCCTAACGCACCTCAAAATGGACATCAAGTGGCACTGAGGGCTCAGAATGGGTGAGGTTACAGCTCCTCAAACCCAGGAGTGAAACCTGGGTAAACAATCCTGAAAGGCTGAAAGTAAATACCGAGTTTTGTACGCGCAAGCGAATAACAGGGGAGCGTGACAGACAGAGGAGACGGCACCATCTCGAAAGCTCGAGTGAGGAGACACGTGAAGAAACACTTGTTCAGAAACATCTTTATTAAACAATTTTCTCTGAAGCCTGTTATAAGGAAAATACACAAGCACAAAAACATTTTCAGAAAAAAAAAAATTCACCACCAACCTCCAAAAAACCAAACCAACGGACAACACTGTCAAAGCGCAGCAGCACAGCACTAGGCGAGCAACCAAACAAGAGCCCTGACGGTGCTGGGGACATGTCCACAGTACCAGAGCTGGGGTCTGCAGCGCTCTGCTCTCCCAGGAGCTGTGTCAGGAAATAGCATCACGAATTACAGCCTGGCTTATAGGCACAGTTGTTCTTTACCGCACTTGCTTGAATTTCTCGAGATATATATATATATATAACTGTATTTGATTGCTAAGATTGTACAGCATTTAAAATCCAGAAGGCGCTTCCCAGGGGAAGACCTGGTCCTGAGGGAGAAGATGGCATCTTCCTGCCTCAGAGATTCCAGATGCTGTTACTGTTTCATTTCACTGTGCCTACTAATCTACCGAGTCCCTGACCTTCACGTCCAGAGTCACAGGAATGCAACAGTGATGAAAAAAAGAAAATAAAAATCTCCTAACCAACCCCAGACTTGAAACCCCTTGGCGTTTTAGCGGTGTGGTAGGCCCGCTGACAACCCCTGAGTGCCGACTGCCCACAGCGCTTCCACAGACCTGCTCACACGCTCCTACCGAGCCGTGCAGCTCCGTGATGCTCCTTGCACATTTTCATTCCCTTACTAATTTTTGCTGAAAGTTCTGTAATTCTCCTCTGTCTGGCTGACAACTGCCTGAAAAAACATGGGTAAGAAATAATCCTGACGAGTAGCCCCCTTCCGAAATACTATAAGGGTTTGCTTTTAAATATTACTTAAAGCAAAGATCCACAGCCAGCCTCTTCCCGTGCAAGATGCCTGCACCAGTTAATTGCCCTAACGACCCCAAGCTGCTCTGAACCCTCGGCAGATGATGAACACGGCCTGATGGCTACAAACCGCGGGCCCGAGCCACGGAGAACTGCGAGCTGCGTGCACAAGACGCGAGCACACTCACACGCCGTCCCGCGAAAGGGTCTCGGGGTACGCAGAGACAACAAAAGCTAAAGAAAAAGCTACTGTTCGGAGGAGATTATATATCAGCCAGCTGCATATTAACACCATGCAGTTAAAACATGTTATTTTACATTTCTAAAGGAACGCTATTCGGAAATGCAATATTTGAATAAGACCTCTTAAGACTCAAAGCATATCAAGTTTTCCCAGCTGATTACAGCCTTCTAAAGTCTGACATTTCTGAACCAGCTAGGGCAAGGCACACACTGAAGATCATCCTTAGGAAAAAAAAAAAAAGGCAAATTGGACAAGCGACATCGCGGACTCTCAGCATTAGCATTAATTAAGCAATTTACTTGACTTCACAACTTCTACTTACAGGATCCTGATCATCTATGCTTATAAAAAGATGTAATAGTTCATTTTTTAAATTGATTTTGAATTCTCGCCTTACTAAGACTCAAGAAAAATACATGGTTTGATACACTTCCTCTCATTTTAAAAAAGGGTTTCCCATAACCTAACAGGGCTGTGGTTTTGTAGGATACCTGCTCTTCCTACCAGCAAACGAGGACAGACACTGGACAACCCACAGAAGGGGCTGGGGGTCACCAAGCCTTTTGCAAACCACTTGAAAAGATGGGAAAATTAAATTGACTCCACTTTAGATCTAGACCAGAGGAAGGTGATTTCAGCATCGCTCTCCGTCCCACACCGTCACCTCACCTCAGGTAAGCAGTCTGCTGCCGGCAGAGCTCGGAGCCTGCCCTGCTCCGACACCTTCTTCGTAACACGCATGTCTACGGCGTCTCCACCACATCACATGTCAGTAGACAGTGAGAAACAGGCAACTTTCAAATCAGAAAATGGTGCTATTTTATTCTAATGCTAGTAATACAGTGAAATTTCATCACTCTGGATGCATCTGCAAGTTAGAATAGTGAATCCCATCTCGGAAAAGAAATAAATATCTTTACACTATTACAACTGCACCCCTACTCTTGTGTATAGTAAAGTGGTAAACAACCAAAACCCCGCATCCCCTCCCACCGCTAACCGACATTTATTTCCACATAACTCTGCAGCCTAAACCACACTTTCGCTCTTCTGT
>Ga0181612_131274_pt1 | contig 13763 bp, 8 predicted proteins | sample HoacroProtozoa21_FD_119630 | JGI IMG/M metagenome (GOLD analysis project Ga0181612, IMG submission 119630) | Hoatzin crop microbial communities from Cojedes, Venezuel. Combined Assembly of Gp0051906, Gp0051904, Gp0051908 | reverse complement strand
GGGGTTGGAAGGGACCTCTGTGGGTCAGCTAGTCCAACCCCCCTGCCGAAGCAGGGTCACCTACAGCAGGCTGCACAGGACGGTCCTTGCATCCATGTATGTACTGAGCTTTGCCACTGAGTGTAGCTTCAGTGATTTCAGTGGCAACTAACAAACAGAATATAAAGCCAGAAGGAATCACTCTCATTATCTAGTCTGACCTTTTATATAGCAAAAACCTGAAGTCTTTTTTTCCTTCGGTTATTTTTCCCTCTGAACTACAGCATATGTTTTAAATGGGAGAGGAAAATCTAGACTTAGGTTACCCCTCATTGCTTTTTTTTTTTTTTTAAATCTCCACAGTAGATTTTTTCCAATGGTAATGATCCCTCCTGTTGGAAATTATCACTGAGTTTCTAGTTTGTCACTGAGTTTAAAGTACAACCAGTGGTAAGTTGGCTTGTTTGGCTAATCAAAGAGACAGTTAAAGAGTATTTCCATACAATGGTAATGGATATATCAACACTTAGATGAAGCTGCACCAAAATCTACCTTTTGGTTAAGCTGAATGTATCACAGTCCTGAAGAAACACTTAAATTACAATATGAGTAGTTCGCTGGATTCTCTTCTGATGTTTGATCAATGTTTCATAGAACTTGGCGATAGGGTTGGACCCAATGGCTGGATGAAGCACTCGGAAGGGCATAAGTGACCATCCCTTGTGAGTGACCCATTCACACAACATTTTTAAACAATTCCACTGATCATTGCATGACCTTAAACTGTTTCTACAAAGTCATTGACAGAAATGACCCAGGGCCAGTCCAGAATCCGTCTTCATTGGACTGTTCTGGAAACACAGAATCACAGAACCATTTAAGTTGGAAAAGACCTTGAAGATCGTCAAGTCCAACTGTCAACCCAACACTGCCAAGTCCACCACTAAACCATGTCCCAAAGCACCACGTCTACATGTCTTTTAAGTACCTCCACAGATGGTTACCCAACAACTTCCCTGGGCAGCCTGTTCCAGTGCTTGATAACCCTTTCAGTGAAGAAATTTCTCCTAATATCCAGTCCAAACCTCCCCTGGCACAACTTGAGGCCATTTTTTCTTGTACTATCACTTGCTACTTGGGAGAAGAGGCTGACACCCACCTTGCTACAACCTCCTGTCAGGACTGCTTCTCCCTGGTCAGGTAGAGGAATTAAGAAAAATCCCCCAGGGGAGAAGCAGCTGATGACTTTGTATCACTCAGGGGACATGGCACTGGAGTGCCGTGGGAGACAAGCCCTGCCCTGCCAGGGACAGCCTGGGGAAGCTAATGCTGGTTTTGCATCTCTCTGTCTGCTTTATGCCAGCAGGACTGAGCTCTGACAGACACACACCAGTAGGGACCAAGACAAGAGACCTGTAACTTCTTGGCCACCAAACTGTCAGGATGGTGATAATTTTTGATGGCTTCTGGTTTTGGCTGAATCTGAAGTGGTGATATGGAGATGTAAAGGTTTGTACCACATTACCAGATCCCTAATCCATTCAGTGTCTCAAGCGAGCTCTCATCTTACCAAGTAAGATCATCTTTAAAAATGCATTTGGTATCTGTCTCCTAACAAATTCTGTATACACACAATATATACAACTGTAAAATATATGTTTATGTGAAATATTACATTTTGCATTGATATTTATATTCAAGTAAGCACAATTTTAAATATAAAGACTACACATGTAATGTATGTGTATAGTACATTGACAAGATTTATGTAAACATTATACTACTAGGATAAATGTACAGATGTTCTTAGTGTATGTAAGGCATTCTAAGATTAGCAGTTAACAGTATCATTGCTATTGGGCTTAGCTGCTAAAAGGTATGAGTATGAGCATGTGAGTTAATAGCCCTCCACAGTCGCAGCCTGTGTCAGTGGGAAATCGAAAAAGAAGGGAGTAAGTCAACTTCCCTCTCAGCCTGGGAAAAATCCAAGCATTAATGCAGGACCATGACACATACTGACTTCAAATATCTTAATGATTCAGCTTTTCCATCAGATAAACATGCATTTCTTGCAGTTAACTCTTCTCTGGTAGTTCCACCTTTCCAAGATACATCCAAAATTATCTGAGTTGCACTCTCTGCCTGACCTCCTCTGCGTGTACGCATGAGCCAGGTAGTTATGCAGGATGCGAGCAGAAGATGTGAGGACCTGGCTGGTGAGCTGCCTGTGAGCAGAAAGTAAAATGCAGAAGATCAAAATCTATTGCCATTTTGGAAATTTTGGCAGCCAGTTTTGTACGTACTAAAATCCCAGCCAACCTGTTCGGCTAAGCTTCTCAGCCGTATTGGATTCTTCTCGAAATTCCAGCCCAATTCTGGTCCAACTTTGTTCAAGCAATCACTTCAATGGATTTTATGAAATTTATGTTAAAGCAAAACATTCATAGTTCAAATACTCCCCACAGACTGCATGGTCCTGGCAGACACTGCAGGCCCTTCATATCCCAGGCACCAGAGGATGGACCTCTGTGTCTCTAAATCCCCTTGCTGATCTGCAGTCTGCTTTTTGGAGATCTGCATGCTAGGAGAGCTTGCTAGGATCCTTCTCCTTGCTTTTTTCAGTGCAGAAAGCTGCAGTTGCACAGAGGGGGGCCAGGATTTTTATCTGAAAGAAAATGTGTAAAGGAGCACCTTCCACTGGTCAAAGATGGCCCAAAACACAGAGAAGCTGTGACCCCCAGTGAACTCAAGAGAAGCTGTGTGCCCTGTTTTGCCCTTGTGACTAAATACAGTTACAATATTTGCATCCTTTTAACTTGTTTGGGTGTTTTGGGGGTTTTTTGGTTTTTTCTTCTTGACAGAACAACTACTTCTTCCTATAATTAAAATCCCCATGGTCATTTGGCAGCTCTTACTTTAGCCAGAGAGATGTTTATGCACTGCCTAAAGTATTAACAAGACAGAGCTGCAAGCCAAAGCACCCTATGATTTAAGAGGGTGCCTAATTTTTTGTGTTTACATGTTTCTTTTTATATGCAGTGAAAATGCAGGTATTAGAAGGAGCCTGATGTCCTTGTTATTAGCCTTTTGAACACCATGCTTAACATTTACTTTGATAAAATCGGCAAGTGATGAGTAGGAAAGGTATCTTCACGGGCACCCTTGACTCCACCTTCTGCTTTTCAGTGACAGCACATGTGAGAGGGAGAGGATCAAAAGGCACAGAGAGCAACTGTATAAACAGTTCAGGTGGTAAGTGGCTTCATTAGGCAGCAGAACATTTTAAGACTATAGATAATATTTAATTAAGCAGACGTGGCCTTATTTCATCAAGCAGACATGACTAATACTAAATTCTTTTTATAGCGTACATTTGACTTAGACACCCTCCCCCGGTGACTGAAGTAATGTAGGGTCTGGTTCTCATTTATGCCTAGTCTCTATATGAATACTAACTTTCCAGCCATAAACAGCCAGTGGGCTTATTGCAGGCATCAGAGGGCATGTGATCCTTTGGGAGGGATTTGAAATCTATAAATAAAACAGCATTAGAGAGTCTGTATGTCTACTCCGCAACAAAGGATGAGGAAACAGAAAAAATGCTGTGTCTTTCTCTTTATTGCCTTTCAAGCAGCAATAGCAAAATGTGCAACCCACAAAAGAGTTCTCTAACAAAACAGGTTTGATATTCAGAGCTGAAGGAATATTTTCTCCTCCAAGTGGCAATGACAGCTAAGCATTTCTTCAGAGCAGTTCAGGCTGTTTTTTTAGAAATAAAAAGGGTGTTTCAGTTTTTCAAAACAAAATAGTTTGTCTTTTTTAGGAAAAATGTAAACTCTTCTCATGAAAATTTGTATTTAACATAATTTTCTAGCCAACATACAGTTGCAGTGGATGCTGTTGCATTGCTCATTCCCATACTGAAAAGTTAAAAAAAGTTTTAAAAAAATGTTTATCTCACCAAAATACTTTTCTGTAATTCTATGTTTCAAAACAGCCTTTGCTTTAAAAATTAAAGCTTCTTATGTTATCAGTAATGCAATAACTTTTTGAAAAAATTTGGCAGCTTCTTGTGAAAAGTCACTTTTTCCAAAGTTTTTCTCCTAAATACTTTAATACACATAGGACGCAGTCTAATTGCTTTCAGCGTTTACACATTAGAATGGAATGACTCTGAAGAAGCTGTCTATTGCCTTGGGTAAAGAATATAATATTAAAACTCTTAAGGAGTTCCTGCCACATTTAACCCTTTAATAAATTTCCTTAAATGCCATTTCTAAAGTTTTAAATCTTGTGAATCGGGTCCTGAAGAAACCCAAAGCACTGACTGGTTAGAGTTGTATGATTAGACAATTAGCAACTTTATTTGGGCAAAGTGAGATCAGTTGCCAGTTCAGTCCATTTCAATAGTTTAGCAGTCTGCACTGTAGGGCTCTGAACTGATTTAATCTCCTTGTATCTTCCCATTCTGCTGTCCAGCCCCTGCACTGGAGTGTAGAAGAGGATCTGGGGACACCCAGGGGAATGTGAACTGACAAGCACTCTGAGAAAAGCAAATTGGGATGCTTTTGATGCTGTGCTGAAGAATAGGGTCTGCAGTTAACCTTAAAAATTTTAGTAAGCTTTTGCATCTGTTTCTACTGAAGATTAGCAGTAAGACTTGAAAGCTGCATGGACTCCAGTGTGTGCTGATAAGCCTCAGAAATATCTTCCTGCTTTTTCTCCTAAAGGCTGAGGAGACATTTCTGCAGCGTTATTGCTGTGGAGCCGAGATAAGCTGGAACACTAGAGCAAGTCTGGTGTATTTATCAGTCAGTGAAAACCTCAGCTCAAATGAAACACTAGTTCAGAAGCTCATCAATCACTTTTTTTTAGTTTCCAGGAGATAAGCCAGGCAATGTTTATTAAGAGCAGTTACTGCACCACTGAAATGTAGTTAAAGAGACATACCATTTATAATCACCCACTGCGTTATGTGTCATGTTATGAACAGACTACTTTTATGTGGATGTTCTGGGGTTGTGCTCTACCTATACATTGTTTCTGAACCTGAAGACAGCTCTGAATTAAGGTAAAGGCTTGTATTTATCACTGTCTATCAGCTTAATGGTCAGCCGCGTTAGTATCCCAAAGTGCCCACTGCATCAGTCTTGCAAGGGACCCTTGTCCTCCCATGCCTCCCCTACCTTTGGGAAGATAGGAGAGGCTTGGGATTTATTGTGATCCCACCTGGCAAGTTCACTGCTGGTCAGTACCATGGATGGCACACATCTGAGTATGGCTGGAGGATGAGATTTATCTCCTCAGAGGAGCTGCCGCCTCCAGGGCTGGAGAGTCCTGCAATACCCCAGAATTTCAGTCCTGCTCCATCAAACTGACTCCAAAATGGTGGGGTGGGGAGGTAGCCTTTTTTGATCACCTGGTGAAATCCTTCAGCAGGGTTTAAATTCTTACTTAGATGATGAAAAATGGCCCAAATTATCCAGCAGGAGTGTTTTAATTTCCTTTGATGACTGGCAGGTACTTTCCGGTTTGGGGGGCTGCCTATAATTCAGTGCAGTAAGGTGTACCCTTACTGCCACATCATGGTTTCCAGAAAGTTTATTTCTGGTAGAAAGCATCCTCTTGAATATACCCACATGGAAAAAGTACAACTTCTTTTGCTCTGTTTGCATCTGTGTAAGTCTTCTACCCGTTGATCCATTAGCTCAGTTCTGCATCTGAGTTATTTACTGACCCTTCAAGTGCCAAAGTGTTCAGTCAAGCAACAAATCCGGCTGCCCACAGGATTTCTTCCCAGCAGATTGCAAGTATTTTTCCAGTTTTACTTTCTTTCTTTGTCAGCAGATGGACAGGGAGTAAGTTCCACAGAGAACAGGTTTTCGTAGATGAATATAAAAGTCAGTGAGGGACTTCTGCAGCTCCATTATCATCTTTTCAAGTAATAATAATTTTAGAAAGATAATATCCCTCTTGTCTGTCTAGGGACTAAAGAGGCTTCCCTTCCCATAATAACCAGGGGACGGGAGAGCCCAGGGCTCCATTGATTGTGCACAATGGGGCTCTTCTTGCAGCGCTTCTCAAGGCAGTTAAGAAAGTCAGCTATTACCCAGAGCGATGAAAGGGCTTAAAGATGGGAAATGGAGAACCTGAAGGGCCATGAAAAAAAAAGTCCCTGTTAGGAAACCAGCTTCGTCAGGCTTTAATCAGTGAGGAACCGGCTGTGCTGCCAGGACCTGAAATACTTAAATCCCAGTGACAGACAAGATAGAAGCTGTGTGAGTCTGTATTTCAGGCTGCTGTCAAGGAGAAACTGTCTGGGTTTGTGAGAGGAATGACCTGAGAGAGTGGAAGAAGAGGGGAGGCAGCAATGCAGTTATTCATTATTATGCTTTGCACAGCCTTCATGTCCTTTCTTAGAAAGTCATAATTTAGGCACAGGAGAGAGGATCCTGTTGCCAGCATCGATACAGCCGTGCTCCTCAAAGATGCCTGCCAGCCTTCCCACTCCCTTGCAGCCCTGATGGGGACGAAAATCCAACTTTTTGCCAAGCAAGGGGCCCCAGGATGATCACTAGAGCAAGGTCACTAAAAATATAAAGACAGGGGCAAATTCCAACATCACAACTCTTGTTAAATACTTTAATCTAGATATGCTCAGCTCTGCTGGTAGACACCAAAGCCATTCCAGGACCTTTCCTTTCTCAGTCAGGCCCTGTCTCTCAAACCTTGCCTGCTTGGCATTGTCTTCACACCTCAGCAAGAAGTATTGGTGGTGCTTTTTGTAAAACAGGGCTGTTTTAGCAAGGGAATACCTGTTGTCTGAAAGAGATGATGCATTGTCTTTCACTTTAAAGAAGGAAAACTGTGGAAAAAGTAGCTAAGCAAGGAGGCAAAACCTGTCATCATTTTACCCTGAGTGACAAGCAATTATTTCCAACATTTGCAACCTAAACCACTGCTTCTGTGGGGCACAGAATCCAATAGATATTAATAAGTTCTATGCTCATTCTTCCAAAGTGGCAGTGGAAGCTGTACCTAGAGTTTTAGGTCAGGCACCGGTCTGAGTTTGTATGGACAAACATTGGATAACTGTGCAAACAATACAGGTCAGGGCATACTTCATGGCCTGCTAGGGAATGTCTTTTAAAATCTGGTCCTTATTAGTTTGTTGTTACAGTGCAATTTGCATATGCCTGTATTGTTACCAACTTGCACTTTTGCACTCTGATAATAATGATTAACCACACAGTGCTGGCAAGTAGATGCAGGGGAAAAGAAATTTCTTACTTTTTGAGTTGTGCTGTATTTTGAAAAATCTGTCCCTTTCAATTCCATATTTGAAAGGAAAGAGTTCCAAAAGAAGGCAAAGTATAGGCCGGGAACACATTTTTGACGATTAAAGAAAATATTTTCTTCGGGTTAAGAGCATGGCAATACCATCTCAAATGCAGCGTGAAGCCACACTGTGAACTCTTCTCTGTGGCTTTTGGGAAAGGAAAACCATACTTGTGCTACAAATTATTATTATTATGGTAGAGCATGCGCTGTGGTCCATGTCCAGGATTTTCAGATATTGAGCAGTCCACGCTGAAATTCTTCACAGCCATAAATCTAGCATGCCCCTGGAGCAAATAAAATTTACTGTGTGTTTACAACAGCTAGAGATACTTAGGCCCATGGAAAACAGTATGTCCTTGTGCTAGATACCTTGCAAAGACAGAATAGGAGGAAGCATCTGCCTGTCGGAGATTAAAACCAAAATAAAAAAGATTAATAAAGACTGAAGGAAGAATGTATGTGGAATAAGCACTAAGGGAAGGACTGAAAGGGATTACAGGAAACAGTCATGCTGAATCAGGAAGAAAACGTCCCTGGGGATACAAGCAATGATTAGTCCTGCACAAAATTCTTGCTGCAATGGCTCTTGCCATCTCTTTCACACAGGTTTTCCCAAACACTAAACAGCTATGGAGCACAAGCAGCTCAGTTGCAAGGCAGTACCTCTTAAAGGTGAAAAATGTCTTCTGTTTCCTGGGACCGGATGAAGATAGAGAGGGCTGGAACAAGCTGGGTCCTAATTTCTTCTCTGTTGCCCAGATACTGTTGGGCAGAAGGCAGAGCAAGATTGGCATATCCATCTCATGCAGGCAAACTTTTTTGCAACTGGAGAGGATCAGTGTGCTTTTAAAGACCTGGCACAGATGTCTGAAAATAAAGGCCAAAGCAGTATTTACTGCTTTCTTTGCCCCTAATATTTTGTCTCCATTTCTAACTTTGTGTCCTGGGTTCAGCTGGGATAGAGTTAATTTTCTCAAGAAGCTGGTTGGGCTGACTCAAACGGTAGATCACATGGGATATTCTATACCACGTGAAGTCATGCTCGGTATTTAAGTGGGAAGCTGGCTGAAGGAGGGGGATTTGCTACTCAGGAGCAAGCTGAGCATCAGGCAGTGAGAACATTGCATTCTGTATATTCTTTTTAACAGTATTCCTGTCATTATTTTCTTCCCCCTTTGCTGTTCTTTTAAACTGTTTTTATCGCAACTCATGAGTTTTGCCTTTTCCTTCTGATTCTCCTCCCCATCCTATCAGGGAGGGAGAAGTGAGAGAGTAACCATGTGATTCTTACTTGCCAGCCGGGGCTAAACCATGACAAAGTGGTACAAAAATATGTAATATGAACAACTTTTGTGCTTTTAAATACAACTCTCTTTCTCCCAAACCACTAAACCATTATGTCTTTTTAAAATATAAGTAACAGCCTCTGGAAAAATATATGAATTCTAAAAAGAAAAAGAAGCTGTCAAACAGTAAGAATGTGATAAGCATCTTGACAGTAGAAAAATAAACACTAGGATATTATGATGCAAGTGTAAAAATCATGTAAGGTATAGGCTGTACCAGAAAAAGGCAATATAAACTAAGCAGTAAAATAGATATATACAAACTAGCACAAATCCTTTTGCACTGAAATTTCATGCAGAAAGAAAAATACTATATTAGAGCTACATTATATGTCACCTTACCAAGATGATGATAGTGCTCATTAAATACTAAAGCAGGTTAGAAAGGGTAAGGCAGAAAACACAGTAATAGAAGAGTTTAATTACTCCCAAGAAATCTGGTAAGAAATCATAATAAGATATGATGTAAGGACTACATTTTTACACGCTGTAAATAATGTTTTCTTGGAACTGTCAGAGAAAACATGAGAGAAATAACTAATGATTTTACAGTAAGCCAGGTATAGGTTCTGTTTCAATGCATAATCATAAAAAAAAAAGAAAACTAAAAACACTGACTAAAATGTACACAACTTCAGTGTTCTTCTGGGAGCAAAACACATTTAAAAAACCCACAAAAATAGTTTAACTGCAAGAGGAGAAGTTTAGTAAAGATAAAAAGAAAAGGAAAAACTAATTGAGAAAATGCTTACAGGTCACAGAAAAATACTTCCACAGAGTTCAGATAACTATGTATGCTCCAACAAAAAAAAAACAATCAAGTGTAACCTTTTTTTAAAAACAGGAACTTGAATGGCAAAATAGCAGAATAAAGAAGACCATTTGATGATACCTTTCAAGCCAAAATAAGGGAATATATCAGGTAAATTACATCTACAACTATATGTATTCAAAAATTTTCTGGGATATAATTTTTTTAGGCAGAAAAAAAGTTCCCATAGAGCCATAGAATCATAGCACCATAGAATCATAGAACAGCTCCTGTTGGAAGGGACGTTCAAAGATCATCTGGTCCAATCTTTCATGGGACAGAGAGCTTAGATGGGGAGGGGACATAGTTCCTGTACTCATCAAAACTTTCTAAAATGTGAGAAGTCATAAACCTGCAATTGTTCAAAGGCGGTATGTAAATGTTCACTTAAATTGCTTTTGGTACAAAAATACAGGAAAGTGGTAAATACAATACCAGTTTTTCAAAAGGGACAATGAAATGCCAAAATGATTGAAGCAAACTAAAACCCAGGAAATCTACATTCAGAGGCAGTTTCCTAAAAGCTGTAATAAAGAATGTAAGTAGCAAAATCATGGAAAAATATGACATAAAGAATCAGTATAAAATGTTGTATTAGGAAATTATGCTTCCCCAATTGTTGGAATTCCTTGAACACATTATTGGTTATACACAAGAGGGTCATCAAACAACATAGCTAATCTGATTTCCAAAAATATTTTGACATCGTTCCCCACCAAAAGCTTTTAAAGAAAATTAACAGTCATGGGAAATACAGGAAGGTCTTCTTTTGGGTTAACAAACTGGTTAAAAGAAGAGAAACAAAAATTACAAATACTAGGTCAGTTTTCACATTGGTTAGTTGTCACAAATATTGCTGAGTCCTGTGCTGTTAATCACATTCTCAAATTATCTGAGAATGTAGGAAGTACTGAGTTCAAAAAGTTTGCTGATCACCACAAAGTACTCATAATAGTCAAAACAGCAGCTCCCTGCAGAAGATTGCAGAATTATCTCTTCACTCAGAAGACAAGACCCAGGGAAGTGATTAATTGTACAAGAATAGAGCACGTAGACCATGACTTTTCAAACTAAAGAATGAGTAGCAGTGAATGTGACAGCAGTCAATAAAACAATGAATGACATGTAGAAGATGTATTTTTGGTGATGTGACAAATATTAAATGTCTTTGTATATTTATATGAAGCACATAGATAGATAAAATATGTTGAGGAAGAGTAAGTAGACTTCTAAATTATCATAAGCATTCAGGTGATGCAAAGACAGTTCCAGAGCATATCCTAAATAGGACATTAGAAAGAAATACTTGTCAGGATCTAAGGCTATCGTGTCAAGATCCAAGAAGAAATCAGACACTATTCAGGATGGACAATGCATTTCAAATCAACAAAACACTCTGAAAAAGCCTTTCTGAACACTGTAATCACAAACCTGACAACAGAGCAGACTTAGAAGACTTATAACTTGTGTAAGGAAAGTCAAATTAAAAGGGAATGGCATAAATACAAGGATAAATATTTTCATCCCTTTTTTGAAAAATCTAGGCACCAGGACTTATACAAGCAGGAACAGCTCACAGTTTCCACAATGTAACATGGGAACCACGTGATGATGTTGGATAGAACAGTCAACGTTGTTCACTTCCATTTTCTGTATCACAGCAGAACCTCAAACTCAAGTGCATAGCTACCACAAGCCAAGCACCTATATTCCACCATACCTTGAGTGAAGACTAATGCCTGGCAACTAGCTCCCACTTCGTCTATTCTGAGCTACAGCTTAAACTCATGGAGTAGATGGTGTTTTAAATTATATCAAATATGAAATATAATTTGAGTGATTGCCAAGCATATTTATGATCCAATGAAAAAAACCACTATAACCAATCCACAGGTTTTATTGTGTACATTGATAAAAAAAATTAAGAAAATTGAAGAAGGTTTTTTTTTTTTTAAAAAACTTAGAGGACTCCAGGAACAGATCTGGCAACTTGACTGGCAATGAAAATGTCAAAATCCTGACAAAATAAAATGGTTTTACAGATCATATGATTCTTAATAATTAAGTATGAAAATTTCAGGTGTGCTGTGGACCACCAGGAAATTTGTGGAGGTTCAAGAACTGGCCCCTCTAAGTTTAGAAACAACCCACTCTTGCTTATAGCACTGCAGCAAACAGTTGCAGCCATGGAGCAGTCTAGCATGCCTTGTAATCCTATGAAAGGCTGGATGTCCTTTCCTTTGTTGTCTTCTCAAGGAACCTTCTAACATTCACAGCTGCAGACCAGGGGGCATTAACTGGGTCAGGACCACTATAATTTGCTTATATCCAATGACTACTGTAGCAAGATGTTAAAGCATCATGTAAATACAATATTATTGTAAATACTTATGTGAAAGTTACTATCAGAGCCCCTTTTTGCAGCTTTATCAGACAAGGTGAATGCCAGATAATCACATCTGAATACTGTTCACAGATTGTACTAAATTCTCCCAGTGATTTGCCATGCTGTGGCAAGGAAAATGAATCATGTCTAACTAGACAGTTACGGAGGGATTACTGTTGTTTTAGTCTGTTGAAGCACAGCATCTGTAACATACAGCAAACTGCTTTCAGATCATTCCAAATTAAGGCCCTGATTCTGTATTTTGTAACACCTATTTTACACTGTCTGTTTCTTCACTTGGTGCCATTGAATTCAGTGGATGAGTAGTTGTTACAAAAAGAATGTCATTCTATACATTTCAGCAATCATTTATTAAAAATTTTAAAACATTTTTGTCTACATATGATAATACCTGAGAATATCCTGAGTCTAAATGGGTAGTTTCATGACATCGTATGATTGTGATATCACACTATTTCTTTTTTATAGGAAAACTATATGTTTTCTTATATATGTACAGAATATTTTATACCTACTTATTTAAAATATGTACCCCCACAAAAAAGTTCACCCAGGTAAGGGATGGTGGTCTGAGAGGCTTTAGATGTATAATGATTTCCATCTCATCACAGTTGCAACACTAACACTACAATCCTCAGCATATCACTCAATTACCAGTTTCCATTTCCCCATTCGTAACATGGGGATACCAATGCCCACATATATATTTGCATACTTCCCACCTAATCTTTTATATTTACTTTATTTCGAAGATTTTTCTCCTGGTATAGAAGCTTCCTTTCCTTCTGAAACTTCCCTGTTTGAATACCTGCAAAGTTTAATTATAGAGAACTGTTTATGTTGAAAAGGAATATGAAGACATAATGACATTTCACATTCTCAATACTATAATACTCATAAGTCTAGAAATATAAATTATTGGAATAATTATAGCAGCAGAAATAACACTGTTACTGAAATCAACTGTTGCTGTGGATATTTGAAAACAATCTTTAATTTACCTTTGAGTGTACCAATATTATCTTCTCGGCAGAGGAACAAGCTATAATAAAAAATTAGTGATACTAAAGCTAGGATGTAATTAATTATTCTAAAATATATCTTGAGACTTCAGAAATGACACATTCTTTTTTTTCAATTTCTGATTGAAAATGTCTTTTTTCTGTGTGTAATTTGATTTCTATTCCACTGTTGAGTTTTAAGTCTTAGAAAACAGCTATCATAAACACCTTTAAAAATGTTTTAAAAAGATGAGGCTATTTAACTGTTTAACTGATTTTGTGTTTACCTGTTTCTTGGACGCGACAAGTCTGAAGTATGCCTGTCACATTCTTTAATGAAGAAATAGGTTTTTATTTAAAAATAAGTAATAAACAAATCTGTCACAGAACTCAATGGGAGTTTTTTTTGCTGTGTAGAGACAGCTATTTATAGTTTAGCTTTCCTCCTGACTGCTCAGCTCTGCTTTCCTACGCTGTCAGATGAATCCACTAAACTTTGCAAAGGACAGTTTACAGACAGTCATAAAAATAGTTTCTTCCTGTGCATGAAACAGTCTGCAATGCTTGAACTTGGATGAATTTGTTCAATGTGTTTCAGTTCATATATTTGTCATCTTGTTTTCTATCCATGTCTTCAAATCTTTACTCTCATATCCAGGCACAGAGAACTATAGTTGAGTATGAGGAAGAAGTGGGAGAGACAAGCTATTATGGACTGACCACAACCCCATTCCCCATCCCCCTGTGCTAGCTGATGGGAGGAGAAAGAGGAGCTGGGAGTGAAGTTGACTCTGGGAAAAAGAAGGTAAAGAATATCCACTGCCCTCCCTTTGTCCACAGTGCCAGTCTTCTCAACATGGAAGTTAACCATACTGGTC
>Ga0181612_150876_pt1 | contig 13764 bp, 9 predicted proteins | sample HoacroProtozoa21_FD_119630 | JGI IMG/M metagenome (GOLD analysis project Ga0181612, IMG submission 119630) | Hoatzin crop microbial communities from Cojedes, Venezuel. Combined Assembly of Gp0051906, Gp0051904, Gp0051908 | reverse complement strand
GGGGGGGCGGGGAGTGTAAGGTGGCACCACCCAGCTGCCCTTGGGATGAGGAACGTGTGCTCCTTAGGTCTGCCCGTATAATGGGTCAGACTGGACCAGTGAATATTCTGGTGCCACTCAGCTCTGCAGGGCATCTCTACAGGGCTTTTGGCCTTTCAGCATGCATAGACTGCAGTCCTTCATCTTAACAGTTTTTTTCCTGTAACAATGTATTACTGACTTCATCTTATTTGGAAGAAAAGGCAACTGCACTACTTTTCTGTCTCTCCCCCGGCGCCCCCTGAAACATAGCACTTCACCCTCCTGAGTACCTCTAACCCTTTCCTCAAACTCAGCTTGCCAGCAGAGCAGGGCACGGCCAGCTGAAACCACACTTGGTCATCTCCCCTTCACTGGGCAGCCAGATTGTCAGTACCGTCAAAACCAGACCTCTGGGTGACACCAAAGCTGCTCCTAAACCGCATCTGCCCAGTTCCTCCATGGGAAAGCATGATCAGTCCTGCCTCAGAGAGTGGAACTAATAATACTGTCTCCACCGTTTTGGACCAGCTGCTTTCCTAAAATTAAATGCACTGGAGTGCCTGGCGTTTCTTCTGAGGAAGTGTTTATAAATGTTAGGCAAGGACTTTATACCACCGGTATCATTTTGCCGGATGTGCTAATAAGGCAGTGCTCAGCAAAGCACGGGTATCGCTCGCGCTGCACAAGCAGATCTGGTGGCAGCGTTCATCTCCTCGGAGGGAAAAAAGTGAACAACCTGGTGGGTTTAGATTCAGGTGGCAAAGAAACTAGAAAAGATGGACTTACACTAAAGGCAGCCTGCATCTTAGCTCTGTACTGAGGACATGAGTTTCAGCTTTTCCATAGTGTTTTTCGTACCTGCCCTATTTTTCATACGCAAACACATATTTGCTGTTTGGAAAGGTGGGGTAGTCACGATCCTTTAATGACTTTTCGCAATTCAGGCCAATGCGATGCAGCACTCTCCTAGCACAGCCCTGGCCAAAGTCAGCAACAGGCTCCTGCGGTCCCGGTGGGAAGGGGAGGCGAAGGGGAACGGCTGCGCCCACACACGGCAACCTCCCGGTGCCACCTTACGAATGGACAGCCTGTGGCCACCTCGTATTTACCTGCGAACACAAATGTTTAGCAAGAAGTTTTGGGTTGTTTTACTTCACTTCTCTGTCTCACCACGGGGCACTTATCAGCATTCACCTGATTATTCAGTGTCAAATAACGGTGTCAAATGGTTCTGCTAACTTTATTCAGCTGGGTTCTTCTCAGGGAGGGACGGCTGTTCCCGTCCACTGAGTCCTTGATGGGGCAGTTAAGTCAGCATGAACCAGCCTTGTTTCTGGGCCTCCAGACAGCAAGAAAGCAGATGAAAAATCATACAGCCTTGACACCAAAGGGGCAAGATGATTATTGAGGTTAATGATGTCTCGGATTTGAATCGACACAATTTCGGTGGATCACAGGAGGAATTTATGGTACTCGGGGATGAGACCCTGCGCCCACATAGACAACTGGGCATTCCGCCCACGACTGTATTATCCAGCCTGCTGTGCATAGCACGTAAGCCCACCGCTGGTTTTCCATGCCAGGAATCCCACGCGGGACCAAAAAGGCTCGTGGCAGTCGTCGCTCATCCTCTTCGGAGACCCCAAGCCTTCGGGCGAAGCCACGGTGTGCAGGGTGCCTGCCCGTGCGAGCCTGCGCAGGCACGTGGGGCGACGCAGGCGCAGGGGGTACGGGGCTTCTGTCCCAAACGCTTCCCGGAGCCGCCTCCCTCCTCTGCCACTGCCTTTCACTGCAGCCCAAGGAAGTCTGCCTTCTCCCTGTTGGCTGAAGGTTATTGGGAATATTCTAGCATTGACAATTGCTGTGAAAAGAAACCCTCCCCGTATGGCACTCCACACTAGCTTAGAGAACCTACAGAGACAAAACAGAATCCACAGATCAAGCAAAGGGGATGGTTTAAAATGATTCAATTTAATACTTCTTTTTTTCCCTAACTGTTTTTAAATTAGTTTTTCTCCATGACAGAGTTTTGTTGGAAGAAGACTATCAACTGCAAACAGATAACCCAAAAATGCTTGCTTGTTTGTTTGCAGAAAGAACCTCGTTCCCCCCTAGAGAATGGATAAACTGGCAAATCGCTCACAATGACTATTTGCTCATCCTCGTTTAAGGCCTGTAATTGATACGCTAAATGACGTGATATGTTTCTATTCCCCTGGTGCTGTGATTAGATGACTGGATCTCTTTCAAATAAAAGAGCAATGAAATAATGACTAGTGAATAAGAAATCCTTGTTTGCATGCTAATACTCTGTTGCGCATCAGGTGTGGTATAAAAAGTGGCTATTCCCCAAACAATTTGCTCAAACAAAACCCTTGTTCTGAATTTAAACACTGTTTCTGCCATATCCAGTCATCTCTAGCCGGAGGCTGCGCAGAGGAAGTGTGTTTCAAGGAATGATTTAAATGAAAATGGGTGGCTGCTTGGATCATGAAAGGGGGAAGGAGTTCCAAGAATGAGAAACAGTGCGGAAAAAAGGCCCAAATAATAAAACATAAATTTGTGCTTTTAGGAATCCTTCACTACTTTTCCGAGAAAAAGGGACCGCTTACCCTCTGCGGGCTAGGAAGCGTGTCCCCAGCTCTGGGAGAAGGTGAGGTTGTGAGTTTGGTGGGAATCGATCGATGCTGTAGAGGAGGAGCTCCAGCCTGAGCATGCTCTGCCTCTTCGCCTGATGCCCTGTGCCACTCGCGGGCTACGGAAGGCCCTTCGCTGCTTGAGCAGAAGGACACAAATCCTGCAGCAGCGTGGCCTGCGAGGATTTCACCGCAGGTATTGTGATGGAGCTTAAGGGGGAGTGTGACTTTTAAAAAGTGTTACAGCATGCGTACACATGCACGAGCACCACAGCAGATCTGGTGTGCCTGTGGAATGCGGGTGCACATGTGTGCGTGTGTGTGTACAACGCATCAGTGACAACTGAAGCTGGTTTCTAAGAAACAGGTTGTTTCCAACACGATTTGGTGCTGTGATAAGCCTGACTGCTGAAGCTCAAGAGCTAAAACTGTTGCATGCTGCGCAATGGATTTTTATATCATTATATTAATCTTAAATTAATTTTAATAACTTTATTAGATTTACTTAGGTATCTGCTTTCTTTGCTTGATTGGATTACCCTTTATGAGGACTAGATTTCCCTCAAACATGGTGATACGCATGTTGCTATAGCTACCCCAGTTCTCGCTATTTTTTCTGTAAGGCAGGAGTTCTGAACAGCCTTCCTGTTCCAGCATCTCAAAAGGTGCACCCACAGTTTTTGTATTCACATGTATCTTGCGTTTAAGTCTTCAGGAGTCTGTGTTTCTTTCACCTCCTGAGAAATAGTAAGGACCTTCATCTGCGAATATTTAAACTTCACTCAGGTATAAGAGGGGACAAAATGTGTTTAAAGAACACCTTTAAAATTAAGAATTCACAGAAGGGGCAGTGAGAAAATCCTGGAAAAGAAGTAAAAGCCCTTCTCTGCAAGAAATAACTAGCGGAAAAGTGAAGAGGAAAGGCCAAAAACTAAAACACAGCAGAGGTGTAAAAGCTCAGCAGTCAGAGAACTATCTGTAAGTTGCCATCCACTCAGAAATCCAAGAGATGGGGGAAAACATGTACAGCTTTTTGTGTGTGCTCTCCCACTGGTGGAGGGCATCACTGGAACTTGCTTCCTACCAGGACCAGAGGACAAATCTGACCTGAGGTTCAATTTCTCTACATGAAGCCTCACCAGAAGGTATCCTCTGGAGATGTTCTCTGTCTGTCTAGAGTGGTCCAGATACACACTGCAGTCCATATTCACCAACAACCCTCTAACACTTGCGCTTAGATGAGGCTGCAAGTGAGAATGGAGGGGCATGCAGGCAGGCGGATGAAGGAAGAAGTGAAGAAGAAGTTTTGTGACTATCGTGCATACAGGGCAGATGAAATTTTACTGCCTTGGCAACCACCATCTATCCCATCTGCCCTTGTGGCCACAAATCATGTCTAAGCAATCCTTCTTACAGGGTTCTTGGTGTTGCTTCACCTAAGAGCAAACACAATTTATAGCTCAGAGTTTCTTATGCAATGTGGATATCAATAGGCTGACTGAGAAATATTGTAGTCGGTGGCACAAATGCAGAGTGTGGGGTCAGTGGGTGCACCAGACTTTCCCTATTTGTGCTTGACAAGCTGTGTAGACATTGCCTAGAATTATCACCAGCCTCTACTCTATCGACATCTCTGGTATTTCCTTCAGGCCCTGCAACTGGCAGCACTGGATTCTTATTTTACCTGGCATCTGTTGTTTCCTTCAGACCAAATGGTAGCCAGTGTGTCTCATACACTTTAATATCATATTAGCAAGCCCCAAAATATGTTCAAACATTGGGAATGCGGTGTCCTAAGGTTACATGTTGTCAACTATTTTAAAAGTGCAATTCAAGGTTTTTGAGTGAGGTAAATAAAATAGAGAGGACAAGAAGTTTCTACCCAAGTAGGAGATTTTAGCTTTCAGTCTGCCTGAAAAATCCTTGAAGTTGGTTCAACAAACAGAGAAGGAACAGTTGGCTCTGTGAGGGATGCCCTCCCCCCTTGCAGTGACCAACCGCCTCACCTCAACCAGCCCCAACTGTTTGGACTGAAGAACTGACATTTCACCTTGATTTCACATTTTGTGGAATGCCAAGTCCAAAGGCTTTTATTATTCAACAGTTCGTCTAAGCAGAAGGGTGTGACTCTGCAGAAACTGAGATTTCAGACGTGATGAGTATCAAGTTACACCCGTATCGCACACTGAATTGCTTTATGATTTCTAACAGCACAGGGTAGACTGCTCAGGACGTGCAGTAAAATCTCACCATTCATCAGCAAATACTATAAATGTGACCTTATGTTCCTCGAATGAGCTGTAGATGCAGTTCACATTTCCATGACCTCGTCTGTCACCCATCTCACCTCTCCAGAGACCTCTCCCAGCTCCCTAAGGGCACCCTTTCCAAGAAGTAGGCAGGTAACTTCTCTTCTTTCTTGGTTACGAGCTAATAATCTCCCTGCTTCCATCTCCAGGCTATACCTTCATGCCAGCTGAGCGTGACGATTGCCCTTTACGTACTGTGGGACCTCTGGCTGGAATTCAACTCACGCTTTGGGTAGGCATATCTCAAATAGCCCCCGTCTCTGGAGAGCCCAGTTAGACTTTGGGGTCAAGCTCCCTTCATGCCAGCTTCTGCAAGTGACTATTTCCTCTGTTCCCTCTTCCAGGAATCAGGCCAGTAGCAGATCGTTGTCTTTCGGTTGCCCTCCTCTAAGCTTCGGCAAACAACCCTGCCGCAGGGCTGAGGAGCACGGCCTGAGGAGTCACCTTGAAGCTGTACATCTGTTTAAGGGGATGCTGCTTAATTAGGGCACTGATTTTATCTTCCCTGCACCTTTTTTTAGCACTCCTGATCTAATGTTAATAATTCAGATAAGGATACTCTGCCACACAGATACACTGAGGTTATATGATATGCAGCTAAGTGATACATATTAAAGCTCAAAATTTGTGCTAGGAAGCTAACGATCAAGTAATCCATGTCAAGGACTCCTTGACCCAGTAACCTTAATAGAGACATCTTCCCTTTTACACGGGCGCTATGCAGAGGGCTCTGCTCGTGTGCCAATTCCTAGGAACCTCAAAGCAGTGCTTTGCCCAGAGATCACTATTTCGCCTTCATCTCCCCCAGGCACAGTCTTGGTCATTACTCGCCCCTCTACTTAGTCAAACACCTTCTAGATAGCAAGAATTAAATATACAGACTATGTGTCAAAACGCAGTATCCTGCCAAAATGTAGCAGAGACTGACTTCTGTAATCTCTTCTATACAGAGATATTTTCATCCACGTGTTTGAAAATCAATGGTAACAAAGAAGTGGTGCATTTCCCAGCCACCGATGACCTTTTGTCTACAGAGCTAGTGCATTCTCTTCTTTATCCATGATAATTTCATGTTCATTTCTCTCCCACTCTCCCCCACTGGCATAATTTCCATCAAAACCCGTTGATCTTGCTGTTACCCTCTATTTTTTTTTTTTTTTTTCTTTTACATGCAGCCTTATAGTACAGAGCACCTTACCCCTCTTTTATGCTGAGGCAAAAATCCTTGAATAAGAAAGGATTAAAAACCCTGACCTTCTGTTTCTCTAGCTCCTTGGATTCAAATCTGTTTATACTAGTGGGTTCTCTAGCACAGTGTATCTGCTGCTTGTTCAAAGACTTTGCTCATCTCGGTCCTCACTTTCTAACCTGTATCTTGAGAGCTAGCACTTTGCCACTACCAATAAACACTGCTTAAATAGGGAAATATGATTTATTTTGAACTACAACAGTGTGGGGTATTCAGCACGAAATTGTTTAAGAGTGAATTTGTTTACCTTAAGTTTTAGCAACATAGATACTCATATTTTCTTAAAGTAGCCCATCGTGCAAGTCATATAACTGAATAATAACATTTAATTACACTGGGATACACTGAAGTCCCAGCACACTATCTTAATCAAAAGTAAATATTGTATCTGCAGAAGTTTTTTAGAATGTGTTATGATTACAGCACGTCATATAATATGTTATTAAACACAATTGAGAAAGTAATATAAAAAGATCTGTTCTGTAGAAAATCATACTTTAACACAAATATCTTTCTATATTACCAGCCTGCTACAGAAAATGAAAAACTATAATACATATGACTAAATTATCTAATGCTTTATCTCCTCTACTTTCATATTTGGCTTCGGGGTTTTTCAACTTTCAACTACTGACTGCTCAGCATGGTATTTAAGTTACCCAAAGACATATTATATAATTTATTTACATCATTGGTTCCAGCAATATGCTGAGTGTTGTTTGAACCACAGTGATAAAAACAGCACTTGCTGCAAATTATTTACAGTCTAGATAGAGGCATGGTCCAATACCCTCACAGCTTAAGAGCTCAAGATATAAACAGCCTTTAAAAATGTTAAGGATTGCAGTGGTTTCCAGAAGTTTCACTCAGTACTAGCAAGCTGGCCGTGCACCATTTGCCTGAAGTCTCTGTGGTGGACAGCAGTGTTACATGGGGTTACCTTCCCCTCTGCCTGTCCGACCTCCTCAGGCACCCTCGGTCTCTTGCTGATGGGCCCCAAACACGACAAAGGTGATTTTGATTGTAATCCACCTCGTGTCCAGTCCTTGCACACTGGAATGCAGGAGTTTGCCTGCTCAGGAGAGAGGCAAGGGAACTCCTCTGCTCCTTACATCAGCGAGGAAAACTGGTGTAAACCGTGAGGGAAAGGGACAATCCCTGCCTCGGAAGAGGAGTCTTCTGATAAGCACAGTGATATATATAAAACACAGTTACATGGCGACCGTTAATTAAACCATTATGCAAAAAGAGGTTGCTTCAGCAATTTACTTGCATCAGGCATTTCTAAAATACATGCTGTCCCACCCAGATTTTTCATGAGCTGCAGTCTCGGGACATGTCTCTACTACCAGCTGTGCAGAGAAGATAGCATTTGTCAGGCGGCGAACGAGAAGCAGATGAGATGGAGATGCTTCCTGCAAGGCAGCTTAAACAGGTTATGGTACCTCCTGCTACACCACAAGCAAGCCCGATCGCAAGGAGAGCTTGGCATGAAGCAAAGCATCAGGATCACTGCTCCTTTATTCTTACACGAACCAAGCGTCAGCTGGCACTCACCAGCTATCTCTCTCTCTGAACAGTGTTTAATTTATTGAACTGTTTCATGGAGCACAACCACAAGGGTGCTTTAAAGCTTGAAATGCATTATGTCACTAAGAAATTCATGCTTAGAGAGGGTGAACTGTCCTGCTGTTGTTGTCATTACTATGGTTGTTCAACAAGATGGTTGGAGTTTTAATTGCTCCCCTAATCATTGCATCATATCTTGCCTGGGTTAGGGCAAAATGCTTTATGGGCTGGTCGCCATTCCAAAAAGTGTCAGAAATTTGTCATCTGCTGTCTCACTGTGGTCTGGGGACACTGACCCTAAGGAAAACAAACCACATATCATTTCGCCATCAACATGCGAGGCTGCTGAGCAGTATAGCTCTGATTCCCCATGTGCGGGTAGGAGAAGTGGGCCTGACACCACTGGCATTACAAATGGAGTCCTCCACCTTGGAAAGACTGATAAACACAGGGCCCCAACATGTACTCCTTGTCCTTTGCCCACCAGGGACTGGGGTGCAACAGAAAGAGGACCCAAAGAAAAGGCTAGGCTTTCTGAGGGCAGTGCCCGAAAGCTGAAGATGAGACCATATTGGTTTTAGATGGTAGCTTTCCAGAGGGAGTCGGCACGGGTTTTATCTGGCCAACTGCCTCACAATGAGTCGCTCTAAATCAGTCGCCTGGAATCCAGGCAATGTAAACCTTTCCTGTCCCCAGCACATGCCAGCATTCACAGCTGCTGAGATGTGGGCACAGTCCTGCATCCCAAAAATAAATCGTGACCATAGCCGATATACCCAGCCCTGCACCCGGGGCTGCAACTGTCTTAGAGGCCAGCTGTGGAGAATGCGAGGCACTTGGGCGATTAGGAAATGCTGGCTATAGAAGGGAAGCGAACACAGAAAAATGTTTTTCATAACTCATGAGCTGAGAAGCCAGGGAGACAATAGATGCAAGTTAAGACAGGGCAAGAGCTGAGGTGGATGGAATAAAATGGTTTTGGAGGACAGAAAGCACTGATGCATTGAGCTGTCTCCAAACCACAGCCCGTGTCTTCTGCAGGTGGCTTTGATGGGGCCACGCTGAATTACACCACCCGGAGGTTCTGACCCATGGGCTCGGGTTGACTGAGAAGTTCTGTGCGACAATCTCCTTGTCCTTATGAAAGCTGAGAGAAGAATGTCAGAGCAGCACCCTGCTGCAGCCAGGCAAAGTGCCAGGTGGTGTAAAATGCCCTCTGGAGTGTCCCATCACCTCTAATGCGGTGGATGGTCCAGTGACTTCGACTGCTGAGTCGTTGGAACTTAGGAAAAGTGAAAAAGGGGTGAATAACCATTTCAAATGGACATGGCTCAAACTAGGAGTGTGGTGAGAACTGCCTTGCATCTTAATGAACACTTCAGCTGCAGGATGAAGAAATCATGCCCTCAGCTCAGTATTCAACCCCTGCTGTCCTTTGATCACAAGAGGTGGGATGATTGCCAGACTCCCATTTTACACCGGTAAGGGCTGAAGCTGCTCAGCACCTTGCAGAGGCAGATCCTGTGGCTTTTGATGAGGAACATTTGCATTTAGTGATGATCTTAACCGCTAGCTGAAAGAACACTGCAGTCTGCCATAGTCCCAAATGCATCAGATAAAAACGGTAGTAAAAGACGATGATTTGCTGGGACTGACTGTGTTTAAATACTCAGTTCTACAACAGAAAGGAAATCTGCATAAAATACAGCTTGTAAAAAAAATAATATATCCTACAAGAACAGACTAGACACCTTTTCTAAAAGACAAATGGTTTAATTATAAACTGATGCTGCTAAGAGTACATTCCCCTATCTTTACTACTGTGATGCTTGGAGCTGAGGGTTTATGGTTATTCTTTTTAATTTTCATTTTGGTGGAAGATAACTCTGTTCAGAGAGGAAACAGAAAAGAAATGAGGTCAGGGAATTTAAGAGAAGACAGCACACGGTGGCTTCCCTCCTTCTCCCAGTTGTGAAATAAATTAAGTAATAGCTCCTCTAAACTCAGTGTTCACCTTTCAGAAGTGGGGATGAGAGCTACATGCACAAGACCACAGGAAACTCTGTCTCCTTATAAAGTAAAGAAAATGCAAAATGCTGACACCGGACAGTAATTTGCTGCTCAGAAAAGAAAAAAATATGTGGTCAAAATGTGCTGGACAGAGAACATGGAAGGGATGATTAGTCAGTTTATGAACTGCCTGAAATCTAACGGGTGTGTTCGATGATGTGCCCCCTTTCACATGTGCCCTGTTGTCTCACTTCTCCCAGACCCGTTGCCTCACCAGTTAAAGCACTGCACCTTTTTTCCCCACACACTTGGACTGGAAAACTGGCAGCCAGTAAAAACTTCCTCAGAAAATAAACCAAATCTCCATTTCCAAATGGCGTAAGAACCATTAAGTATAACCAAGGATCCTGAGAGAAGAATTTAATTTCTCTGCATATGCTTAAATCCATAGTCTGTTTAAAACATGACTTTTAACCACAGAAATAAACTTTAAAATATTTTCAAGCGGGAAGCCCCACATCCTTTGGGATGGTCCTATATGCACCAAAGGGCTGTGTCACTTGAGATGTGTAGAGTTATTTATACATTCAGAAATCGATATCAGGAAAAAAGAAATCAGATCAGGAAAAATGGAGCCATTCAAAATACCAGTGGCATCTGCCTATTTTTCCTGGGTGTAAGTGACTATGTCGGCACTGTGTGCTGTAAAGGAATTATTGAGTTCACCGCTGCTCAAAGACTAGGGCACCTTGCCTTATCTTTGGTATTGTCAATAACTTTGAGTTCAACCTTTCTGTACCCCAATTTTCCTGCTAGAAAATCTGAAATAACTTATACGCAGTCCCTGCATACATTCAAGCAATGGCACAACTGTGATACTTCGTAATATTTAGGGAAAGGCGTCAAGCAAAATCCCAGGGTCCAGCCATGCTGGCACTTTGCAGAGGATTTTACTTCATCTCTCTTTTCATTTACTCACTCCACTTTCTCTTGTAACTGCCTGTTTCATACCCTTCCAGTACCCCTGCCAGTGCAGGACACCTCTCCCATGCCAGCCCCAGGTGGGGTCTGGGCATGCAGACCGGCCACCCCTCGTTGGGCAGAGCAGCCCCTCATTGCGGCGCTGAGACCTGGCTGCTTCCTTTCCTGCCACAACCACCCACAAGGATTCCTCAAAATAATAAGATAATTACAGTGAGAAGGAAAATTCTGGCAGAGCTGCTACCATTTTATTATCCCCTAACAAAAGGACTGCTCAGTGGTCAGCCACGTTGACCCTCCCATTGTGACTAGGTCAGTGCCCATCAGACCTAGCTTGTCTCTTTCTTCAGGCCCAGGTTTAGATAGGACCAGGTGAGCTTGCTGAGGTTTCACTGGTCATTTGGGTTTTCACTGTAAGTTTAAGAGTCTGGGACTTGTCATGACCGGCATCATAATGGGTAGATAGGAACCAGTTTGGTGAAAGGAAGGCTGACCACTAAAAAAGTCTGGCCTCTTGCACCTCTGGGTTTGCATGAAGGATTCACAGCTTCTTTAGGCTTCTACCAACTTCACAAATAGGGCTTTTAACGACGTTCCTCCGTGAGGGTCTCATTCACTGAAGCAGCTTAGGACCTGGGGATAACACATCAGGCTGACCAGCTCCACCCAACATGGAGAGACAGAAACAAGAGGGTAACTTTGTCTGTGCATGATGTACTGACCGGGCTGAAACGTAAAACAGCATGAAGCAGCAGGACATACTGTGAGCCTTATGTTCACATGTGACCTAGGATTATATCACCGTAAATTATTGTTACTTGCTTTTTTTATACTTCTGCCATATAGGAAAGAGTACACAGGACAACACAGGTCACGGAGTTTCTTTGCATTTGCTCGTCGTAGATGTTCAGCTCTGAAATGTCCAAAGTTCATCAACTTCCTCTTAGACCATCTGAAACGTTCTAGAAAAAGCGCAAAAGCCTTTTAGTAAAAGCCTAAAGTAAAAACTCAGATTCTGCAAGAGGCAGAACAAAGAAGACCCTGATCATGGGGTTGCATTTCTAGCACAGACGCTCTTCTTGGCGTCATTTCAGGAAGCCGAGTGTATCTTGCAATTAGGCAAAATCTTACCCGTCACATCCCAGCACTGACGCTCTACTGACTCGTGTCAGACGTAGATGATGCTCTGACCCTGCAGTCCAGCAGCCTCCTTCAAACTGAACAAAACTAAAGCACGGAACTTGTCTTGTTCTCCCTGCCGTAGTTTTAGGAAACACAAATTTTGAAGAAGACAAGAGTAAATAGTACCATTTTGTTCTTGCTCTAGAACTAGTAGACGCTCTTTGCTTCTGTGCTAAGCAGCTGAAGTCTCATGGGATGGTTTCTGAGATGCGGAAGCTGGGAGCTGAACACAGCAAACTGAATTTTCAGGCAGCTTGGGAGATTTTGTGCTTTCCTAAACTGGGACAGCACTAGAGAATGCAACAGACATCCTATTTCCCTCAGCAATAACCACGTTCCTGTGTAGGGGCAAAACTATTCAGTCCATCAGCATTCACAGTTTATTCAATCAGGAAATGTATTATTGCCTCATAAAATGGGACACCTGTCTCACTGTCCATTAAATATTAACAGCAGCACAATAGAAACGAACTGTAATAGATTTATTATAGTAATGTTTTGGGTAAATCTTATTACAGTGTAGTGTGCATGTCAACAAACAGAAAGTATGAAAAACATGAATTTTATATGAAAATTGTAGACTGGTGGGATTTAGACACCGCTGCATTTTCCTGGCACAGGTAACAGTACCGAGCACTCCTTCATCCTTCAGAGCTGCGCTGTAGAAATGGTAATGCTTATCGCTTCTGAAGTAGCTGTTTTATCAGTAGCTATCACAGCATTCGTCTAGGACGGTGAAAGGCCCCTGCAGCGTGCTTCTGTGGCGGAGGAACCCGAGCTACAGGCGGCACCTGGAGCCGGTTGCATCAGCCGCGAGAAAAGCGCCGCAGAAATAGGCCCGGCACCCTGACGCGCGCTCCCCAGCACCCTCTTTTATCCACTTAATGCTGCTTGCTATATAAGGGGCAGCACGCCACGTCTACCGGCGACTTACATCCCACGCAATCTCATTAGCTCCGCTGCCTGCCTCCTGACCTTTGCCGGCAGCGCGCACCAAGCTGGGGCTTCCGAGAGCCTCGCTTAAAAAAGCCACGGGACTTCACGCTTCCCCACTGTATCCTGGCAGGAAGCAGGGTACAGAAACACCGTGCCAAAGGCTGCTCCTGCCGCTTCCCGAGCCCGACCCTCACATCCCTGTTCCTTGCAGATATGGCTCCAGAAGCCTCCGGGTCGGGCTGGGAGTCTCCAGGCTTTCTTGGGGGCTTTCCAGTCAGCCCCATGTTTAGCTGAGCTGCAAGAATAGCTTTTGTGCTACCGCTGCTTTATTCCTGTTTCCCAGCCTCTCCGAAACAAAAGGGGCACGGGCAACGTTTTTGGTGTTGTGGATGAATAAGATTTTCCTGGAACGAATAAAAAGGTCAGATTTGGTTCCCGTCACAACCCCGCGCGTTCCCAGCTCACGAGCCCTTGCCTAGCCGCAGCCGCTTCACGCTCAAAAGCCAGTCATTGCCCTCCCGCCCAGTTTTCGTCCTTTGTATAGCAATTTATTTAAAACACCCAAGCAAACAAATGGCGTACATTAATTTTGTGGACCCAAACCAGTAATTAATACCATAGACATGAAAGACAGAAAACCACAAAGACTCAGTTTTGGGGTTTCTTCACATTTCTCAAACGATTCCAGGCAGCAAAGCTTTCAGACTAGAGCTGGGGGAGATATCCTGGGCCAGGTTAAACCATCCCTAATGTGCTCTGCTCACTGCAGTGGTATCCAAATGGTGCAGCCTGGAATACAGAATCACAGAATCACAGAATGTTCGGGGTTGGAAGGGACCTCTGTGGGTCATCTAGTCCAATCCTCCTGCCG
>Ga0181612_105697_pt1 | contig 13764 bp, 5 predicted proteins | sample HoacroProtozoa21_FD_119630 | JGI IMG/M metagenome (GOLD analysis project Ga0181612, IMG submission 119630) | Hoatzin crop microbial communities from Cojedes, Venezuel. Combined Assembly of Gp0051906, Gp0051904, Gp0051908 | reverse complement strand
ATAAATACAACAGTTAAGAGCTGATTAAAAATTTGGAATTTAAATATAGTGCTCCAAGAAAACCAAGTCTTTTTCAAAATGTCTTGCTCAGGCCAAAGTAAAATGCTCACTGCTGTACTACTACCCCGTGAAAGACAACCTAGCACAGAAAGCCCACCATCACAGCTAGGTATTTCCTGCTAGTTATTATATACACATATATCCACACCTGTGCGCACAAACACATGCACTGTCCCACAGATAACCCACCCAGCAGAGAGGGAGTCTACTGATCTAAGTAATCCCAGCCAAACAGCCACCAGACAGCCAGAGACATGCTCCCACAGTCATAGCTACGTTTTGATTCGGTCCGGATTGAAACGCAAGAAGGCATCACTTCCCACTCCATCAGTTCCAGCAATCCAGATGACCTTGTAGTGTAGCTGCTTTCTGCAGCACAGCTGGCTCCACTGTGAGCTACACTTTACAACAGTAGTGTATGCTATAGTAATAGCAGCTTTGGCACAATTTTTCACCCAGAAAGAAACGAAGTTACACGACGGAACAGTCTGTTGTATAACTGCAGCCTAACACACAGATTCACACCAGATGATGCAGACCTTCAAGCAATGACATTAATTAGGAGTTGGATTAAAGGACTCTGGCGCTGGCAGAAACAATTACAAATAGAAGGGAAAAACTGATGGCGAGCAGAAACAGGAGTTGCCCAAGAGACCAGCTGGCAAGGGAAGACAGATAATTTGCTGCAGGGTGGCGTTTGCAAACTCGAAAGCTCTGTGTGCTGCAAGGGCAAAATTATGAAGCTAGTCCTTTTCCTTTGGAGGTTCATTGCTAATGCTTAAGTCCAACTTTATTAGCAGCAGGACTAAAAAACCCAAAAGATTTCACAGCAAGGTAGAAACTCAACCTAAGTTCCATGTTGGATTGAAACTCTCATTTGATGAGGTAAAGCGACCAGAATCCTTCAGCACTGCCTCTTACTCAAAAAGCTACATGGCCCAATCTAGTACTCTTCCTTGGAAGAGAGGGACGAGAGGGTTGCATACGTATGAATGCAATCCATAGTATTTCTAGTTCACTTTGTGACTCTTACTTCTTACACTATACTCAAAGCAGCTGAAGGTGAGCCAGCAGGGCACCTTCCAGCAAAGCAGACCGAACAGGTACTGGGCTGTACTGGCAAAACTGTAGCTTGCAGGTCATAGGAAACCGATTCTTCTACTTCATCTGGCATTTGCTAGACTGTATCTAGAGTACTGTTGCCAGTTTTGGGCTCCCCAGTATCAGAGATCTTCTGCAGCAATTCCACCTGCTCTGCTGGGGGCTTAAGGAGGTGACATACAAGAAGAGACTGAGACAACCAGGTTGGTTCAGCCTTAAGGAAAGCAAAAGGAGAAAAAAAAAAGTCTTACCAGTGTCTTCAATTACCTATCTGGAAGATGCAGAGAAGGCAGAGCTGTGACACGGTAGGACGAGAGGCAATGAACACATGCAGCTGCATGGGAAATACTCAGATAGGTGAGAAAAGTTTTCACCTTGTGAGTAGTCAGAGTGGAACAGGGACCAGAGCCATGGAACCTCCACCGACTGGACAAGTTCATAGCAACGTGATCTAGTTGGACCTGCTCTGAGCTGGAGGTTGTAGAAGAGATGTCCAAAGGTTTGGGTTCTTTCAACTCAAATATTCTATGCTTCTGCACAGCTACAACTGGCTAATGGCAGAGACAACAAACAGACAAGAGATCTGAGCTTCCCTAATACTAAAGTTTTATGTGATCTATGTTCATCAGGGATAAACTACAATTTATAAGTCACAGTTTAAACCTGAGAAACAAAGATGGAACAACCAACCAGTTGGTATTTAATCCTTCAATACAATAAGCTTGAAGAAATACCTTTTGATCCTCTATAGCAAGGTACAGAACTATCACTTGATTAAATCCTTGTCATGCAAGATCCCCAAACCTAAGTATTGCAGGGAGACGTTTCTCCTTTCATCCCACATTTTGACATTCATCTACATGCTTGCACATATCAGAGCGATACCAAGTATCTCACTGGGAAACCTCCTTGCTAACACAGATGAAAGGCTCTAACTTCAATTTAACTTCTCCAGCGGCCAGTGAAAAGTGTTCCACACCACACTGTATGAGAGCTCAGGTCGGGTGCTTGCACCTGTTTAGATCTAGGTCCCTAGCTTTCTGTGCTTCAAGTCTTATTTTACTGCTGGCATTTCCTTCTGCTGAAAAAGGGGGAGAAAACATGTGGAAGTTAACTCAGAATGACAGTTCTAGTCTTGTACACAAGACATATGTCTAAAACATGGAAAATCAAGTTTACTCTCCCAAAAACCTCAAGCCAGACCATGGTATTGATTGCAGAAGCATTTTAAAGGCTTCAGCTGTTATTTAACTATTTCTTTCTTCTTACAAAGCTTTCACATGTCTCTGAAAAGACTCTCCTGAACAAGCTGTGTCCAGCAGTAACAGAATTAAAACACAGCATGAAAATTAAATACGTAGCGACCAGACTGACCTTTCTCAACCGGCTCCGGGGCCCCATGCATCCCACAGGTATTTTCATCCTTGAGTCCTTGTGCAGAGCTTAATGCAAGGTGCTGCTCCCGTCAGTGGATAAAAATGACTGTATATGCTACAGGGGACAGCGTTAACAGCATGTGGGGGGACAAACATGAGAAGGAAAATGTGTTGAAAAGAATATCTGAGCTAATCAAGAACTTCCATTCTGTGTTCAGCACTGTGTTGTGTTATCACTACATCACATTAAATTGGTCTCACTGTAAAAAGCTCTCTGCATCACAAGAGCCAAGGTCAAGACAAAACAATAACTAAGGAATTCCAGTGGAATAAAACCAAGAACAACTACATTCGGCTTTTGCAAACTGAAGCAATGAGAGCTGCTATTAACTGACTGTAATCAAAGTAAGCTAGTCTTTGTCACTGCCCAAGATGGGAGGGGAAAAAAAAATAATTAAAAAAAAAAATCAATAGGCCATGGTGAAAAGTGAATTCACACTTAAAGTTTTCGCAGGTCCAAGCCACAGCAGATTGAATATTCAACATGCCTCTACCATCATTATAGAGACAGCAGAAGATGCAGTGAAACCTCCTACTCCTCTCCCCCTCAAACCTCAGTTAATATTACTAATTGAGGACATGAAATGCAACTTTAGACAAAAAAAAAAGTGATAAAATTTTAAATAATCCAAGTACTACATAGAACTATAAAAGTAACATTTTCTTCAGTTGAAAGCTTAATTCTACCACCACATTAATTTCCATTCCTCCGCAGTGCTCAAAACTGAAAGCCTGGGGAACCAGGACCCATGTAAAACACCGTGGTGCTGTTTTCTAGACTGAACAGTGTGTTGAAGATTTAATCTGGAGGCCTGAAACATGATGTCCCCACCTCTCATGTATTCCAGATGAGGACCACATTTTTCCACAGCTCTCAACAGGGTTTAGTAAGAACTGTTCTTGTACCTAGTATCAGGCATCAATATGGCAATATATAGGCAAACCTTAAAAAAAAAAAGTTTAAGTGGCACCGCTGCTTCCTACAGTAGCAGGGAGATGCAGCAGACTGATAACCCCAAAATCCCCTGATAGGATGAACACACAGGTTCCAGACACCTCAAGCAGAAAGGGTGAAGATCAAAGGCATTTGCTTATCCTTAACTCGCATGTTAACCAATGGGCATCGTGAGCCACAGAAGGAAGACTGAAAGAATTACCCTGTTCTAAATACTGAGGAGGCAAATCTATATGCGCAACCTGAGGATGGACTTCCAAGAGGTATCTATAAAGCAGCAGCTGGTGTATGAAAACACTGTCATTCAGCTGATGTATTTCTATGGTGCTGGATTAAATTGCAGAACTTTGGGGCCTAATTATTTAGACTTTCCAAGAGAAAGGCCGCAGTAAAGAAAAATCCACAAAACTTTGGCAGCTTCACATCCTGAACAGTGTTCCGTTGGTTGCTCATCTTGCGCTGACTCACCCCATGTACTGGAAACCCAAGAGTCCTCTGCTTCAGGAAAGCTCCCTAGCCCCAGGGCTGTTTCAGAGGCGTGCCTGTATCTAAAGCAGCAGTCACCCAAAAGTAACGATTAATCACAGATAAACCATGCTGCACTCTCACTTGCGCGTTCTTCCTTGAAGTCCATTTTATTGAAATCCGGCTTTGAAAAGGCTACAGAAAACTGAGCTAATCTTGGTGCTTTTGTGCTATGCCACACCTAGCTTTCCTAGCAGGAAAAGTGACAGCTGGAGGCTGGCCTGCTTCCATTACTTTGTGGTCTGTAACAATCCTCCTTCACAAAACCATTTCAAAGCACTAAAATCCAATCTAATAACTTGTCACTAAAGGTACACACTTAAGTTTTGAAAGCCTCCCTGTAGATAAACGAACTGTCCTGAATTTTTTGTGGGCCTCTAACTGCAGAAAGTAACCAGAAATCACAAGACCAAGAAATTCTTTCCTTGTTTCAGAATTATTTCTCACAAAACAATTGGCTTGAGAATAAAACATGGCTGGGTTTTATTCAAGTGGTGGGACTTGGCTATTGAATAGGATTTGGCAAAGAGAAAGGAAACCTCGAAGGGAAGCAGTGCTGCCAGCCGTTACCTTGCAGATTTCCTCCCCCTGCCCAAATTCCAGCAGACACTGAACGGTTGTGCCCTACCCCCTAATCCCCGTGACAGTATCGTTCACTGCACGTTGAGGAAATCTTTTTGCAACATGTTTATGTAGCAGGCTCGCCTCTCTGCTCTGCGATAGCATTGTCAGACTGTACAAGACAGCAACCTGACAATAAATCAGTACAGATAGGGAGATAACCTACCAGAGGCATATCCCATCCCTCTTAAGTCTCTTTTGCCATTACCAAAGCCATAACATTTCCTAAATCAAAAGACCTCCGCTGTGCTGCCAGAAGACACTTAGCCAAGGGGAATCGCAAAGAGATGTAAAACCAAAGGGGTTAGCTGAAGGCTACGCAGAGGTTGGTTTCTTTGCCAGTCACAAGGCATCACACCCACCCACCGTTACATGTGGCTGAAGTGACTCAAATCCACTTTACTCATAAGACTTACTACGTGAAGGGCCTGGAATTCAGTTTGACTAAAAGCCTCCTCCTATTGGCCAACTCAAATGGTCCTCAAGGGAGGAGAGGTGGGAGAGGGAGCTAAGCAATGAAAGGAAACCTCCAAATTCCTTTTGGAAAACCAGTGTAAGATCTCCAGTGGCTTCTGTCACATGGAAAGTGAAAGGCCTCTTTTGCCTTGGTCTCTACACACTTACAGAATTTGTATTAAATGCTGTATGAACTCTGCAGCCTCTCACCCCAGCTCTCAACTCCCCTCAGAAGAACACCACAGAAGCCTTGCTGTTAGCCATGGCAGAGGGTCAGTGACGGACTCCAAACCAGCCCCTGGCCTCCTGACCATCGTCCAGGTAGTTGAGGACCACGCTACCAACACGAGGAAGGCAGACTGCCCTAGTGCAGAAGACAAACCAGTAATGTTCTCAAGATCAGAGACAGCGGCTATGTCTTCACCTACAGTGCTATTTTGAACAAAATCTGGTGCTCCAGCACAGGATGTAATCAATCAAATGCACACAGAACCTTTTGGAGACTCCCTTCCCCATGTGATCCTCAGTCATCAAGATACTTTGGCTGTTGTCCAGAGCAAGTAATGAATAATTGTAAGAAATCACTGAAGGTACAAACCCCTTTGTTTTTAACATCTTTACAGGAACTGAATTAATACAGTTCCCCTGTCATCTTATTCTCCCTCAGAGGGAATGAAGAGAAATTGCATCTGGAAATGCAGGTGGTTGAGCCTTGTAGCTCTTCCTCCTGAATCCCCACATAAATAAACATTCATTCATATTCAGAATTTTTCTGCTTTAAAAAAAGAAAATAATTTGCCTTTTTCTTTAAGTTTGGTACCATGTTTCTTTAATGCTGTTGTTGTGAGATACTGCACCCATCTTTCAACATTTGATTGCCTTAGGTGGCCTTTTTAAAATGGTCCTATGTTTCAAAGCTCTGAGAAGCACAGTATTAAGGCATAGAAAATGAGGAGTTTTTTTCCAGGGAGCAGACTGTATTTGTGTTACATTCCTTTAGGTGCTGAACTGCAAATCCCATCCCCTTGGAGCCAAAAGGGGAAAAGACAGTTAAAAATATCCCAGCAGTCATAAAATCAGTTGTCTGTATTTTTTGAATTTTTTTTAAAAAAAAAAAAAAGGAAAAAATATCCCATAGGTAAAGACAGAAGAGTTCCAGGTATGGGTTCTTGGGAGGGGTTTTCCATTCTTTTTGGCACCTTGTGATTCTATCAGTTGTTGACCTCCCATTTAAAAATCCAGCTTTAAAAAGAGCTCTTTATTCGCTATGTTTTGCGCTGTTACAGTTGTGGTTTGTTTTCTTTGAAAGCTGCTTTAGGGGCTGCTGCCATCCCAGGCCCACCCTGCATCACTCCAGCTCCTCTCACCAATTCTTCATTCACTGGTTGCCTGTCCTTGTGGCCCTGTAGACGTGATGACTCCAGTTTGGGCTGGGACTGCTCCACTGGACTCTTCTATCCGGGGTCTTTTGACTTCAGGTTCACTGGAAGAGGCTGCTGCTGTCTCTTCGGTCCCTGTCTCACACACCCGGCTGACTACAACAGGAGTGGATGAGCTGGCCTGGGCTGCAAGAAGCTGCAATGGATTTGCAAGAGCTGGGAAGTAGGACAAGAGAGAGAAAAAGAATTAATGTGATGAACTAACACAAGCGTTTGCTATTCCAGAAAACAAAACACTACAGTCAAATGCGATAGCTGGCACAGATTCAAGTGCTGTTTTCAAGTCCATTTTGCAAGGCTTGCTAGCCTTGTCTCTTTCCCCTCTCCTTGCACAATCCCAGCTTTGTGCAAGTTTACTAAACTGGTAATAACTCCTTCCACAGGAGAACTTCCTGCTTCCTATCTGTTGTCAAACAAGGCATTGCCAGCTAAGCATTCATCTCCAGAAGCGGAGGATCAATCCCCTGTTAAAATTACAGCACACCTCCTCTTTGAGAGGCAGTACCTACCTTTGAGAGGTAGTTCTCTGGCCACCTACAATCAGAGCTTCTTGCAAGCTACAACATCTGTGTGCTGTGCCTTCATTTTAGAGGGGTCTCTCTAGCCCTGCTTGCACAGTAAGAACAGCCAGTTTGTTGGAAAACTACATTACAATCCAAACATTGTACTGACATCTCACTTGTCAAAGGGGCAGGGAAAGAGCTTACCCCAGACAACCAAATGCTTTCCCATCAGAACTGCGATCAGAATGTAGGAATTTCTGGCTCCCAATCATGTATTCCAGTACTGACAAAAGCTCTCACCCTCCCATTAATAAAAGTGGTGAGAAAGATGACAATTTAAGTAGCAACTCTCTGTAAAAATGTCTACAATTCCTAGTTCCAGACAGAGAATGTGCTTACACACTGGCTTTGGCACACAACACTGCCTGGAAAACAACACCCATGCAGTTTTTGGACTCTGCATCAATCGACGAGGCAGCCAAAGGGGACTCAGGAGACTGCACATCCTCTGCCCTCCAGACTGATTTGCAAAGGAGGGAATGACAGAACATTAGTGGTGTGTTCACTGCTAAGTGCATCAAAAAAGGAGCCCTAGGATAAACAAAGCAAACAGAACAAAGACCCTCAAAGTCCAGCAAGAGTATCAAGAGGATGAGGGAAAAAAAATAGGGCAAGGAGGAGGGCGGTAACCAATTACAGACTTACAGAAAACCTAAACCATGCAGCTGAAGAGAAGTTAGCTTTGTACAGACAAAAGTCAAGAGACCCCGTCTCTGCTCTGTCAGCCAGAAAAATCCACTGCCACTTACAAAAAACCTCATACTCAGATGCAACTGGAATACTTTCCAGTTTGATGAGAGCGCTAGAAAAGTTTTGGTGAGATCAGAGTAATATAAAAATGTTAAATAAAGAACTGTTTGATGCTGCATTAGACAAACACCACTGCTGGGTAGCAGCAACTCCACCTATCTCATCTATTTAATATCTTAATGTCCTAGCTGCATAAAAACCTTACCACTATCATTTTTTCATTGCTCCAATAAGATTATTGCAATTCAAGTGTGAGTCAGGTGAAACTGAATAGACGTGGCAGAAAATTCCACAGAAACATTCCTATTTTGCTTCTTGAAAGCCCTTAAAATCCCACCAGTGCCCTTCATTTCAAACTCCCCCTAAGCACCAGCCTGGGACAGCGAGGTGCTTAGCATCAGATTGGAAACGGCTGTAAGACCATCCCCAGTCATCATCCTTCACTGGGCAAAACCTGAGGTGCTGAGCAAGCAATAAGAGGAGGCTGCCAAGACATAGCTAGTACGGGATTTTAAACATCAGGCTTGACAAATGACTAGAACACATCCTGTCTAAAAAAAAGTATTCTACATTCATTCACCTGATGATCTTATTTCTCTCAGGCTCTAAAACCATAAGATGGGAAAGTATGTTATTTTCTTAATACTCTATGGAGTCATATTTCACAAGATCTAGAGCGCACCATGGAAATTTTATTATTTGGCATGCTGAAAGCAAAAGCTGTTTGTCAGAGGAAAACTAATGAAAAGAGGCTCTACACAAGAATCACGAACACTTTCAACAAGTAACCCTTAAAAGGCAGGGAGTGTAAGTAGTCATAAGTGCATAGCTAAGGACAAAGCAAAGATGCTAGACTTTTCAGAAGCGATGGTAGATAGCAAAACTTTCCCATAGGAAAAAGGAGCAGAAGTGGACAGAAGGATATCTATCATTGGCATTTATAGCCATAGAAGCTGAAAAATTGATAACCTTTGGAATTTGACACATGGAATAACCCGTATAGCTAAGAAGAAAACCTTTACAGCTTTACAATCTAACTGCTAAGCTCAGAGAGCAATCAGGAACCAGAAAGCAACGGAAACAGAGCCTACCATAAGCACTGCCGGTGATGCTGTTGGTGGGGACGGCATGCTTCCCATTCTGGGTGACTGCCCGTACGGGGAGCTGATGCTGTCCGATGGTCACTGGAGCTGCCTGCTGAAGGATCGTGACTGTCTGTCCTGGAACGCCCTGTGCCATTTGACTGGCGACTGTCTGAATTACACGGCTGGCTGTAGGTATCGTGGCAAATGCGATCGTTGGCTTTTCATCCATGCCTGCTTAAGAGCAGAACAGACGACAATCATTTACCACCCTGCCTTAGGAGCAGGCTTTGTTCTCATTAACACTTTAGCAGTGATATGTACCCCAGGCTTACAAATGTGAAAATACCTCAGCACCACAAAGTCACTTGCCTTTGACATGTCCAAGGTTTACAGAGTGTGAACTGAAAGCATTGCTTCTCAGGCTGAAGCAGCTTAGTCACAAAAGTAACAGATTTGGGCTCCAAGGAGTTGAGAATATTCCTAGAGGCCTAATACTGTGAGAAGTGCCCAGGACTCTTTAGGGTAGCATCAGGCTCTACACACACACACACTTTCTGCGGTCCAATTCATACAGTGTAGTCAGCTCTGATGAGGTAAAGAAGGTAATGGTTCACTCACCCTGCTCATTAGGCAAAGAACACTACAATCGGGGACATAAGAATAGAGAAAATTAGTCCCTCTGAAATGCGTATTTTGAAGCACATCAGAAGGTAGGGGATGAATATCTGAAAACACAAAAATACTCTCTATTGCACATATACTCAATCAATGTCAAGAACATTTTTCTTACAGCAAAAGCCATCTAGCTAAAAAAAAAAAAAAAAATCAGGATTAAAAACTTGACCCCTTGCCCTTTAAAGGCATGATCTCCCTTACTGGCACGCTACAGCTGTGATATGGAGAGCAGTCACTGCAAATCTCATAGTTTACTTGGCAATTACAGGCAAATTTGCCTGACTCTCAATATCACACAGTAGGAGAAGGCATTAGGATCTTAAACAATGCCTGGAGCCAAAAGTCTCCAACAGCTTGCTGTCAGGCCTGCAAGTAGGCTGATTTAAAAGGAGGTCTTCCCACAATTGCAAGCTTTTGCCAGCTATGGAAGTACAGGAAGAAACCAGGAGGGAGAGCTGGGGGCTGGGGGTAGGGGAAGGAAGGCTGAGTTCCTCGATAAATGTAACTGTTTGAGAGCACTCAGCCACCCATCTCACTTCCCAGGATGAGCAAGGGGTCAATTCAGCAGGTGCGTAACAGCTACAGGACAGGATCCTGCTGGACATGCAGGAGAGAAGAGCCACTCTTCCCTTCCAGAGGCTCTGTGGGTCTCAGAGCAGAGAAGGCAGGCAGGAAGCACAAACTCCTTAGTCCTGCAGGAAGAGAAGACTTCTCCCATTTTAACATTAGAAGACAAGAAGAGTGGAGCTAGATAGGACATAAGCATTGAGCTGAGACCTGCAAGGGCAGGCTGGTAGCAAGTGGGGAGAGAAAAGGCAAGGAAGACTGGGAGATTAGCAAGGAAAATGAAGCAACAAGGAAGAACAAAGGGAAGGTAGAAACTAGAAAAGGATGAGTGGAAATGAGAGGGACAAGTAAGGAAAGAATGAGTGACAGTAAGAACTAGTGAATGAAAGGAGGGAGCAGGTGACAAACAGGCAGCTGCAACTGCTGGCGCTTCAGGAATACATACGGGATCCAGACAGGAATTTCTAGAGAATGCAAGTGAAACTCAAGCAGCATAACCCGTGCTGAACTAAAAATGCCAGTGGTCCTGCTACTGCAGTGGAGGAAGGTCTTTGTCATTTTTGTCTTTCCCTTGAAGAAGAACCATTGCCTCACTAACCACAAAAGCCAAGCAGAGTAACTAGTCTTGCTGCTGGTACAAGACACACCTATCCTGTAGCGCTAAGCCCTTCTGAAATGGTGAGTGGATAAGGTGTTGTCTAGATCACAGCAAGAGAACATTTAACTCACTAAATCCCCCAAGGCTGGAATTTCCAGCTTCAGAAAAAAGAGGCCTTTGTTGCAACTGGTTTTCAAAGACTGCTTTAATGGGGCACTGCCTGCACTTCCAGAAGCACACGTGTACCTCTAGGAATCCAGGCCTACGGAAGAGAAAGGCTCAATCGTTTATTTACAAGATCATCCTGAAGCAGAGAGTTTCAGCCTTTCCCAGACCATCTCTTTTGGCTAGAAAGCACACATTTCTATAGCACATCCAGCTGACCAATACACAGGCATAATATTGATATTGGGGATAATACAAATATTTAAAGCACTGAATGTTTTTATAGCCTCCAGTCTGTTATATTTCTTCCCCACAGGAAGGAAGGGAGCACAGTTGTCCTGCCCACTGGTAGAAACATCAAATGGATGAGCTCTTACTTGGTTTAAGTTTTACCTGCAGAAATATCTTTCATTAAGGGCTAAGCACCCAGTGAGCAAAACAGTGTTTGACCACCCACCACCCCAAGCTTGCTCAAGACTTCTTAGCTGAGTAGTAAGGGAGGTGAAAAGCTACCTCGGTGGTCACCAGCCAAGTCCAACACTGCTCCTGCAGCTTCATGCGCTCCTCCTGCTGTGCCCTGATTTGTGAGGATGTATCCGTTTGCAGAGTTTGCAGAGGTGGTCACAACTCGGACCATTGTAACAGTGGGAGCTTGTTGAACTACGTGAATTGCATGACACGAAGGCTGTTGAGAAGTCACTATTGATGCTGGCATGTACGCAACTGGTTTTGCCACCAGAGTAGAAGGTCGGGGAGGAACAGCCATAATCACTGGCTGGGCACTGACTGGAGATCCTAAACAGAAGAGAGAAGCACACATTAACAGCAGAGGCAAAAAAAGGCCTCCATGTATTTCACCTATGCACTTCTAATCTGCAATACTCAGTCCTTCAGCATTGGCAGGACTGGGGGTAAGGAACGAAGAAAAAAAAAAAGGCTTCAAAATACCACTTTCAGTCTTCTCTTTCCTAACTTACAAAAATCTTACTTGCCATCCAAGCACAAAGAAGCTTTACTTAATGAGCTTTGCCTTCCAGCTTCACCAGGAACACCCTATACACCAGGTCAGTTACAGCATGGCTGACAACCAGATACTTACCAGGGCTTAACAAACCATCAAGGCCCTGGCCACGGCACCAGAGTCCTGTGTAGCCAAGCTGATCTTATCCAGAAGGCTGGTAAATTAGTGTGAGCAGGCTATGCACTGCCATGGCTGCTCTACTGTCAGTTCTTTAGAGCTACCTAACTCAAGGTTAGCTCATGTGTTTCTACATATTCCTTTATCTTCTGCTCCCTCATCCAAAGACTAGTAAGAAAAATGGTCTGAAGTTGCACACACATCATCAGTCTCTAACAAAGTGGAAAGAGACACCGAGATCCTCCTGTAACACACTGCCAGAAGCATTCCTGCGGTGTCCTCAGCATGACACTAGTGCAACTGAACAGTCACCCTCTATGAAACAAGAGCTACTCACCAGGTGCACTCTGCGAATACCGATACTCTGGAACTGAGGCTAACTTTGACCCAAAGTCGTGATCATGTGGAATAGGTGAGCCCTCCCGTGATAGGCACTCTGGAGTCTGTAGGCCACTCGAGTGAGGGGACAGCAGGCCAGGGTGAGTAGGGGAGGCAGGAGCACTCCTGAAACACCAGAACATAGTGTTGGCAAGTGTAGATGCATTTCAATCACAAGACAGCAGCAGAGACCAAGAGTCATCTCCAGTGCAGGATTCTCTAGCAGAAGGACAGCCTTTCTTCCATGCTACCCACTACAGTCTTGCTGGGAAGAGCTGAAAAGGTACACAGTAACCTCACAAACGTTCTAGCACCAAATACTGTCATACTATTCCTTGCTGATGGAAACTGGACCCTTCAGAGTATGCTTAACATTTCAAGACCCACTGCTGACACAGAAGCTGCAAGCAAGTGCCTCATGCTCAGATCAGTTTTATAACTTCAGGCCGCTCTCAAAGGATCTTTGTCAGTGTTTGAGAGTGATGGGGAGAGGAAGAAAGATGCAATGTAGATACAAGTGTCTGGCCCCACATATGCTTACAGAGCAGTTGCTCCCCCTTCTCCCCGTTGCCTCCCTCCCCAACCACCTGGCTCCCACCTCTGGTCCCATGTGGCCAAACTCATGAGGAATTGAGCATCTTTTTAATGACAAAAAAAGATAGAGAAGCTGATCAGCCAAAAACCTTTCCTCCTGTTTGCCCCTAGTTTTAAAAGGCAGAAAAGAAGATGTGTGGGAGGAATGTTACATGAAACTGCTCCTGCTAGTGCTGAATTACAAGTCTTCTCCTCGCAGCTACAGGGCTAAGAGAAAGCTGTCATTGCACACAGCTCCTCCTTTGCAGTCACACCGCTGACTGCAGTGGCTACACAGAACATCCCCCTACCACTTCACTGCTGACAGCCGTGATCAACCTGATCTGCCCTATAGGAGAGCGTTTTAAATACCAAAAAAGTTATTCCCACTATGATCTAACCCACATCTAAACACAGCTTTCCTGAAGTGAGAGACTGGCATCTGAAAACACTTACTCCAGTGATAACTGCTTTGAATTTCTTTGAACTGATGCCAAAACATATATGTTTTGGCATCACTTCAAATGATGTTTCATGCCTACAAATATCTGAAGGGTGGGTGTCAGGAGGATGGGGCCAAGCTCTTTTCAGTGGTGCCCAGTGACAGGGCAAGGGGCAATGGGCACAAACTGAGGCACAGGAAGTTCCGTCTGAACATGAGGAGGAACTGCTTCCCTCT
>Ga0181612_133346_pt1 | contig 13765 bp, 10 predicted proteins | sample HoacroProtozoa21_FD_119630 | JGI IMG/M metagenome (GOLD analysis project Ga0181612, IMG submission 119630) | Hoatzin crop microbial communities from Cojedes, Venezuel. Combined Assembly of Gp0051906, Gp0051904, Gp0051908 | reverse complement strand
CCCTTCCCTTCCCTTCCCTTCCCTTCCCTTCCCTCTTTATGGCTTCTTTCAAGAAATATCCCCTATCACATTTCCGACACATTAAAATATTCCAGTCAAATTTCATTAGGACAACTTTCATTTGCTTAACTCCTTTCTTCTTGTATCAGGAATGTTTGTGTTGCCTCCTCTTGAGCGTTTTCTTTCTAATGATAGATGGTGTCACTGGATCCTAACTACTCCCCAACTTCAACTTAATTGATCAGACTTGGCATGTTTCCTAGAATTAGGACCAGAATAGCCTCAGGCTGTACAAGCCTGGCCGTTCAGCTAGCTGTGTGAGATGGCAATCTTGCATTACTTCTGGAAACCCATTCCTCCGCTTCACTTCTGCATCGTGGCTGTCCTAATCAATAGCCAAGTAATTAAAATGCCTCACAATCAATGTTCTAGCTGTTTTACAGACTTCTCTTATCTGTAAAAAGATTTCCCAACCTACTTTCTTTGCCTGCCCTGGGGGTCTGTAGCAACATCCAGGAATAACATGACTGCATTCATTGTCCTTCCTCATCTTCTGCCCAAACAGCCTCTGCTCTGACAGGCAAAACATTTGTAGCGTTTCCTGCTCTGGACATGGATATATACTGCTGTCACTGCTGTCTCTGTTGTGACAAGAACACAGTCTGTCCCCTTTTATAAACTTTGCATCTTCCTACTCCGTTTTCAGTCCCTTCTAGCTCACACATTCCAGAAATATCACACTTAGCCTTGGAAATGCATGTTTCCAATTGGTGACCTTATTAATATGCTCACAGCATTTGTATAGAAGACATTTTCTCCTCCCACCTTTGCTTTACATTCTTATTATCTCCTACAACAACAACCAGCGGATACATTACCGAGAGATCCATGCATTCCCTCCTTTAAATTCTTCTCCTCCCACACCACTAATCTAAAAAAATGCCTAGATCATTTCCTTATTAGTGGACAATCTGTTTGCTCCCATAGGGTTGGGAATAATACAGGCCATCTCTCCTCTGTATTTTGCTTTCTCTGTTTTGTTGTTTATGATTCCCCAAACCTCTCACATCTATCCCCCTCCCAAATCTATTCATTTATATGGGTAAAATGAACCACTTACATACTAGAAAACACCATTATGCTGCTTTCTTCTTCCACTGGCTAGCTAAGGGGCATAAGACTTTCTTTTTACAACACCTGCATGCCTTCCTTCTACATCATTTATAAAAATCACCATTCATTTTGCTAGACTTTTTATACAGCTATTGTACCTGCCATAGCCCACTGACTAAAAATCCTCTGCCCCTTCTCCTGGAAGCATTTGACTCGTGTGCGTTTGTGCAAGGATAAACAGCAGTGACTATCTGCAACATCAACTCTGCCATCAACACTTCTCTTATCTAATTTTGCTGCAGATTTCCCCATGCTCATTTCATCATTTGTGAGATCATGTCTTCTGAATCGTTAAAACTCTGGGAAATGTACTGGGCGCTGGCACAAGCCCCCCCCTCTTTAGTACACTTCTTCCCTCCTTTACTACCTCTTCTCAGTTACCCAGCCACTGCCCTTTATATCCTCCTGCTTCTACTGGAATAGGGCTGCTTCTCCTGCACAAGGCTGCGTTTCCAATGCACTCATCCTGCAACTCGCTCACAGCTGGTTCTCCTCCTCCTCTGTCACTCCTTCGGAGTATGAAACCAGCCATCTGTCATCAGTGAACCTCTCATATTCATTGATCTTCCCCAGCACATCAACCTGTCTTTCTAATTCCGCTCTCCAGTTTCTTAGTGCCACAGCTAACTGGCAGCGCACACACACACACGTGTGCACGCGCGCGCACACACACACACACACACACACAGAGTATTGTTCCGTCTTTTCCAGTCCCCACGTTCAAAACCGACATCAGCTAAAAAAAAGACCTTTTTAGCTTTTGGTTTCTGAAGCTGGGGCAAGTAGAGGATGATTGCAATCCAGTTACAGACAAACTGTGCATTATTTTATGAAATAATGAAGAAACAAGAATTCAAAATCACCATGAAACATCCCTGGTTACTGCGGAGTTGCTTTTACGAGGAGCGGTGCAGAGCCAAGTGCTACAGCTCGTTGAGAAGGTGCTGCAATATATTACAGAGCCTCTTTCCTTTTCCAGCATGCAGTGTAGTGCAGGGTGGGATACACAAACTGAGCTGTGCACTCTCCCTTTCTGACTGATACAGATCCATTCCCTTTTGACACGTTCCCCAACTCTTTGTCTAACTCCACCTGCGGTCAATTTTCTCACCCTTTGATCGTAAGCTCGTGTCCTGTGTTTGTGTCGAGCCTAGCACAGCGGGACCTGCCTCATGGCTAGTGGTAGTAGCCACACTGGTGCAAGAAACAACAACAGTAATAACAATACTAATATGCAGTCACTGTGAGGTCAATCCTCCCACAATGTGATAAAAACCAGGAGGAGCTACTTGCTGTTTTCTGGTTTACAGGGTTTTTTAGTTTGGAGCTGTCCTAATAGTTATTGCTTGGAACCAAACTGTCCTTGTTCCACTAACTCAGTCCCAGACTACTCAACAGGGAAATCAGGCTGGCTGAAAGTTGCGCACAGGCATTCTGGTTTCTTGGATCTATTTCTCTTAAAGGGTGTGATAAAGTCCTCTGCTTTATGGGTACAGCTCTGCTGAAATCAGACACCAGGATGAGAGTGACTTCTGTTCTTGGACAACACGGAGGCATTTATGTTTTTAAAACAAAAATCTATGAAAATGTGATCCATCTTCTTTCAGCTGCCACTAAATCACACCGCAGAGCCTAGTGTTTTCCCTACAGCAACTGACGACATCAGATTAACAAAACCTATAGAGGTAATGCAGCTCACATCAAACCTCATGGGCCTGTTTGTAATCATTTCAAAGTTCTGTGTCAGCCTACCTGCTGCATATGAACATTATATCCCTCTGCAAAAAAATCCCTGTGACATTTTGGTAGAAGATATTTACTGCACACGAGCAGTGGCTGATTGATTGTTTTTTAAACCTTGTGTATCTTGTCTGATTTTATTTATTTTTTTCTCCAAATGCCAAAACTGATTAAAACATATGATCAGCTAATCTTTGTCAAATTCCATCATTACGGTAAGAGGCCTTTGCAGTTGTGTAATGGAAAAAGAGGGACATATTGTAATACCCAAAGCCCTTGTTTTGCACATCTATTCCTCGTCTTACTTCCTCTTGAACCTTGGCCTTAACCAGCACTCGTGAGCTTGCTAATTCACCTACAGAAATTGGGAGAAAAAACCGAGCGTAAGAGGAAGATGTTTCTTTGACATAATCCAGCTTATTTACAAAGTATACAGAGAAAAGCTTGTTTCTCTGAAAGAAGTTGTGAGAAAAAGCAACTTCCCTATGCAAAAATTCAAGCCTGCCTCTCAGCAAGGGCTCTGGCCAAAGGTCCCTCTCTCTCAACTTCCTCCCAGGGCTACCTCACCCTGCCTCCCACCGCACTCCCACCAGATCATCTGCTCAGCACCCAGGTCCTCTCATTTGCAATGAGAAAATGCTTTGGCCTGCACGGATTCATGTTGATTGGCTTCCTCTGAATCCTAATATCTTAGGTGAAGTCTTTGATTGTCTTCAACTTTCTTTCTTCATCAGGAAAACTTTTCTTCTGTGTAACACCAGTGATATGTGGATAGCAAGCCCATTTGCTTTAACGAGGTCAGCAACTGCCTGCAATGAAAGACAACTTGATTGCAGCTATTAGCACATTCCAGCATGACAAACATATATTTTAAGTGAGTGTTTTAGTAAAAGGTGCTGGATTAACATTGCTGTAAAGTGAGGTCCTCTCTTGACCTACGAAGTGGTTCCTACACAGCATTTTGTGCATTTCCCTCTTGCCACCTACTCCTGCATTTGGCAGCCCCCGTGGATGGTTTAAGGCACCCCGATATGGGCTGCCTGTCTTTGCGCCTGTACACCTCTCCCTGCTGGGGACCACACAACCGCATTTTTGAACTGGGTCAGGGAACTGATCTGGCTCAAAAGTAATAGGAAAAATAAAAGCTTTCAAGAAATTCATTTGTCTGAGCTGGTTCACCAGACCCCCATAAGAACCATGGGCTATGGCTGGGGACTTCCCGCTGCCATAAGACTGCACTCTTGCATGAGGCCCTGTGGAAGTTTTAACTAGCCAAAGTCAAATCCTGCCTCATCCCATCCCAGCTGTTGCGCCTTCTTCGCTTGCAGGACAACAGGTGGTGGATGCCACTAAAGACATTGACACGTGTCCAGTAAGAACCTGACATTTTCCACTTTTTTCTTAGAGCAGTCTGATAGCTGGTTTTGGTTTAGACTGAATTCAAGCAGATGACAATTTCCTGGTTCTCACAGATTTCTAATTATATGACTGTTTTTTCCAAAATTCTGTTCTCACATTGAAGACCAATAGCTTCTGACTTTTGCTACAGGTTTTCTACCTGAGAAAAGTCTGATTTAATTTCAGCTCCTTCAGGAAGCCTAAGGAGTCAGTTCCTGAGCAGTCACACAATTTGACCGACAAAGATTACTCCATGCCTGAAGATGGTGATATGCAAGCAGTAGGGGAACACTTACAGCAAAATACAAATGGAACAACCAAAAAAATCCAGATAAGAACAAAACCTCAGTCATGACCAAGATTATTAGAGACATTATAAGCAGGGATAACACCCAGTCACCATGTGTGTCACTCACAGAAATATCACTCATGTCCATAAGTAATCTTTGCAGCTTGGAAGTGTTGAACTTCTAAAATAAACAAGAGTCCCAGAACAGTTGCAACCAGTTGGAGGAAACTTTTCTCTGCTCTTCCTAGGCCTATACTGGATTTTCTGCTGGGATGAACATCAGGTGCTCAATTAATTTGACTAAAGTAGGCAGTTCATGACACAGGAAATTTCATAACTTCTTCCACCTGATGGCCACTACCGCTCCAGAAGCCTGTGAGTCTCTCATAGGTTCTTTATCATGACAGCTGGCCTTAAAGAAGTATCTCAGTTAAACATGGGTGCCTCAAACGGCAGAATAAGACCGGGTTTAAACAACTGACTTTTTCCGTGTTTAAATGCCTGTTGAAGAACAATGTGGTTGTGGGGGAGTGAGCACTTCCACCTTTGTCTTCAGGCTTGGATAAGTATTGTGGCAATGGACACACAAGAACGATAGGGAGATGTGCTGTAACAAGTTGTGCCAAGGGCTCTTTCAGAACTCACCAGTCAAGCAAAAATGAACAACAAGAGATTTGGAAACTAATTCTTTTGTATAGCTGCAATTCTCTCACTTCCTCAAAGGCTGAGCAGGTCAGAAATTGAGCCAGCTCTAGTACCCTGAATACTTCTTTGCCTCAGGCCTAGCCATCACCGAGTGAAGCAGGGCCTTCTGCTAACTGGGGACTATCCCATCCCTGTCCTGCTCTCATGTTAGCAGAGAACAACCTTGCTTCTTAGTGTGTCTCCACTGGGATTGTCCTCATTTTCAGTCACATTAAAGCAAGGATCTCAATGTCTTTGAGCACAGCACTGATATCTTAAGGACACTGCAAGATGCTGTGGTCTTCCAGTCTACTGCTTCTACCTTTAAGAAACAAGGTGCAAACTTACAGCTCCCAGAAATCTGGTTTATCGATACACACGTGTGTACAGACTTATGTGGCATGCTTTTCTCTAAGAATCAATAGCAGCGTTACAGTTCATCACTTCTTCCTCTATCTTCCCATACACTTATGCTTCCCTGCATGCTACAGAATAGCTTACCTTGTATCATTCTGAGTTCTTACTCTACCTCACTTTCCCTTCAAAGCTGGAGACACAAATTAGCTTCATGTAATTCAAGGAAATAACCTCACTGCAGTGACATTCACCCTATAGTGCACCTATAACTGATGAACATTGTTAGGACTGACTGCTCAGGGAAAAGATAGAAATATGTGGGCTGCGGGTGGTGGAAGGGAGGTAGCCGAAGCTGGGAAGACCTGATGGGCAGAATAGGCCGCTGAACAACTTAACTGCTTTTTCTGTTTTGCTGTGGTGGAATACGCAGTGCAGGAACCTTAGCCCAGCTACTGACTTTTTTTCTGTGCAGTGACATATATAATTAAACATAGGTAGTTGCACGTCTAGTTCTGCATTATTTAAATACTCCATTGTACAATATTGTGTCATACTTCATTTCCACGCATAAAGAATAAAACATATAACTCATGTGGGTGCCAAAGATCTCAAACGACTAGTCTCTGTAAACCCTGGAGGGAATGCTAAATCGAGCTGAAAACTTCCACTCCAGCATTATGCATCCAGTTTCCCTGTTAACCTGTTTTTCCCTCAGTCAGAGGTTTTTGGGTTTGCTCCAGGCAATAGCTTCTCGGGAAGAAAAAGTATGCAATGAGATTCTTGTCCTGATTTTAAAAGCTATCCAGAAAGAAATTGTGGGAGGACAGAGACTGGATAACAATGAATTAAAAAAAAAGCAAGGGTGAAAATCACTTCAGTACTGAAGATTGCAGTAACTCAAGGATTTGTTCCACTCTAATATCTAGAGTCATGAGGGGAGGTAAACACCTAACTAGAGGAGTCAGTTTGGTGTATGAAAGATGGGACCTCATATCCTCCTTCTGCTTGCAGTGACTTGAACCTATATATTCTAGTTTCCAGAAATTTGTGCTAACCAGTGGTCCACAAAGCAGGCTAGGACACTTGGACTGCTCTGCCAAAGATGTTTCATTACATGTGGAAGACTTTGATATTCACTTGGCCAGAGGAAGAAAGGAGCATGACTCTGAAATTCTCTGGTCACATCAGACTCCTAGCCCGCGTTTTGGAATAAATAAAGCAGAGACTGAACTTAGAGAATATTTTCTTGTGTTTAAATTCAACACAGTACATACGGATAGGAGCTGAGGTGTCCACTCAGAATCACATGAGTACTCACACAGAGCAAATGAAGTCAGTAACTTGTACCTCACTCTTATAGTACAATACTTTGCTTAAAAGACTTCTGACAATTTGAGATGTTAAAACAAGATGTCTAAAAGTGGCAATCTGAAGTTCCTGGATGAAGAAAATACCTTGCAACTTCAGCCATTGGCCATCTGCTTTTTGAGACAGCCAGCATTGACGGTTGTACTTTCAAGGCAACCATTACGGGGATGGAAAGACTCATGGGTTAATAATGTAACACCAGGCCTGGAGACACTGTGTTACTCCAGGGAACCATACACAGTAGCAATACCAACTAAAGTAATAGGGCAGAAAAATACTGCCAGGTGAGGAAATGTTTGTAAGAATTGGCTATTGGATAAACAGTTCATGAGATCCTTCATAGTCCCATCATTGTTTCCCATTTCTTGTCTCAGTCCTATCTCAGCCCTGTCTCAGCCAAGAACAAGTGGCTGCAAAGCACTTTCCCAGAACCAAGAATGCCAAAATACTTCTTAGTGCTAGTAGTTCATTTGTGTTTTACTTTGGCTTACATCTGAGGTGGTTGCTTTTACGGGAGTGAAAGAATATGAACAGAGGATGAAGTGAAAGTGTGATAGAAGTAACTACAGCTGCCTTAGACTCTGGGGAAAACCCTGGATTAGGAACAGAAATAAAAGTTGTAACAGAAGGTATGAGAAAACAGCCAAAAAGTCTCCAGTGTTGGTTTGCATAGAGCTCTTCCCACAGAAAACTGTACATGCCAATCTCTTTAGCACTCCTGACTTACAGCTAACATGGGTCTTCAGCAGACAATTCATTTTTGGACAAACCATGATAGATTTCCAAAGCTATGTGTAGGAGGAACAGGATCAAGGCTTGTGTGTTAATCATCATTCTGACAAAAGACATCAATTTGGTCTTTAGTACTTGGTCACAGGTGACCTGGTGGACATTACAGAGAGACGATGAGTGTGAATCTTGTTTCATTATCCATGTGCTCATGTGTATGGAGAGACAGTTCATACAGCCATCTGGCCCCACTGTGCATTCATGCAACAGTTTTTCAGATCTTTGTCTTCCGATCGGCTTTCTATCACTCTAATTTTCTGTCTTGTTTGAATTAAGAAGGACAAACTACCAGAAAGCAATGCTTGCTTTTGTCTGTCAGCTCACAGTATTACAGGAATGTCTTCATATTGTTATCAGCTATAGATCAATTTGCAAGTATAAAATGGGACAGAACAGCCTTAAAGCATCATCAAAAGGGCTGAAGAGAGTTGTTTCTTCTTTTCCTCCCTTTTCACCTGCACTCTATCTTGACATGTCTGCTTAAAGAGGAGTCAAAAATGGTAATAAAACCAGGGTGTATACAAGCTCTTCAAAGCTGCAAAGTGACATGAAGAAATCTATATTTTGACTCTATTAATCCTGTCTGTCTTCCACCTCATAATAATAAGTAGATGCTGTCTCTTATCACACCTCTTTGTTTTGCAGCTAAAACCCACTCTGGTCCCCAGTTTATGCATACAAAGGAGCTGGTACAAATAGTAGGCCTGATCCTGCACACGTATAATCACCACCCGTACGCTTGAGGTCATTCTTACCAGATGTTAGAAGTAATTAGTGCTTTCACAGCTTTTGGGCTTTTTTACTGGCTGCTGCACTAGGTCTATTAAAGTCAGTTAAAACAAAGCAGGTTAGCATGCTGAAGTCCCTTTTCAGCCCAACAGGGAAAGCCTTCGAGGGCAAGCGTTTCGTGTTTCCCACTCGGTATCTCAAAATCCTGCAGCTTCTGAGACTTCCAACCAGTCTTAACTTCATCTCAAATCAAAAAAAGGGTTCCAAGAAACCTGAGCTGAACACAGAGATTTGTCCAAAAAAATTGGCTAGACACAGAACCTACGGGATATCTAGGAGCAGCCTGTATTCTTCTCACTCCATGCACTTTCTGTGCTGGATAGACAACTCACTAACAACCTGTATGCCAATCGCTTTAAGGAGAGGAAAGGACAGGCTCAGGGATGAAAAGAGACAACCAGGGAGTTATAATTCAGACTTTCATAGAGCTTTTAGACTCAGATGGTCCTGAAATTCATTTGCGAAACCATGTGAACTTTCTCACTGAAGGAATATCAGCAGTGATACCATTGTAGGGGAAAGAAAAGATCGCAAGCTTTGAAAATACAACCGTAAGTGCTTTTCTGAATAGTGTTCAAGTGGGTTTGAAACTAGGCAAAATGAGTTTGTCTGTCCCCACTTAAAACCACAGATTAGATAAGTATGAAAATATTTTCTCTGCTCAGCTATCAGCACTTGGCTTCTCTTTTAATTATAGTCAAATAATGTAACAAAGGGCAATTTCCATAACATTTATTCTAACCATTTTTCACATTTTACATCCTAAAATAATTCTGAACGTTTATCAGGGCATGTACAATATCTAACACCTTGCATTTTACCTTGATGCTGATTCCTCTAGAAGAGCAGTAAAAGAGATACCTGTTAGTTGCCTAGCATCTTGTCTTCAGAGGGCTGTTCAGAAAGACACCCTAATTCCTGGAGACATTACTCTTAAATACAGTGCATAGGTCTTTGCTGATAGACCATCTCATAATCTGGACTGAAGTCACTTGATTTCTGAGAATGTGTTGACCCTGCTGTCTCAGTTTCCACTTCTCATCCTGTCACTTCTTCAGTCATACACACGCTGTTCACTCTGTATTATTCATAGTGGGTAGACAGCTGATCCTGAGAATCATACCAACTTTCTTCACTAGAAGACTATCATGAAAAATGACAAAGACCAACCACTTCTTGTGCCAGCCCCGAGTTGTGTCCTGTCTTCTACCAAGATTTGAATCAGGTGCTCCTTCTGGGTCCGAACAAATGGTGGCTCATGTTTCACAGATAGAGCCTTACTCCAGTCATCAGAGAACTTTAACTTCACAGGGAATGCTTAGTGAAAACATTGGTGGCATCATTCTTGGGTGACAAAAATTTGAAACTAAAGAAATTATATCCTTTAAACAAAAAGGGAGAGTGAGGTGTCTTTTACATTGTTATTAAGTGAAATGTAATAGAAAACTAAAGCATGAAATATTTATAAACTCCTCTTTGAAGACCCCTATAAAACTGCTATTGAGTTACTTTAAAATGAATATGCAGTCCATGATTTCAAAGCTTACTGTATCAGGTCCTCAAGGTCTTTTAAAACAATTCATTTTTACTTCACATATGAAAGGGAAAAATAAATGTAAGAAGTCTCAAAGAAAGCTCAAATCTTTGCATTTCAGGTTATGATTTTGGTTTGCTCTTTTTTATTGATAATTTATGTACTAATTCTAAAATGTACTGCTCATATTTAATGTCATACCCTAGAAAAGCAGTTAATCTAGGCTACATTTAAGGCAATAATATATATTTTTTAAACTCACACAATGAATTTGGGAGATTTGCTATAGTTAAAAAAAGAGAAGACATCTAAAACACATGCTCAATGTTAGAAATAATGCCATTTAGTTGATACCTTCTCAAGAACCTTCTGATCTCAAATGTTATTTTTATTGTTGTTAAAGCTGAACCCAATATAATTGTCTTCTCCATTACTGTAAGAACAGTGTCCCTCACACAGCCAGAGCCGGTGGCAACAGACTTGTTAAAAACAAAACGTTTCATGTCAGATCTGTTAAAAGGAACAAATGAAATTTAAATTTGAGACAAAATCTCCCATTGCTGCTTTTTCAAAGGAAAACCAATCAGTTGCAAGATGAGTCACCATTTTTCCACAGCAGATAGGGATTTGCTTTCTGAAGGGATATTAAACTCCTAAAATGTTATGCCCTATCTGCAGCCCCAAACTCCTCTGTTCACAGCACAACACCAGAGCAGCAGTAGTTCTTTGTTTAATGGAAGCAAAATCCCCAGAAAACTAGGGCTGTTCATCCTCCCTTCTTAGAGCTTTCTTAGGAGCTTTAAGATGTTTTTCTGCCGCTGATTTTGTTCATTTCCATCTCAGAGGCACTGATTTCTTTTTCCGTTTTGTGAAAGGAACTGGAGTGAACATGGCTGTTTATTTTTCTACTTAGATAATGCCTTCCCATGCCAAGACAACTCTGAGCACCAGCCTCATCAATTAATATCAGCACCACTCCGAGAATGGTGTTTGCTAAGAAACTGTTGCTACAGAACAAGCAAAATGAGGACAAAACATTGGGCCAAATGCTAGAAGAGGCAGAGGGGGGCCAGGATCTGTGGATCCTGGTCCAGGAAGCACAGACGGGGGAGTGCTGTCTCCCTGGCATACTCCCCTCCTCTGCAGACCCCATCCCCAGGCTCTGGGCTCTACACCTGGGTAGGAGGGGCTGTGCTGGGATGCCATTCACATGCCATATGGAGCCTTTCTCCATGGGCAAACCAGCATAGCTGAACGCTGATTCTGCTGGGGCTGTGAAAGCCGGCCTTGAAAGGGATCTACGGTGCTTTGGGGCATTCCTTCATCTAACCGGGGGTGAGCAAGCCTTAGAAGAGACCCTCAGAAATGGCTCGACATATCAGATGCCCTCCCCATACTTAATAAAAGTGAGGGGAAATAGCAAGTTCACCTTCCCAGGCTACATGTGGGTTGCACTAGAAGCCTTAAAAACCCTGCTGAACCGACAGCATCTGGACAAAGTGAGTGCTTTCTGTGACATTTGCCACAGTGTTTTTCTTCATCTGGATGGAAGAGGAGAGGTTGCTCAATGGACTGCCTTTTCTCTGTATTAGCACACAGGTATACATGTACACACGACTCCATCTATCCTACACCTGTGTATTTTCCTTTCTCTGCGGTCCCATATTCTTGCAGCAGTCCCACCAGAGGCGCTACACTACTGACCTTTAGCAATTGCTTTTCTTGATCTCCACAAGTAACAGCTCAAGGTATCTTTTCTATGCCACCTTCAGTGGTGAACAGCAAAGAGAAAACGATACTTTGACCAGTGAGGCATAAATGCCTTTTTGGGCCATAATTGTGAGTGTGTTCGTGATGACAATCAACTGCTCATGGAGGATTTTACAGACTAACTAGCAAGGCAAAAAAAAATAAACATGAATGGAGAGGGCAGGAGGGGAAAGAGGCTAAAAAGCAGGAGAAAATTATTTAAGATCCCACAGAAAGGTACTGAAAGAGCCAGAGATAAGACTCATTTCTTACCTCCCAATTCAGTGCTCTCTGTATAGCAGCACACGGGCTTGGCTGCTTTGCTGCTACAACACACCACTCATCGTACACTTCAAAGCTGACGTTAATATTTTCTCTGCTACTTTACACGATCCCATCAAAAGGAATCTCTCTGCCTGAATGTAAAAACCATTATCAGGCATGCAGTTGACCAAACTCTGCCCAGATGTTGCAGCGTGGTTGCAATCTATATGTCAGCTGTTCTTTTTGCTGCTCAACATGCAGCCAGCCTGTTCATCTGGCCATATGGAAGATCCATGGGAAAAAAGAAAAGCTATTTGTGCATTGGTATTGAAAGTCAGAATAATACAGCCTTTAAGATTTAATGGGTACTCAAGCTGGCTTACAAATAACCTGCTTTGTCTGCATTATTTTGTCCGTGTCATTCCTTACAAAAAACAAAGAATAGAAAAGAAAGATCAAAGATCGCAAATGCAGCTTTGTTTTGAAAGCCAAAATGCCTTACTCCCTTCGAACAACAGGGAAGGCTTCCACGTATGGGCTTCAGGCTCACAATGCACCTTGGCCCGCTGCAGCAGATGAAGGCTCCCCGAGAAGTATTTCAACTCCCCGTGCCTCCCCGCATCCTCTCCTTCCCCACAGACTCGAAGCCCAACAAAGCCTGAGGATCAGCCCTCCTCCTGCCCGAGGTTACCCTGCCAGCCCACCTGGAAAGTCTTCTGCACAACAGAAACAGCAACGGTTCCCAGGGGGAAGAGGAGCAAACAAATTATGAGAAATGGATGTTTCCTGCTAAACAGGATGAGGCAGAAGTTCGTAACGTGATTCCCAGACATGACTGAAGCCAAGGGGAGACCTCAGGTGGCAACTTGAGCTTTTTATCACACCGCAGTTGCACAGCACAACGTAGCTCATGTCTCGTATGCTGGAGGCTGATGTCTCACAGACGGGAGAGTCACAAGGGCTTATGTGAACTGGAGCTACATCTATGCCAGTGCTGGGACTGGGGTGGAGAAGAAGCTTTCAGGGGCTTGGACAGCCCAAATTCAAGAAGCCAGCTTGGGTACCTACAGACTGTGCCATTTCAGAAGCAACTTGGAGTGCCTCAGTTGGGCTGGTGTCAGTACTCGCACACTTACAGCACCACTTGGAAGTCTCTTCTTATCCCTGTTGACCATTCGGGCAGTCTAGGCTAATAATTTCAGCACTAAATTCACAGTCTAAAGCTAAACTGTGCAAAACCATTTTCCTCTTTACAGGACATGACTCACCACATCAAAAGTCTATGCTTCTAATACCAGGGACCTGCAGGTACTGAACTCTCTCAGATGTGCCTTTCCACAGTGCGTGGCTGGGAAGGTGACTCCTGCAAGAACATCTTTGCACGCGTGAGCACCTGTTTGTACGCAGTTATCTGCTTTGCATGTGAAAGAGTGAGCCTGTGCATGGCTACACGGGCGCAACTTCAGACGTTTGATAATTTGGCCCTGGCGCTGTCAGCTGCTGTCACTTTCTGTTTAGCGCGGCGTTCATAAGGCAGCAGCTAATGGGGCGGGAGTATGGGGAGGAATTCTGGCAAAGACAAGTCGCTGGGATATTTATTTGGCCATCCTTATGTAAAAGAGTGCAAAAAT
>Ga0181612_183153_pt1 | contig 13767 bp, 8 predicted proteins | sample HoacroProtozoa21_FD_119630 | JGI IMG/M metagenome (GOLD analysis project Ga0181612, IMG submission 119630) | Hoatzin crop microbial communities from Cojedes, Venezuel. Combined Assembly of Gp0051906, Gp0051904, Gp0051908 | reverse complement strand
TCTTGGCCACCCGGGCACACTGCTGGCTCGTGTTCAGCCGGCTGTCAATCAACATCCCAAGATCTTTTTCCGCCGGGCAGCTTTCCAGCCACTCTTCCCCAAGCCTGTAGTGTTGCTCAGGGTGGTTGTGACCCAAGTGCAGGACCTGGCATTAGGCCCTATTGAATCTCATGCAGCTGGCCTTGGCCCATTGATCCAGCCTGTCCAGATCCCTGTGGACTTAATGAGACATAAACTGCACTCACATTATCATATTTAACACCAAAGGACAACTGTTCTATATGAAAACTCCTGTTATCTCTAGTTCACCCTCAATATCTTGTATTTTGTATCAGACAGTCCTACAATTGATGTCAAAGAAATCAGAAGTGAAAGTAGAAAAGTTTCTTCTTTTGTGAAATTTCTTTTTGTACCAGGTGTAGCTGTGTATGTTCATCATCAAATCACCAGTAAAGAAGGAATCCAGGATCTGACAGAAAGCCAAACCTTGCATTATGAAATAGAACTAAGGGATCTTTGATGACTGAAGGATATAGTTTTAATGAAAATGTTCTGATTAAAGAGCACATACAAGAGTGTTGGGGAAACTCAAAAAACCACAGCCAGGACTTCAGCTAATGTGGTGTCTGATTCAGGAATTTAGATATGATTTTAAACAAAGGAAAAAGGATCCAGGTTAAACACTATATCACATAAAAACCAAACACGAAGTATGGTATTCTATCCTCTAAATTTTGTCTATCTAAATGTGCGGCACACAGGTTAAGCTGAGCACCAAGACACCATCAGTAGTCAGCAGAGAAAGGATATCATTTCCACTTGAACAAAAAAATTCAGGAAGAACAAATTAATCAACAAAAAGATATCTGAGATGGGGGGGAGATCAATCACCTTCTTCCAGTTACTGTTTTTTTCTCCATTGACTACGGAGAAAGTCTGGAATTGCAACTTAAATTTGATGCCTAACTTTTAGACAGATAAAATTAAGTGAGATGAGTCCTTCCCTAAATATCTACCACCCTATCACTTGTCTTCATGGTAGGATTCATTGTTGTTAATGGTTGATATCACTTTCAGGTCTTATATGCTAGCAAATTGCTCTTGGCCTCTGCTATTCTATATTTCAGGGAAATTTTATAAAAAATAAAGTAAGTAATTAATAGAGAGTAAATAAAACATTGCCCAAATTAAAGGAAAAATCAGTTTTGTGAATATTTTTTATAAAGCTTACACAAAACTCACACAATAAACTTAATCTCTCAATTGTTGTCTGAATATTTAAAGAAAAACGATCAGGGGTGAGGGAGGAGATTTTTCCTTATAACCTGTTTTAAAAACATAAATTTACTAGGTTTCTGTACTCCTTATTCACAGACATAAACCAGAGTTTGCAAGGATTTATTTTTCAGAGATTATTTCTGTCCTGAAAAAAACTGATTCCTGTAAACAATAACCCAGAATAAATCAACATAGAATTCGTATTTTTGATTTATAGCAATGAACTCTTTTGTGTAAATCAGCAAATGTTCCTCAAAGAAAGGTGCCCGGAGGCTTGAAGGCAACTGAGACACTGCTCAGAAACTGACTTCAAGTGGAGCAACCAGGTTGAAATATCATCTCCCTGGTTTGAGCAAGCTTTTCATTTTTAATTGAAAGTAGGAACACTGGGCTAGAATATGAAAGGTCTCTCAGTTCTCTGCCAAGGCCCCATGACACCACACACCAACATCTTTTCTTTTATATTTATCAATGAGTTAATTCACAGTTTTGGAGGGGAAGTGTATAGCTCGATCTACTCCACGGTGTTCTAATGTAAAATAACGACTTGTAGCTATCTTTGTAAGTAGTTGAACTCATGCAGCACAGTTCTTGATCAAAGTTCAACTTCAGCATGTTGTTATGATGCATGTGGACATAAGTGAGCAGTGGGGGGGATTACAGATAATTGCAAATGGGAATATATATAGATGTAAAAATATTTTATTTCTTTTTTATATTTTCCTTCTGGTGAAATTTTGGGAATTCTTGCTTTCAGATGATCCCAAGTATATTTTTTTTACTGTTGTTCGTATTCTCCGTAAGAATTCTTCTTGCTGAGCAAATTATATACACAGCAGTAGAGCATCAATGAGAGGCAGAAAGGCAAATAATTTAGTCACAGAAAGAATTCGGAGCAGGAACCTTGTGTGTTTCCCACCCCACCAGCCTGAAGGTTATTACATCTCAGTTGGGATGAACAAAAGAAGAAACTATGCTTTGTAAGAAAGGACATCTCACCAACTAACTTCCCACTAAGTATATAAGACAGATGCTAGCAAATGTCACCAGCTAAGACTTTCCCTTAGCAAATACAGCCGGAAAAGACCAAGTCACAAATAACAATGAGAAAACCACTAGTTATCCCAGTTTTCGGTAAACCAGGTTCTGTTACCCTGCTTTTAAAAACACTAGCTGGTAACGTACAGCCATGTTTCCATTAGGGGACCTTAAAAAAAGACCTGCAGAAGTATATCCTTAGATGTAGCTTATCTCAAAGCTCCAGTCTTTCAGAGGCTTTTTAGGATGACATTCTGGAAAGCATGGAACTGTCTTTCTGACTGACAGTGAATGGTTCAAGCTGCTACAGCTAACGGCATTACTCTCACATATATGGTTCATGTGACCAAGACTCGAGCTCCAGTACTGGGAATCCTCAGATGTTTTGTGCACACAATCCCATGTAACAGTAAGGGGCATTTTTTTCTCAGAAAAGGAAAAAATGAGATTTATTACCACAAATTTTAAGAAAAAAGAAACTGAGACATTTTCTCCTTCAAAAGCAGATGTCAGTCACCTTATCAAAGAATTAGCACAACCAGAGATTCCAGTGGTTTCTTTCCATATGCCAAAAATTGCAGTGGATTCTGAAATCTGTTATAATAAAGTGAAAGGGAAAGAAACAGGCTTCCTCTTGAATGTAAACAGTAAATGCATTTATCAACCTGCAGTATCTGGTATACCTGCTCCCAGTGGACTCACTTAGTACCAGGAATTACTGTTGAACAGAAAGCTTATTTAATCTATTATGGGTCAGAATTTTTATCAAGCTGCTTAATTAGACTCTTCTCTCTCTTTGTCTTTTTTTTTTTTTTAACAGCTTAATGAGGTGAGTCAGGTGTTTTCAAGCAGATGAGAGTAATGTAAATGAATATGCAACATGATGTATCTTCATTGTATCTTCCATTCAGAAGTGGGGTCAAAAACTTCATTAGTTCAAAAATATTTCAAGCACCTGTTTAAAACTTCTTGTAAGGACATAATATCACACATAGTATTTTTTTAGCTTCCTAAAATTTAAATTTGATGTTTAATGAAAATTAGTCATCTAGGCTCCCTAAAAAGCTTTCAGATAGCTTTTTTAGAGTCTTGTTCACCAGGGAACTAGTGCCAAATAGCATTTTAATTGAAATTATTTGGTATCAAATGGGAGAGGGAAATGGGAATAGCATTTCAGTTGTTCCAAACAATTACCTCATTTGTTATATGGAAAATATTACTTTATGAAAATACATGGAGAAATAAGAGGAATATGGTACAGCTAAAAAAGTAAGTCAGCAAACTTTAAAAAATAACTCGCCTAATTCAAAAAGTAACAATAATCCCGAAACAGCTATCTGGCTTGAAGAGTTTCCACCTAAATGATAGAAGTTTGAAAAATAATAGTAACAGAACAGGAACTAATATAATGGAAATTGTTAGATAACTGTGATTTATGTGCAGCACAGTTTCTACCTGTTGTATGGCCTGGATTCACTGAAGTTTTTGTGGCTCTGTATGGGGTGTGCTCCTGCCAAGCAGGACCAGTACCATGACCAGCACTCGGTACTGAACAGTATGCAACTTTGCAGAGCAGGTCACTTTTCAAGGCTCAGGGAAGATAAGTCACTAAGATCTCACCCTTGCACTGCGACAACCTACCTCAGGTGAGGTTGTTGGAAATTCTCCCTCCTATGGACTTCAGTATTTCTGTACATTTTCTGTAGAAGATTTGTCTTGAAAACCCAGAAGATGTAAAGTCTTAGCAGTCTATTGATTTTGGTGATGCTACTCCATTGCTCATCAAGAATCTTGTCCTGAGTAGTTTTTATCTACTACAAACACAGGAGTGGTGGGACAAGCTCACACTTTCCATGAAGTCAGTACAAATCTTAAAATTGACTTCAACACCACCAGCATTTTAATCACAGGTGTTTTGTAAAGTCACTCAAAGAAACAGTTTCCCTTTAACAGAAATATTTGGGTGAATGAAGATGGTAGAGTGAAAAGACCATTCACAAAACCATCCCAATTAAAACACCATATATCCTAGCAGAATATGGACCAATTGAAAAATTAAAGTTTGTAAACAAAATAAAATCTAAATATTTCTTGGAAAATACTATCAAGATAATAGTAGTAGAACTTTCCAATGAAATAACCTAGAAATCTAAAAAAAAAAAGGTTGCATCATTCAAATTTGATTTTATAGACTCTCTATAAAAAGACAAGATATTTTCCAAGAAAGCAAAGTAAGTTTCAAATTTACACCACTATCTTGCTGTTTCTGGAGAGTGCTGAGATGAAAGGCAGCTAAGAAAGGAAAGAGAAACCATGCAGGCGAAACACACACTGTATCTTACAGACAATCAGATTCTGTTTATAATGGTTCCTTTCTGCAGAAGAACAGTTTATAATGGTTTCTCTCTGAAAAAACTGAGCTAAACCCCTAACCTTATTGAAACAACGTCAAGAGATTATGAATACCAGTCGCTGAGGAATCAACAAGCATACATGGGATTTCTGTTTGAACAATGATCTAATCTGTGCTTTTAGTACGTACTCTTGGCGAAATCCTGGCTGTGCTGAGGTCACTGATAAAAAAGTATGAATTTTCTCCGCTTTAATTATATTTCCTTTTCAAAATAGATATGATGATTCTTGAGTTCTGAAGCTGATAGAGTTTGGCTCATATTCTGTAAATTATACTATCCTAAATTGGTAGAAATAAGATATACTTCTCATTTATTTTTACTGATTCCATAATAAAGGACCAGAAAAAAACAGAGTATGTCTTATTTGGGAGAAAATTGTGATACTCTCCTAAGGTAGAGCAGCACTTTATTTCACGAAGAATGACATCGAATTCTCTGCGTATTAACATAGTATAATAAGGCAAGATTTTTAGTTTCCTGGATTTTATGCCATTTATTTTCTACATTCAGATTATTAAAAAGTTCTAGCAGAAGACTAAAACATTAAGATCTATGCACAGACTATTCATAATTGGGGTGAACAGAAACAAGACCCTGAGGCGTCCCATTCTGAGGGATATAAAAATGTGAAAGTCTCTGAAACAGATCTATCTGTCTATCTTTATTTTTACTCATTCCTCTCCCACAATGATAAAATTTCTCATGGTCAAGGCAGAATTTCTTTGGTTTCCCAATTGATTACTGTGCTATGTTTTAAAATGTCAGACAGGTATTTACTTCCCAGGTATGTGTATGACTGTAAGTGCTTTACAGCCTATGAATATATGCTTTAAAGTTCAGGATGTACTTCTGTACTTTGATCAAAATGAAGTCTTACTAGTAGCTGTGTTCTTTTGCAGAGATGACAGTTTCATGATATATTCGAATTATAAGGCGTTTTTAAGTCTTTTTGAGATGAACAAGCCTATAAAAATGTAAGACAATCTCAGACCACTGGTCAGCCATGACACGGTACATGAAGTCACCATCCTTACGACAACTGACTGTAAAAATAACACAGGTCACATCAGCGTCTTCTGTAGCTAGTGACTTTGTTTACTTCATTTCAGGTGCCAGGGTGGATCCAGTCCAGTCCAGGAAGAATGAACTGGCATAGACAGAATGACAGACATTAGACATAAGTACTTTTTATATCAAGCCTTTGGCAAGTTACTTGTTGGGAAAATCTGTTCTCATGAACACAATCCAAATTCTGCAAGTTGTGCTACTGAGGCATATGATAACTTCTACTATCTAGGGATATGCTAATACGTACCATCCTGGGATATGCCAAACCACTGCCAGGATAATGGCTCATTCCAGATGCCAGTCAAGGTCCTTTCTGACAGCCTTAGGGCATTTCAGTATGAGAGCAGTTTTGACTGAGTTGTTCAGAGCAGAGTGTCTTTTATTCCTCCAGCCCCTCCCCTCCCGAAACTGCAGATAAACTTTGAATGAAAGGAGGAAAGAAAGTAGTATAATTCCCCTTATACTTTATGAGTTATAATTATGTATTACTTACGTGGTTTTGTTTTTTCCCCACATGTTTCAGCTAACACAAAGACTCTGCTTTCCCATTATTTATAGGCCACTGACGGGACAAAAATAACAAACCAAACATCATTGTGAAAAAGACAAGAAAAGGTAGAAATAAGGCTTTGTAATTCGTGTAGTTTCAGAACACTAAAGTAAGAAGTTTATTACAGATGGAAACAAGAGATTGAATTTGATTATCTGCCACATGTGGTGAGTTTTTCAGTGAAATCTTAAAGTTAGTTGGATGTTGTATTCACAAAGTATTAGCCAGCTCTCATTTATTAGATTGTGTACCAGATAAGTTACTTAATCTATGCTTAAGTCTACAGGGAGTTTAATTTCTAACTTTAAAACATCATACTGATATCACTAACAAATATAATTGTGGATTGTTTATTTATTTATGTATTTAATTTTAGTCCAGATTTATGCAAACAGTTAAAAAATGCACAAGTACTAAATGTCACTGGGAACAAAAAGGAAAGCTCAAGGAATTGTATGCTTTTAATTGAAGAGTGATTACAAAATATCCTGCATTTATTTTGACATGAAATTCATTCATAGATGTGAGATATATGGATGAGAAGTGTGGTCTTCCAGAACCTCACAACAGACAGAAGTTCATTCAAGCTGGGAAAGAAATTTGTGAAAGAAAAGATAACCATGAAACCCATAGCTGCTGTAGGAGGTGTAACCAGTATATTAACTAGTAATTATCCTTATTAAAAGTCATTAATCAGTTAATGTTCATCAACTAATAATAAGGTTTTAAGTAATATTAATATTTCTGCATATTAATTAAGATGAATTATTAACAATTGGAATAAAACACAAGGCTGCTAAGGTGATATTTTCATTATTTAAAGATTTTGCACCAAAGCTACTTATTTTCCTAAAGCACACAATAGTTCTGAGCTGCTCTAAACTGCTTATACTGTCACTCCTCTTACGACTTACCCAACACATTAGTATTATATCAGAATTTCAGTTGCATACTCAGCCAAATTAACTAGCTACAAACAAGCCAGTTTACTTTTTGAACATATCAGCTAGCGTTCAGAAAACTTACGGTCTATCCAAACCACGAAGTCACCTCTTTTTTCAAGTCTAATTAAACTGATTGCAGGGACGGGCTAATGAGTCTCAGATTAGGTTACAGCTTCTGAGTAGTAAGGTACTCCATAAAGAAATCTGTTTTTCTCACAATTAGCAGTGCCTTTTATATATACTTTTCATATACATTTCTCAATAAATGCAACTTTAAATGTCTTAATAATGCAAATAAAGACCTTAGGCAATGAATGATTGAATGACCTTCAACAGCAGGTGTGGGAAGAAGCAAGGACTAGAACACCTTCCCCAAGTTTGACACTAGCACCTCACTCCTTGGTCACTTTTCCTTTCCCTAAGTTGTTTGAATTCGCACAAAAGTCTGAAGGAGAAACTCCATTGCCCACGCAGTGTAAAGTTTCAGACTAGATGGCCTTTTTGTCCTTGGCAGCCAGGAAAGTCAAGGGAGCTATGAAAATATAATACAGACATAATATTGGAGTTTGTGTGTATAGCGTTTACACCTATAGTCTCACTGGAAGATAGAAAAAATATTATTAAAAAATCAAGTGATCATGGAAAGAAAAGTCCCTCAGATCAGTCTTATTGACCTTGTTATTGCTTCTTGTCAGTTTCCCACATTATACAGTGAATTCTCACATATAACTCTGGGAAATAGAAATCTTCAGAGATACAGCGTGAAGGAGAAACACTTAACGGGCCACGTTACAGCAAAATCTATTGATCGGCTTTTTTTTACTTGTAGGCATGATTGAGGACGCAAGTAATTGAATTTTCTTCTCTTAGTCTGACATTTTATTTTCCAAATTTTTTTTTTAAGCACTTTGTTCCTGAGACATGCTAAACAAATAGAGCTGAGACTGAAGCAGGGGCACTCTAGGCAAGGAGAGCTGAACTCCTGCCATTTTTCTTACTGCTGATTTGGATTTCTGTTGGCACCAAAATCCTTCTGGGTCTTTCCATGGAGTAGACAAATGAAGAAAGCAGTGATTCTTTTAAGTTGGAATTTAATCCTCATGATTGCATTACTCTCACCCAATGTTCATAATGCCTAAAGAGCCAAATTTACATGTAGGTCAGAAGTTACTATAGTAAATGTAGACATCCAGCAGAGTTTGTAAAAATGCAATTTTCTACAACCATCCAGAAGTCACTTATCATCCTTTTACAAAGACCTTAGGCCAGATATCCCAGACGGTTTAATGCAGTCATTTTGGAAAATCATAGTATGTCAGAGTATCTTACTCTCCTTGTAGTCCGTTGTCAGAGGACATGATAGAAAATCCAGAGATAGGTCAGTTATTACCTTATCAAAAATCCCTTTTATCGCTGCTGAGGATTTATAATCAACCAAGAGACATGCAGCTGTCAGGATGTGGCCAGGAACACATGCAATGCAGGGCTGGGCAGAATACAAATGATTATACAAGATCGATCAGGTGATTTTTATAAGATCAATCAGGTGATTTGTCCTTGCACTTGGCTATTCAGGGACTGTATCTACAGCCTTTGCTGATTCTATCGGGTGCTTCGTTTTCTCGCTCTATACCTCCTCTAAAGCAGATTTTAGGACCTGAGACAAAAGAGTCATGGTCAACATGAGTCTTGTAAAGTATTATTCACGTATAAAAGAGTCTGCAGAATCAGTCCTCAAAGAATAAGTCACAGAAATAACCAGGAATGATTAATATATCTCTTTTCTTCTTTCTCTCTGTCTGTCTTTCACTCTCCTCCCTTTCTATTTCCCTCACTTTTCTTCCTGCTTTTCTTCCCATTCCAAAGCAGTCATAAGGCAATACTTATCAGTGAATAACATGGCAATGCCAGAAAGAAAATAAGCATGCCCTTATAAGCCATCTTGGAACTCACTTAGGTAATTTTCATATAAAGTAGGTTTGTTTGTTGGGTGTGGTTTTTTTTATTTGTTTGGTTTGAGGGTTTTTCTGAAGTTCTGTGTGGTCCAACACAAGACTCTGGACTTATGATGCCCTCAGGTTCCTTGATGAAATGTGTTTGAAATAATCTAGGAGAAAATCTTTGTGAAAGTTTTGCTGCAGCGATATTGACAAAGTGATAACACATGGTGATGGTAAAGCGGTGTGTATTATAGCTTAGATTACATTCTTCCATTTTCATGAAAACTCCTTTCTCTAGTAGAAAAGGGATCTACATTAAACTTCTAGCATTGCTGTTATTACCTTGGATTAATGACTTACTGATACAGGAAACAGAGAATCAGGGCAGATATTTTCAAGGAGGAATGTGGGTCCTTGCAAAAGAATGGAGGAAAATGCTCTGCTTGCCAAACTCCTTTATTTTACTTTTTATTTCAGTCCATAAACATGAACAATTTGCTTGGTAGAACAAACAAAAACTTTTTGACCAAACACCACTTAGTTTAAAAACATGTTCTATTTTTCTAAGGAATTTATTCAGGATCAGACGCAATTCTCGACTGGTTTGCTTCAGTGAACATGAAAAAAATATAAATGCATACCCAGTCACATTGGTGTCTAATTTATTAAATTTTGTCATTGGACAAAGAAGAAAGAAAAGTATAATTTAACTTGTCTAATATATCCCAATGGTCAAATCATGCAGAGGAACCTTAAGACAGAATCCAGTTTGTCTGGCCAACAATTCTATATTACTCTACCTCTCACTGAACACCGAAAAAAACTGTACTATATCTTACAGTATTATAAATGAATTTTTATATATACAGGCTTTACTCTATTGGGAAAAATATTTATATATCCCATTTCTTCTGTGGCTTGCAGCCTACTTAGCTCTTTTGAGCTTAACAAGATGGATTCTGTATCCCCTTTAAATGACTTGAAATCAAAACAATTTTGTTTTCATGATGCAATAACTCTACTACGTTGTCTCAGTTAGACTTAAATAATTTATAAGAAACTTTATTTCATCCTTTCTTATTATTGAACCGACCTCACAATAACAACAGAATGGTTTCCCACAGGACAACTCTGCTGTTCTCTTGCTCAGGTATCCTGACAATATTACTTTCTTCTGCTTTACCTCTTTTAACTCTGCAGGTACTCTGTCAAAGACCATTCAAATGTATCATTAATATTACTATAAATTCCCTCCAGAAACTTACTATAAAACCAAACACAGCTAAACTTCCTGCAGAAAGAACTGTAGAAAGTAATGACATTTAAGGAAAAAAATAATTTTTTTCAGCAAAAAGGTTGATGTCTCTGATAACAAGTCTTCTGACTCCTATTTTTCTTTTTTTCTTTCTTTCTTCCAGAATTTTGTACTGTACATATTATCTTGTACCCGATAAATTGTGTCTAACGAAAATAACAATATAAAATTTAGATTTTACAACAGTCTTAATCCAGGAGTTCACAAAACCAATAGGATTTAAAGTTAAACTCACACAGAAGTGATTTCCTGAGTTAGCATCAAATTAGGCTAATAGTATTCATGGCATTGGCGGCATATTCACGGGTAAATGGCACAGAAGGGGATGCTACAGGATGTTAGATATATTTAAATCAGAAACTGTTTCCTTTTCTTTTTGGTGGAAAGGCTTATGACAATATTGAAAATGAAATTGTATCCTCTTTATTTATTTGATCTGAAAGCTAATAAAGGAACTAATTTCCTAAAATGATAAGAATGGGGGTAGATAAAGCCTTCTATTCAGCCAGTACATCTCTGTCAAGTGGAGGATGGCTATGTTTTAAGGATGGTCCTGATAAGAAGCTTTGTTAGTATGGTGAGCCTTCTGTATCAGTTTCCAGATTTATAAGCCTCACTTTGTTAGTTAAGAGCATGTGTATGCACAAGGGCAACAGCATGACATTGATTTCTTTAGGAGTTCCTCTTCAAAATCAATGGAGAACTGTGTTTAAAAATTGAAGATATGTTATGGCACTAGAATGCAATACCTTACGATCTGATCCAAAGGACCCTTAGGTTAAGTTTCATCATCTAGAGTTTAGACATTCAGCCAAGCTAGCTATTTTGACTCGTGTTTGTGATCGATGAAGAGAAATAGGTATCATTTTTTTTAATCTGAAATGTGGTTTAGCCTTTGTATCCAGACTGACAGTAGTGAGGAAAACACTCCGTTAACCACTTCCTCTGGTGAGATGTAAATATTTCAATCTGTAGGTTGTTCTCTTTTCTCAGCTTTTCAGCAAGTACTTGGATCCTTACAAATTCCAAATTTCTTCCTATTTGCAACAGCTTCCTATTAAAATAATTTTGCACCCTAAAATCAATACCAATATGAGAATTGTGTCTCAACAAGGAAAATGCAAATTCCCGTTTTCCAATACCATCTGTTATAATGGAGAAATTCAGACATAGAACTTTTTAGTAACATTTTCTAGTGCTTCCTTGTCTGGTATGAAAGTGCATTGAGAAATAAGCACTCCAGTCATAGAGTTGTCCTTTGTATTTGACCCATGCCCAGGACTAAACAAATGGCTCCCAGATTCTCAGCCTTTTCCTCTGGAAAGCTCAGTAGTTTTACTTGAATTTTTTTCATCCACCAATGAAAATCCCTCCTGCACAGAATGTCTTTCACCAGAATGTACTTACTGTACTGAATTAAAAAATACTGTTTAATCAGACCAGCAATCCAAAAGTTGATATTCACAAATTTGTGTAACTATACACAAAATATTTTAAGTGGGGTCAAGAAATTGACTGACACATATAAGAAGGTAAAAGGATTGACTAATTGTACCAGTCCTCTCTTGGACTGAAATAAAAATATATGACAGTTTTAGTCATGTTGAACACATCTGGAAGCATGCTTAGAAATGCCAACTGCAACTACAGAGATACTGTAATTTATTCAGAGTGTTATATTATTGTTGATGAAATAATGCCTAAAAGATCCAACTAGGATTTCAGCCCTGATGTATTAACTTCAGTAGATACACCTAGCAGAGACAGTTTCTGCCCTTAAAAGCTTCTAACCTAAGTAGACAAGCAAACAAAGTCTGAGAGGAAGGAACAGGCACAAAGCAACTAACAGTGAAATCCCAGTCCTGTTAAAAGAAATGGAAGTTTTGCTATGGCCTTAAATGATGTTAGGATTTCAACCTGAACAGTTTTCCAAAGACAAACAGGAACCTCTGTCTGAGCTTGGAAGTGGACCTTGATCTCTAGAAGACCCACTTCTTCAATCTAACAAAAATCTATTCCAAAAAGCAATGTAGTTTCATACAGAAGTTAGTAGAACTTTTAGACTCCTGAATGAAGTACAGAGGGTAATTTTCTTTTCTTGATATGGCATAAAATATGAAATAAATTAAATAATACAAAAAAAGTCAAAGTGACACAGAAGTTAGGTTACCAGCTTCAGAAAGATTTTTAAGGATCTTCATCCCAGACACACTACTGAGTCTTAGGCTCCGAAGTGCGTATATCATTTAAATGAGAGGGGACTTGGGCATTTTTTAAACTGTATGTCAACACAATGAAACAAAACCACAGAATTTGACCATCAGTCTCTCTTTCTCTTTCCTTATTACCCTTCTTATATTATGAGAAAGAAAAGTTAGGAGTGACTTAACACTTAAGCGAAAGGGAAAAAAAGTCCCTTTCTTTCACTCCTTCAACCCTCCACACATGATGGGGAGTGGGCAGAATTCAGCCATGTTCCTTTAAATTGCCTTTGATTCCTGCATATAACTCTTCTCCTGGGTTTTAGTGCCATATTGTAACGTTAAAGTGTAAAACTCTGCATCTGCTGAGGCATTTGGCTGGAAAAGCAAGTATGTCAACGGCTGTCCCTAGCTGCCATCACACATATGGAATTGTTGTGTTCAGCTCTGCCATCTGGTAGTTAGACCTAAATTCACTCCTCATTGAATAAGGACTACCTACCATATCGTACTTCGTTCTATATGCCATCCCTTTTCATAGCCTTGTTTTATGAAATTTTAGACCCTGTTTGTGTGTCCCATATGTGTGCAAATGTTGAAAGTGTTCAGAAATATTGAGAAAATACTTTCCCCTCTGGATATATACCAGCCAAACATCCACACATACATGTGTGTTTGTACATGCACACATGCACACACATACACACAAGCATACACACCCACAAACAGAGGTATCTTCTCCAGGGGAAAAGCAATAAGAAAATCTGCTTGAAAACATGATTCTGTAAATGTAATATATAGTACTGTTTATTAGAGCTTGGAAATGAACAAAATCTAGACAGAGAAACTAGTGACTTTTGAGAAGGACCACTCAGCAGTGTAATGCAGATGTGGGTTAATATCACTTCCAGCTTCTTTTCCCTACTTGTGCCATCTTTGGTAGCATCTTAAGCTTGTGACATTTTCTTCCCTCGGTACTATTTTGTCACAGGAATAAAGCACTGAGATTTTATGACTTC
>Ga0181612_159032_pt1 | contig 13767 bp, 8 predicted proteins | sample HoacroProtozoa21_FD_119630 | JGI IMG/M metagenome (GOLD analysis project Ga0181612, IMG submission 119630) | Hoatzin crop microbial communities from Cojedes, Venezuel. Combined Assembly of Gp0051906, Gp0051904, Gp0051908 | reverse complement strand
GTTTTTTTCGGTTATTTCTCTTTTTAACTTAATTTTTTATTTCCACCCCAAGACCTGAAGTGACGCTTTACTTCAAATTTAGATCCCTGTGTAATCTAAAAGGTGGCGTGTCCTCGGTTTTACCATCGCTACGCGTTTTTTGTCAAGTCCAGGAGTCAACACGCCATAACTACACCTGCGTTTGCCATCCGGCCCCCCAACACAACGTTTCATTTACATTTTAAGCCAAGCACAGATACCCTTTTTAATTGCTTGTCATGTTTTGGCACGAGAATGAGATCGTTCTTTCAGCCACTTCGACAGCCTTCAGCTGGATAAGCCAGCACAAAACCACCGAGCCTTTTCCCACCGGTGTTTTACATCTGAGAGCACATTCTTTGGCCTGAAATTCCTCAGGCCTGGGCCACAGGTAGAGCAAGATTGTCACGATCTGCACGGAATTTTAAAAACTCGTCATTTCCCAGCAGTGCTAAATAGTTCCCAGAAGTATCTATACATTTCTAGGTACAAGATACGAAAAGTTACTCGAATTTCTGAAAAGACACGCGTTCTGAAACAGTGAGGATGGTGTCAGCTGGGTGGGGCGAAGCAGCAGCATGGTGACTCTGTCGTCCCTCGCAGTCACTCCTGCCAGAGAAGTTCTATTTTGGCTTCCACGCTGGGAAGTCCCTATTTGTGATGTTCTTTGGGGCAGTGTAAATGTTGGTAAATATTTTTATTTCTGGGGGAGAAAAAAAGGCTCTGGCTAGAGACAATAACTTCTTTTCTATATTGTTAATTCAGGAATGAGGTGGTTGTTTTTTGGTTTTTTTTTTAAACTCAAAAGGTTTAGCTTTTGCAGACAGGAATGCAAGTGTGAAGAGACTCATGAGTTTTGGTGAGCTCAGCAAAACCCCGAGTCATGAGGAAAAGAAACTTTCTACAATGAGAACAATTTCCCTAAGGGGCATGGTGAAGATACTCTGCCTTTCCACGTAGATCTCCTTTGCTGATTGTATTTGCGCACAGCAATACTGTACTTCAGCAAAACCCAGGTAGATCTGTCTTACCTGTGCAGCGGCAGCTGTGCTTTGATTGTGACAATATATAGGTGTAGTTGTAAATCCATTTTTAAAAGTATGAAGACATAGCCCAGTTTAATCGGTAGTATTAGGATAACATAAACGGTAATATATTTTTTTTTCTCTTGAGGGCTTTGCTAAAAATGAGGGCACGTGCACATGGTTTCTTATGTCTTCTTTTCTTCCAATGGCTGTTTTCAAGATGCTGCCTGGGACCCCTTGTTACACTTCTGAAGGGAATTGTAAGGCTTCTCTGCAAATTTCTCGGTTCTTTTACTGATCAGACTTGCACTCTTAGCTGCTGCCAGTAATCACAACTAGGCAATAGGAAATTATGTTGTCTTTTAAGGAAAGCAAATTTGGAAAGCGAACGAGGTCAGTTCAAACTTGCATGTTCTGTTGTTATTCCCTCCAAACGTAATAGTTAGTGAATTTACGGTGAGAAACAGATTGACACTGAGCAGTTGTAATTCAATTTTTACGCAACGGGAAACGGGCAATGCAAAACCAAGCAATACGTTCTTTTCTATTATTGCCTCTGTAAAGCTAATATTTGATACATTTGGATAGTCTAATATTAGACTTTCAATTACTCTACATGTCTGGAAATAAAACTGATCATTTTTATACGTGCCTTCACCTAGTTATGCAGCTATAAATCTTCTGTGTGCAATTATTGCAAGCACAGGCATTTCCCAAAAGTTACTGAATTATGCACAAATGTAAGCAGATGTATTGCTATTCATACAGTAAGCGAAATGGAGTAACTTAGCATAATCACATTAGGTAAAACTGCCAATAGACCATGTAATAAAGCATGTTACTCTCGGGGCAAGATTCTAATTTCAGTTCTTCTGGCACAAATACAGTGATTTTTGTGGGATTTTGAAAGCTTTCCATGAAACTCATTAGATTCAGACTCTGACCTGTTTATTTACAGCTTGTGGAAGCGCCCTGCCTTAGGTGTACGTACTTTTATCTGTGTTCCATATGCACCAACTCTGTGTGTGGATACCTACCATTTGTTGCACAGCAGGCTTGTTTGGCTTATTCAAACATATTGTTTTCCTTCCTTGTTTCCAGTTTATTCTTTGCTTCAGTTTTTACCAATGGGAACCGATGACTTATGGAGCTTACCACTATCCAGGCTGGTCCATGGTGCTTGGATGGCTGATGCTGGCCTGCTCAGTTATCTGGATCCCAGTTATGTTTGTGATAAAAATGCATCTAGCCCCAGGCAAATTTATCGAGGTAATTCTTCTGTCTTTTTTGCTGCTTAAAAATATGGTCACAGGAGGTTTCCTGTTTTATTTTACATTGATTTTTGTGATATTGAATGTCTAATAGTGCTAAGATTCCTTACTGTTAGTTATTGTGTTGCAGAGAGGTGCTCTGTTGACTTCAATGCGGACGTTCTGTTCCCTGTTCCTCAAAAAAAAAAAAAGCTCCAAAATTGTTCAGTGATTGCTTTTATGAGAACTAGGAGGAGCTAGAAATTTCATAAGCCCCGGTACCGTGTTACTGAGAGAAAGTTGCCCTCCTAGCTTTGTTGGCCTTTTTGCAAAGGCAGCGTGTAGATGTAGGACGCATCAGGCGCTGGTGCGCGTCATGTTGCAGCGAGCCCCGCGGTCAGTGCTAGGAGACGTCAATCAGGAGTCACCCGTTGGCAGAGCGCGGGGCGCTCGGGTACCTGGGTCATCTGGGATGCGCTCCAGGAGGTTGTGCCACTTGATGGAGTCCAGGAATAAGACATATGAGAAACACCTCATGCTCTACAGCTCAAACTACTCGTCATAAAACTTAGCTGGCAATCTTTTTTTTCTTCTCCCCTGCTTCTTCTCTTTATTTTTCTTGAATAAGCTGATCCTTTCTGACACCTGGGCTTAAAAAAATGCCTGCTGGCACTTTGCTTTTATGCTGCTTTTGTTCATTTTGCAAATCAGATTCCTGCCGCTTCCCCCCACCACTTCAGGAACGTGGCACTCCCCTTCTGCTCCCCTTCTCTGTGTCCCAGCCCCGCCTGCCACCCCGGCTGCCACCACCGCCGCTCCCTGGCTGTTCCCATCCCGCTAGCTCCTCCGTTCTGTGCAGAGTGCGGTACAGCGATGTCTTTCTCATGTCGGCATTTCATCCCTTCATTGCCTTCGCCTTGTCTGCTGAAGAAGTTCTATGATCTTACTTTTGGCCTTTGAGGCTTGCTCAGTTGTGCCCTCTCGTCGCTGCATGCTGCTTGTGCTGCTCCCTCCTCGGGATGAGGAACAGGCGCTCGCCTCCCCTTTGCAAAGCCGCTTTTGCAGTTCGGCTCTCCCGCAAAACCCATCGGGGCTGTTATATGCCTCAAAAAAACCAAAGGAGAGAAAAAGTACTAAAAGAGAATAATCTTTTTGGTCTCTCAATACGCCACACTACGCATGCCTAAGGGAAAAGACCATGCCTTTCTGCTTCACATAGAGCAGAGGAGTTTAGTATGAAGTGGTGGGACACCCTAGGGAGAGCATCCAAGTACACGGTTGGCACTGGGCAACGAGGCCACTTGTCTAAAGGACCCTTCAGCCCTCAACGCGTAGCGCACGTTGGAGTGAGTAGGTCAAGAGGCAACTGCTCCTACTGGAAATGAGCTAATGTGGAATTAGATTTACTTGTTTCTAAGTTTCTCTCACGGAGACAAATTGTTCTGCTTCAAATCTTCTAACTGATATGTGTACTACGTGTATATTGCTGCAAAAATAGGGTCCTCTCCTTACTGTCCCTCTAGTAGTGCACCCAAAGAAACACCAAAAAGTTGGATCTGTTTTGAAGGGGCTTTTGCTGAAGGTATTTCAGCCGTAGCCTGGTATTTGCTGAATACCAAGTCTGCTGCATAAAATTATTATGGTTGATTTGGGAGGCAAGAGTTTCAAGCTGGTAATTAAGCAGAGATTAAAATAACGGATATAGAGGTCTGATTCACTTTATTAGGTAATAAACATATAATTGTTCCCTCTTAAGTCATCAGAAATATGTTTTCTTTCCTTTTTATCTGTAAATGCACCAATCAAATTATGTATTCAATAAAGAAATAGGCAGAAAGATTAGAAGATTTTGGTTGTTTGCTAGGTTAATGTTCTTCTCTTTCTTTTTTCCTGCAGATAGAAAGGAAACATTTTGTCATCTCAAAATTAAAATCTTTGTTCATTCATAGCAATATATTTCTTTATGGTCATTTGTATACTTTTGGGAAATATGCTAAATAGAAATCCAATTATTCTAATGCAGTTACCCACTGCTTAGACCATTGGGCTAAATAATTGTGCACATGTCCTTCAGAAAGTGAGCTTCGCAATCTGTAGCAGTGGTTCTGAGCTCCCCTCATACGGTGCAGGGGAGAATGTATAATTAAAATCTGGGCACTTTATCCTCTATTAATCTTGCAAACTTTGTGCAAAACAAACACCGAGCAGTGGAGCATTGCAGGGCCATCATCAATAATCTTCAATGAGCCTATCCTCATTTCTTCTGCATTGTAATTCAGCTTCGTAACTTCAAATGAGACTCTCTTTTCTCTCCCCCACATTGCAGCGACTCAAGTTGGTATGCTCTCCACAGCCTGACTGGGGTCCGTTTTTGGCCAAGCACCGCGGTGAACGTTACATGAATATGATTGATCCACTGGGAACCTCTTCCCTGGGACTTAAACTGCCAGTGAAGGATATAGAACTGGGGACCCAATGCTAATAAATACTGTGTAGGCGGCAATAACATTGTCAGCCTTTTCTGATTTTTTTTTTTCCCCCTCCCATTTTTTCCCCCACCGTTTCTCCTTTTCTTTTCCCCAGTGCCTGAAAGTGGTTGCTTAGGGAAGTAGGACTTACTGTTGCATGCATAGGGAAGACCTAGCTAGACCGCTTCCAGGAGCAGGTGATGCCCATGATCTGTTCGGTACCTGGCGAAACAGTGAAAGCATGTTGTGCAGCAGGTGATGTACCAGGCTTTGTCAGGTGATGTAGGAATAAATAAAACGCAACAGAAAAAGCTTTTAAGGAAATTACGTGCAGAATTTGACCCATTTCAGACAAGCATCCTTGTAACAGGTAGCCATGATGGGGCTAGGATTTTGTTACCAGCATAATCAAAGGGAAGTTCAGTGCTCAGATGGGATGGAAGTGAGCAAAGAAATGGATCTCGTGCGGTCCTGGTATAAATCCAGCATCAGGCTCTCGCAGTAAGCGGGGTTGCTTTTTCTATACTGACAGCAGACCTTGACCCATTGCGTCTGCACACTTCTTTCATGATTTATGCTGACTTTGAGGGCTTGTTATTTAAGCAAGCGGAGACCCTTTAAACGGCACTGTGATTCTGTGATTCTGTGGCACGCCGGGAAGCAGTATGTGGGATGAGAACAGAAACACAATAATCCATTTGATCTTTTCAAGTAGAAAAATGAAAGCAAAATGGAAAGAACTAATCATTTGAAATTGCGATTAAACTGCTTTTGAGTCTAGAAGGGGTTTGGAAAGGGTGCCAGGCTGAGGTGTATGGGCATCACTGTTTAAAGTACTGTCATATGTTTCTCTTTGATAATTTGATATCTGTAATTTCATTTAAAAATGCCTCAGTTTTAGGAAGTGTCTGAAACCTTGCTCCACACCAGGTGCAGCTATGGTTTTACTCACTTCACTCCAGTACTCTGAACATAGTTTTCTTTGTTTCTCAGCTTTTGTTTACAGTATCTCCTCAAGAAGCCATCATATAATTTGTGCCTAACTTTGTATTCTTACAGTGGTAAGTGTAGTCTAATTACCACCTGACAACAGTTATTAGAAGTTAGATGTGCTGTTCAACTTTGTGACTCCCCATTCATCCTCCTATAAACATTTTCAACCTGTAGATGATATATTCTTCTCTTTCAACCAGTGGGGAAATAGCAGAACCCCACTTCTCTATATATTATGTATAGCACGTAATTTCTTCGAAGCAGTACTCTCTCTGAAATATACATAGAAGTGATTTTTTTTTTCATTGAAAATATTTTCATTAAATAGAAACCCTCAAAACCCACAACAATTGACCACTGCAGTCATCCACACAGATGCAACATTAGATACACAAAATGCAAGGGTTGGGGGGAGAGGACAGTTTAGTAGATGGCCCTTATAACGTTGCATATCAATAGGACATTCTAAATCATTACATTTTAGAAATCAGATATAAGTGGCGATATGATTGCTAGACTTAAATAGTTTTGTTACCTATTGGGCAGAGTAAAAATAGAGCTTTTTAAGAGTACATTTATTTACCTGAATAGAAAATTAGCCCGATTTATTGTAAATGCACTAGAATGAGGGAGAAAAATATATCTTCAATAATTGGCGAAACTGTAACCTTTACTATCTTGTTATATCTTATACATACATATATGATATTTTTTAACAGTGATCAGTGTTCATGTAGCGTGTACTAGTGATGTTTTATGTCCCTATAAATATCTTATCAATCAATGTAGAGATGGTGAGCTTAGAGTAGTTTAGCTGTTTTTTTCCCTCCCCACACAGACTACTGTAGTAGCCAGTAACTGTTCTTTCCTTGCAGGGGACTGTTTCTATCCCATTCTTTTGTCTGTCTGTCTTCATGTTACAGGGTCTCAGGTAAATCTTCAGTTAATGTCTATCCGTAGATCAGTAGACGTGTCGTTTCATCCCGTTGGAGAACAGAAAACAAAAACTAAACCTTATCGTAACACTTCCACAAATTGTTACCTTATTTTCTCTGTCTCTGTGTGTGTGTATATATATATGTATATTAAATATATTAATCATTTTGCTGAACTTCCTCTTTCACGGGGCAATTAGTGTTGCCAGTTCTAGGCACTGCTGGAGACCTTTAATCCGCATGCCGGACAAGAAAAGCACCATCGTCCCTGAGCGAAGCGAGGGCAGAATTTGCAACATTTTGTGCTGGCCCCTGACTCTCCACGCCACGGGCTCTGTCGGTCCCTGTTCTCGCACGGCAGCAAGACGGGACCCTTCTGGGAGCTTCTCTGCCTTAAGGCTGGGGCCCCTTGTTTCAGCTTCACCTGCTATTTTAATATGGGGCTTGCTGGTCTTACTTCTGGCTTTTATTTTCCTGGCAGAGGCAGGTTTGAGAAGCCACGCTCTCTTTGATGTAATGAAGGTCTAGAAAGATGAGCTGGAAATTTGGCCCCCACGCCTATGTGGGGCTGAGGGGCCTTCGCTGGGTGAAGAAAGGAACCTAAGTCGGCACCTCAAGTGCCAATTTGGTAGTTCTGTCAGGATAAATAGCTTTAGGCCTCTCTCTACCAGAATTTCCTAGCAGCCTGGTTTGATTTTTGGAGTCCAGGCCAGTTTCTCTTCACTACTACTGTGATTAAAAAACAAAACAAAACACCATAGATTTGTTCCTCTTTTAAAAAAGAAAACACACTCAAATAGCTTAAACAGTTCTGAATCCTTTCACTTACCACCTTGTCTCAGGACATGCATTGCAACTGGGATTCACTAATTGCAATAAAATTACCTCGGTGTAAGGATGTCAGTTACTGTCTACCTTAACTATAAAAGAGATATAACTTGAAGGAATACTGCTAGTTTATGATATCTTTTCTTTGGCTTGGATTACTGAACCAAAATGCATATGAAAAATTGAACTGGTCTCCATGATTTATGTAATTAATCTGCTTGCTTTTAATTTAGATGTTGTTCCTGTGCCTGCTAAGTCATTAGCACAGGATTATGCTTGACTTTGAAACTCTGAAAACAGGTGATTGTGTTCTATCTGAGATTTGTCTTCAGCTTTGACCTCCATTACTAGGCTTGCAAAAACATTTGGAGAGGGGGGAGAAAAGCGCACAAAAATCACAGAAGAGATGAAGTTTACACTGTATGTTAAAAGCAGATTGTTTTTTGACATCAGACTTTTTTTAAAGTATTTTACTGGCCAAATCTGGATGTTGAGATTAAATTAACCAGCAGTGTCTTCTTTAAATGAGAAGTAACCTTGAAAGTTTGGGAATGCACTTCATTTACCATGTTCTAGGAAAAGTTTGCATGTACTTTGATAATTTTCTAAAAATAAATTTAGTAACTGATTAAATACCAGTAAAGATCTTTAAAAAAAACAAAAGGAGGGGAAAAAGCCATATTAGTAGAAATGTGATGTAGGTACTTGCAGATCTATCTATCTTGTGAGTAAAAAATGTCCAAATTTGGTGAAATTATTTTTGTTGCATATTTTTTCTTTGGAATGAAATTGAATTTCAGTATGAGCTGAGTTGCATTATTGTATGCATTAAAAATTATACCTAGTGCAGATGCTTGCCATCTTCCAATTCTTTGGGGTCTTCCTAGTGTTCTTAATATGCAATGTTCAAAACCTGTGTTTCAGCTAGACATGGCAGCACTTTGTTTCCAAAAGAAGGGTTTAACAAAATGACCTTTAATTGAGAAAGACTTGGATTGTCTTAATATGATGTTTCAATTAGGTCAAAGTAGTCTTTTGATTAGGTTCTGCTCCACTGACCGCATTAGATGTGCCTCAGCACTGAAGATCATTGCTTCTGATACACTGTGTGGCTATCTCTTACCATGAAATTCCAGCGCCTGATTTATTTTAAATACATTTCAACTTTTGGAATATATGTCCCGTTGGATGGATAGTATGATTTCTTGTTGCCTGTGTTAAAGCCAATGCTTATTTATGGCAGACGTTGGTTTCCTATTGGTTTCTTATTCTGCAGCTCCACTTCTACTTGCTGTCCGAGAGACTTGTAGGGATTGTGGGTTGCAGGCTGAAGAGCTTCGGCAAGCGGCATCCCAGAAAGCTTCTCTGTTTTGCTAGTAACGCTGTTGTAAGAGACGCTTGTTCCTTAGTTTGTCATTACATGGTGTGCACAGAAGATATCTGTAAAATGGTCAGAGCTTGATACTCCCGAGGGACTCAGGTTAATGACTCGAGGCGGGAGGGCAGGGGTATTTGGGGTTTCTGCCCTTGTCACCGTCAGGCAGACTGTCGCCAAAGAGAGAAGGTTTTCCTGGTGGGTTTAACACAAAGTGAGAACCGGGCTGGACCTTATTGCTTGCAATATTATTATTTGCCCATAGTGTTTAAATACATCTTCAGGTAACCATTTGCCTTACAGCTATCTTCCATTGTTAGGAAAATTAGAGATCGACTAAAACGTGTTGTTATCTGTCATTTATATTCTGTAGTATTACCTTGTAAGGTAGATGCTTAGCTGGTATAAATTGTCACAGCTTTGTTTGGAGGTGGGACAATTTACACCAGCTGAGAATTTGCGCCCTGTGTCCTATGGCACTTTATTACGGACCCATCGCTGATGGGTTAAATCTTAATTACTTGCGTAATGTCATATATAAATATATATATATATATTTACAGGCATTCTATGGGGTACTGCTGCCTATGGATAAAGATTTGTACCCTAACCAGGTCATTATAATTTTTCATTAGCTATATGTGGAGAAAATATATTATGTTACAAAGGATGCATCATATATATCTCATGTAGTGCATATTACAATGCTGTATGTTATTTATTTTAAAAATCATTATTCTTGAGGCCCTACCTCAAATTTTGTATTTATGTGTACAAATGCAATTTATTGTATTATATATTTGCCTATTATATTTGGATGTGATAAATTAAAATTATTCTATAATGTATGGGCTCTAAAGTCTCTAAATAAATGTCCAGTGTTTAAAACAGAAAATATGTCGACATTTTTCTGGTGAATGAAATGTCTCTTTTTCCACTACCTCCTTCCCCACCCAACACACGCCACAAACATCATTCTTACTTAACACACAGCCTGAAGGTATCTGCAGAATTGATCCATTTGATTGTTAGAAACCTTGAGCAGCAACTGGAAACAGCCCTCTTGGGAAATGGAGATATTGCACAGCTGCAGAAACAAGTATCAATTAAATGGGTGGATTCTTAACTATTTGAGTGCTCTGTAGCTTGTGGAACAATGGAGTGCTCATCAGAGGGCCACCTGGATTTGCTTAAATCCTGCTTGACCTATCAGTTCAATCATCCCAAAGGCTGTTGAACTGTTAAAAGCAATAGAGGTTCATACCTACTGGAGGTGCAAATGAGAGGTGTAAGAGAAGAGCAAGTGAAGAAAGAAGGTGTAAGGACCCTGCTCCTGCTGCTATTGTACCTCTTGTTTAACGCTGAATTCCTGCGGTGTGGTGAGGGCAATGTGCCACCATACTGATGTGGTACGCAGATTCTTCCCTTCCCAGCAGCCCCGCTACGGAACTGGTGCTGATCCAAGGCGTTTCACTGCTGGCAGACGCGAGCTTTTGATAAGCTTTCCCCGACACGGTAGCTGAAGTACGATGTCTGATCACAGTGTGCCATCAAACGTGGTAACACGAGAGGTACGAGCATGGTGCCAGGAGTGCGATGGTAATTCCAGGTGAGGGCCCAATCCTGAAGACAGCTCAGCAGCTATGTGGCAGGACTGTTTCAGCAGTTCTGGTTATCAGTTCCCCCCCCCAAAAGTACTTTGTTCTGTCTGTAAACCTGCGTTTCTCTGGGATGTGAATGTGCAGATGACGGAGATGGCAGGACCTAATGGTGGGAGACTACAGTAATTCTTTGCGCGTAGAAGGCAGATTTCATCTTGGAGAAGTCCGAAGTTGACAGCGAGCATCATAAGAGACCTAAGAGGCAGGTAAGTGTCATTGGTCCCCTTTTCAGGAGGAAAAACTGAGGCACATGGAATCTGTCAATCTCTGGAGTCAACTAACGCGAGTCAATGATACAACTCATTGATTTGGGGAGTAAGAGACAGTCCTTTGCTGTCACCATTAGGCACTAATGCTTTAAATCTTTAAACTTATGGAAACAAATAAAAATCCATGTCCTTTTAACTTGGTTGCATGGATTCACCCAGCCCACGCTTCAAACCGGTGTACATTACTTAGCCGACTAGAAGATAGGCAAGTCTAAGTCTTCTGTTGTAGTGCTAGCGGACGTGCTTCATTTGAAATAATTTCACTCTCTCAGGTACTGAAATTCCTATGATCAGGGTGAGGTCTGCAGGGCAGATCTTACACTAACCTAATAGATTAATCAGTATAAAGTTTAATTTAGACTTTGCAGTCTTCAAGCATTAGCTAACCATGTGTTTGGGAATTAATTAAAAAAAAGCAGTAGGTATTGCTCCACGGCTGAGTACAGAAGTAGACGAATTATTTCTCTTTGCAAGGCCTCATCCTGATGCATTTGTTAGCTGTTTATGTAGTTATAAACCTGAACGTGGATACTTCCAGCCTGTTGGACTGATTACCTAGTCCTTCACAACCATTAATCAGTTGGTAGGACAGGTATGGCATCTAGCATTCCCCCCTCCCTTTACATCTACTCTTAGTGTTTTGGTGTAAGTGCTGTAGTTATTTCTTGCCCTCCACCGGCTGCAGAGGAAACTTTGCCCGTACAGATCGCAGGCGTCCCTGCAGAGCCAGGCTTTCGAGGGATGTGAGCTTTATTTGTGAAACGAGGAGATTTTCTATCCCATGAACTACAAGGTGGGTTTTTCCAGGTGGAAGCACTGTTGTTTTCCAGCGATTGCAGTTCGGCTGGTGGCTGAGTCCACGTATTCCGATACGCTTAAAGAAATACTTAGCACTTTTAATTACCTTGCATCCAAGGCATGCAGACAACCTTACAACTGCTCTGAGAGATACTGGGCCTAGTCAGCAATACTTTGTCAAACAACAGAACGCCACAAGCTTCGTGGCTGACAGGACTAACGGTTTAACACCACACAGTTAGCAACATCACAGTGATTTAGGTCAAAATCAAGAAGCATTCAATGTCCAACGGAGAGTGCAAGAACAAGCTTTCACGGGAATACGATCTGAGCTGAAATCCATCTAGCTTGCCAGGGCTAACACTTCACTCTTGCAAAAGTGCCACCAGATTTTGTTTTTTTAATTGCTATGAATGTTCAGGAACACAGTTCTAATTTGGATGTCGTGCCTTTCAGCTATTTATGCTTCCAACAAGATCACATCAGAATATCAGATTTTTCAGTGACAAAGGCAGATGATTTGTTGCCATTAGAGGAGGTGTAAGAATAGTGTTGGCTGGGAGAATGTGATTTTTTTTCTGTCCATCCGTTTGTCCTATCCTTTTCCACTACAAAGAGTTTCAAATGCCTGTAAGATTGCTAACGCTCTCCCATCGTGCGATCGTTTGGGCACTGAGCTAGACTATGAGACCCACAGTGGTGGGACCAGCTCTGTTCAGAGTGCTTCCTACCAAGCCGCTTGTGTTACTTCTTGCAGTACCTGTGGGCTCTTCGGATGTTTCTGATCACAGAGGAACAAGTCAGGAATGATTCGGATGTCCTTTATCCATGAGATAGTCCAGGATGTGTTTGAAGCCGCGCTTTAGAGCCGGTAACTCAGTACAAATTTTTGTATGTCCCCACAGTAATTTTTTTAAATGGCGTCTAATCCGGATTTAGGTTAAGCTAATAACCGGGCTGTTTGAGAGTCTGTCTGTGACCAGTTTCACTAAAGACTCTCCACCAATTGGAAACTGGAAGACTTGAATTGAATTAGATTCAGTTTTGTGTGTACCTAGACCCTGGTTTTACTACCAGATAAGCACCAACACAGCCAAGCTAACAGGAATTGGATATATAGGTCTATATCTCAGCAAGAAATCTCCTCTTAAATCAGAGGGTAAATACTCTGCAGAAAGATGATTTGATCAGGATGGGATAGAAGGATGCGTCTTCACCTGCTGATGTACTATTGCCTCTTTCTTGTTGCTATGGTTATATGACACGCATCTCTGTGTACACACGTGCACTCCTATACTACGTGTACACTTCTGCCCGTGCCCCATGGGTAAGAGCGGTGCCAGTAACACGGCACCTTCAACAAAAGTGAGAAGATACAAAGTTAGATTTGAGAAAAAAGCTCTTTTGGTACACTGGAGATAAATGACTGAGATGCTTTTGGAAGGACCACCCCAGAGAGTTCCTGGAGCACATTGCATGACCTTGCTTGCAGCCAGGAACAGCTGTTCTCAATACATCTTACTAATTAAGTAACTAATTGCTCTTGCTAAGGTAAAGGTGTGGAAATGCAACTGCCCCCGAAGATGGACATGCTTTTTTTTTTTTGCTTCATCCTAACTTTATCCAAATGTACGGTTTATTATTTCACAAGTAAGATGGCTGGAATTTACGTGGTGCAGAACCAAACCCCAGCGTGATGAGGGGAGGTGGCAGTGAGGAGGATCCTCCGGCTTCACGGCCTAAATGGCTTGGCTTGAAGGGTGGCAAAGCTCGATCGGCTGGGAATCTCGCTCTGTCCCTGTTCAGTGGGGTGGGAACTTGGTCTGGGGCTGATGTTCTTCAAACTGAAATCAGGTGTTCCACCGGGGAGTATAACCCATGCAGGTGGTGTCTGTTTCTTGCCAAGGATGGAGAGAAATTAAACGCTGGAGGGAAGAAAGGTTCGAAGGCGGGTTTTTAAAACAGCTGTAGAGGTATGAAAGAGAGAGCAGTTAAATGGCTTGAGCAAGGACACGCAAGAAGCCTGGAGAAGGGTACAGACCACCGTATCGCACGGCAGAACTTTATTTGCTTATGAATACCAGGTATAAATTATTACCAAGGATACACAGCTAATGAGGGTCGCTTCCAATTGTCCTTCTGCCGGG
>Ga0181612_105760_pt1 | contig 13767 bp, 7 predicted proteins | sample HoacroProtozoa21_FD_119630 | JGI IMG/M metagenome (GOLD analysis project Ga0181612, IMG submission 119630) | Hoatzin crop microbial communities from Cojedes, Venezuel. Combined Assembly of Gp0051906, Gp0051904, Gp0051908 | reverse complement strand
TTGCAGGCATTGGTAGTTGTTTTCCATCCTGAACCAGGCAATGTATAAAGATGTCTGAGAGTTTCCAAACAAAATTGATTTCAGTTATCTTTTCTATTAAGCATGTAAAATTGTTAATAGCATAATGTTTAGCAGAAATACATAAATTTACATGAGCCTCTGCTAAAAAAAAGGTGGCCACTGGAAACCACTTTCCTTTCTGCCTACAGGCTCCTAAGGAATCCAGATTTCCAGGGTCAAGATTTCTGGGGTGGTCCCTCTGTATAAACTACCACAGACTTAGCAGGCCACAAAGTTTTAAGATTCCTGCAGCATTGCTGGGAGCCCAGAAACTCAGACTGCAGCAGAACTTATTCATTATCTCAATTTTCCGCTTTTCCAGAAGCTTGGAGAGGTCAAGCTAACATGTAGAAGAATGAAAAGGCGTAACTTAAACTTGCAAGGCTTTTGGTCTTCTAGGAGCAGCTCAGTAGGATGAAATGAAAACAAGACTTAGGAAATATTCAGTTAGCTAGTTAGGAAACATTTACTTTAGGTTTTCTTAATTATTTGGTGAGGAGTGGAAATACATTTTCTGCAGTGCAGTTCAGTGTGTGTAAGTTTTTTTCCAGTGACGGACAAAAAGTTTTGAAATCTCAGAACTGCTTTGCAGAACAGAAATGTTCCATTTCAGTCTTCTCTTCCCTGTTGCTGCTCAGCCTTTAGGGAGATCTTGGCTCACTGCTTTCTTTCTCTATGCAATTACTGACTTCTGAAAATACAAGACAGTGAAAATGCTGGACACAAAAAATACCAAGCAAAATCACTAGGATTTCCTATTTCACCCCTCAGAGATGTGCATGACACTGACGTGAAAGACAGGACTGAGAGGCCAGAGAGGACCCAAGGCTGCACTGGGAATACAAGTGCTGAGATTGGAAGGACTGACGACAAAAACAGGGAAGCCCCGTTAGCCTCCTTAGTAGCCATCAGCTTTCCCTGTTTCTAGAAGAGAGACTCAAGACAGAGTAATCCTCAGATTTGGGCAGGAAAACTGGGGACACACTGAAACCAGGGACTGTTTTTGAAAATGACCAAAGTTTACAAACGCCAAAAAAAATAGCCAGATGGACCCCTGTTCCAAGGATGTGAGGGGCTCAGCACCTGGCAGGACTATAGGAGAAGGGGCTGGCCATCACCTTGGGTGGCCTAGGGTTGCCTGAGGCACTACAACAGAGAGGCCATCTCTGGCATTTGGGACGTTATTATATGTGTGTCAATATTTATCGCTCTGAGCAAAACATCATCCACATTTCTTCCTGGTAAGATTCCATCCTTTTCAGAGGTGTAAGAGAGAGTCTTTCAGCTGGGAGGGTTTAACGACAAGCAAGTGCAATTCAAAGGAGTATTGTAAATTGAACTCTACTCCAAAACACTTCTTAAAACCCTGAGTCATTGGAGGCTGAATCACATTATTCCTGTCAGCAAGATCTTTTCTCTAGCATCATCCTCTATTTACTGTACATTATCTCATGGTCCTGATCAAACTGTGTATCTTTTACACGAATGTGAAGAATCGTAGTCATTAGGATGAGTTTGACATGATGCGAGCTTTATTTTCTGATGCTAGTTAGAAAACAACAATCCCAATTCAAGGATTTACTTAGGCTCAGTCTACACACAAAAGAAGATTTTCCTAACAAGCAGGTCAAATAATAAGCCTTGTTTTCTGTTTTTCAGATTTCACTTATTTGCTGAAGCTCACGGCTGTCTGTTACAAGGGCAATTCTAAAAGTCAAAAGGTTACAGAATAAAGCATCACCCTTAAAAATTCATCATTTATCTGTCGAACAGTGACCTCATGGTGACTCTCTCTCAGCTACAAAGCCATTGATTGCATGGCCTTTCATTGTCCTTCTGTAAATCCTATAAACAAGCCCCTCTGAAATGCCGGAAGAAAATTCGACATGCAACTCTTATCACATATTAAAATAATGATGCCATAGTAGATTAGATACTACACTAATTACCACATATTTAGCTCTTTCCAACAGTTCATCATATAAGATCAGGGGATAAATTATCAGAAAAAGACTTTATTTGATTAATTTTCAAATGTTTTAAAATTTGTCTATAAAATGTATACTTATCTAAGTATGTATAACTTTAGGCTTACTAATATGACAGGTATAATGCTAAGGAGATAAGCTCCTCCGATCCAGATAGGTCTATGAATTTTAGTCCCTTTAGGCATAGAGCTGTTGATGTTGGAATGGCACAGGATTAGAAAGTTCAAGCAAGCTGAAAGATAAGAATCAAAATTAAATCCAAAGTTACTTTGGTTTATTTGTTTCAGTGATTAGAGAGACTGTATTATTAAAATAGCGAGTCAATTGTTTAGTGCTGCATGTGACACAACTACTCAAAGAGCAGAATTAACAACAAAAAGTTTAGGAATTAGAACGGAACTCTTTGCTGAAAGAAAATGCTCAAACCTGCAATCAAACTATATTTACAGTCTGGATAAAGACAAACTTCACTGACAAGCTATATCTCTTCAGCAGTACTCCTGAGGGACCTGAAAGTCATGGTAGGCTCTTTTCTTCACCTTCTGCAGAGGAAGCTCTTTAATCAAAACAGACCTCTACATTACGGAGGAGCAGTCTTACTATCACTACTGCATTCCCTCTTTTCTCCTTAACACCTGTTGTTTCTGGGGATGATGAATGAGAGCAAGGGTTTGGGACTGAATTCCAAACCCTGACACAAGTTCATAGGGTATTTGCTAATAGCACACAGTTCATAGCATCACTGAGAGGAAGCCTACATCCCAAGCCAGTTTACAACCACATTGCAGAGAGATCCTTACTCTATCCAGCCTCTTAACCAAGAAAGGTAATACTGGAACTGAACTTTTCCCTGATCACAGTTAAAGTACTCCTGAGGCACCTGGGAGATGATACTGCAAAGAGTGGTCTCGCCTGATCTACCGTTTGGAAATTACAGTGTTGGAGCTACTCTATCAATTCAGACGGCAGCTGGCCTCTGGCAGTATTTTTTTCCTTCAGATTAATTAACATTTCCCTTCAGCCCCCTGGTTGCAGGCATGATCATAAAATCTGTGCATGTTAGCAGAAGTTGCATCAGATACTGTTCACCTAGCCAGCTGCGTAGCGGTGATTTTCTACCTCTGCACAGTCGTTCCTGAGGTTTCTGAGAGGTGGGAGACTTCAGTGCTGAACGCGAGAATGGTCAGATCTCAAATGACTGGGCTGAAAGCCTGTCAAATGTTCCTATTCATCTAAAAATTTGTGCTTTCTGGGCTGATTATGCTTTCATAAGAAGCAAAGCTGTCATCCTATACAGAGTCAGGTTTTCATTTGCAGAAGTCAGTAACAGCCTCCTATCAAGAACACCAGGGCAGGATTTCACAGGTTGCTTCAGGGAAAGCTCACCTTCTGTTTCTCCGTCTCATTGACAATATATATCTCAGCTTCTCAGGATGACAGAAGATTTCCTTTAGGAAGTCTCCTTGGTTCAGTAAGGCCTTATTGGACTATAGTCTCACCATTCTTCATGACTAATTTTTCTTATTAAAAACCTCTTATTCCTATATTACTCTACTTTCAAAGAGGTATGAGATCACAGTGCAAATGTATAAGCTATGGTGCAATTTTTTGAGTACCTTTTAACCATCAGCTTGATAATATTAAGTAGTTTCAGTAGGAATCCTCATGGATGTGAACAAAGCTTGCTGTGATCACAGTTTGTAAATAACAAAAATGCTGCAAAAAAGGGCTGACTTGTCAAATTTCTAAGGAATCGCTTCCCTCTTTCCCCCTCAACACAACTTTAGCTCACTCTCATACAGTACTAAATCCTAAGAAAAACATAATTAAACAACAACGATTGTTCACCATCTGAATTTTAAGCCATTCTGCTGAGTGAAGCTTATGAGAACCTTGAAAACATAAACTATTTCTGGCATAGGAGGGGCCAGATCTTGGACATAATGATTACATGCATTGCCTCAACCACATGATGATGTTCAATAATGCCTCTAGCATTATACAACTGCCAACGCTTTGTTCTTTAGATGAAGGTAATATCCTTCCCTCCCTATTAGTTTCCTGGGACTTCTAGATGCATTTCTCTGGCTGTTCTAGCAAAAAGAGCAACTGAAATTAGTAGAGAAAACTGCAGAGGAGGACTTAGGTTGTGAAGTCTGGGTATACAGGTATAGTAGCTAGCCTACAGAGATATCTACACCAGTTCTTAGAAAATCTCTTGGAAGCCCTTGATAAGTAACAATTGGAGGGTTTGTTAGAGAAGAAGTCATGAGACAAAGGCTGTCTCATATATAAGGAAAAGTATGCACTATTTGGCTGCATTTTAAAAAAAACAGAACACTGAGGGCAACATAAACCCTATATGCGTGAATAGGTCAATATCAGAGATCATCTGTAGATCAAAACCTGGAAAATGCAAAATGTTCAGATTAGTATGCAAAGTAAAACATCAATGTGGAGAGTGGATTTATATGATTATACTATGAATAATTCATTAGCACGAGAAATACAATTAGCTTTTGAAAATGATCTAACCACTACAGTCATGTTTAGCAAATCTAACATATAGTAACATCAGGAGGTAAAAGTCCATAATGCAAAAGAAATTAAAACAAATTCCTTTAGGAGTTCAGCTGCCTTATTACTGAAGGGGAAAAGGGCAGTGGATTAGACGGGTTAGATCATGCCCAGAGAGGTTAACTTGCCTGTAGTCAACACCCTTGCATTTGCAGGTGTGCCCTCAATTGACCTTATTAATATGTGCAACCCTTGCTGGAAACCTTATTTCAGAAACATTAAGCTCTGGTTGTCTGAAGTGGCTCTGACTATGGTGAAGCATTTCTTAAACGTGCAGGGGGCTTATTGGGTGGCAGGATGCAGAAGAGTCAAAATATTTTTCACGGGAGAGGCTTTTCTGCACTTCCAGTAGATAGAAATCAGAGGGCTGAATCAGACAGAAGATAATCAATGTTATAGCTGGCATACTAAATCAATACATTACTGGCAACTGTAGCTAGTTTTAGCTGAACCTCTGCTTTCCAGAGCAATCACTCCAAGTCCTGACTTAGTCATTTTCGAGATGAAATTGCATCAGGCTCTTAATCTGTATTGTACCGGTTTGATGTTAGCCAGCCTGATACCGATAGTAATTTCCTAGGAGGCTGACTTCTGTCAACTGATACTATTCAAGAGGTGAGCAGAACAAGTCCAAATGGACAAGCCCTTGCCGTGGAGAAGCCTTCTAGCCGGTGTTCTGGTTTTGCTTCTGCCCTGTATCTTCTTTCTGTAGATGGTTTATGTAAGGGAACGCAGATGGTGCTTACCTACCCTCTGGTATTTTAAAAGTATTGTGTATTTGTGATAGTTGTTCTTTCAAGAACGAAGAGTGCCACCACTAAGTGACATTATGAACAGAAAGCCAAAAGCTGATACAACAATTCAAAAGCATACAAATTAAAGTCGATGGTCAAATGGATTTTCCATTCCATTAAAAATGTCAGGATTGAAAAATTTTGACATATAAAAGATCATATTAAGTATTCATATTGAATTAAGTGGGGACAAACCCAAAAAATAATCCAAACATTGTGCAAAACTAAATTCTGAAAATAATTAATTTGCCCAAAATATTTAATCCAAATATGCTGTTGACATTTGGATCCTTCCTTGGATCCTTTTATTTTCTATTTCAAATAGCAGCTGTTTTTTAAATAAAGTGAAACTTTTTGTGCATAATGGGTCAAAAACAAAACATTGCTTTGCTATCATATTTTCTGTCTTTTCAATTGATATTGTTGCTATTATATTATTGTTATTTATTCAAATAACATAATTTATTTTTTATTATCTATTCATATAATTTGTCACAACTAAATTTGCCAAGTTAAAATAGCTTTAATGAAAACTTTCACCCCATTCTAACATCACTGCAAATTAACCATTAGAGTTCTACTGGCCGGATCAGGAGTAGGTATATCTATCGCAACATGAAGATTACTTTCTTCTCCTTAAAAACATTCTTGCTCTCAGGTAAGTGCCTAACCTCAGATGTACTCATTTAACACAGGTCTTCTCACTGAATAGCCGTGGACTTTTGAGTTTGGCCTTCCAACCGTTCGGATGCTTCAGCACACCCAAGAAAAGGAGAGCCAGGGGACAGTACCTGGCACAACAGGCTGAGCGGCACCGACTGGCTCTCTTCTAAACTCATGGGGGCTACTGGCCCACCAGAGCAGACTGGCTGTTCCATCACTACACAGTCCATGGTCCCCTGTCTCCTGCCCTGTGGGGTGCCTCTCGTGCCTGCGAGTATTTGGGGTTGAGGACACGAGTTCAAAGCATATTAAATAGTGCTGCAGACTACCGGAGGGCTGTTTTTAGCCTGGAGCTGGGAGGGTGCTTTGCACGTCACACAGCTGGTGCCCAGCAGTGTGTAAGGTGCGGAAGCGGGCTGTGTAGGATGGGAGAAGTCAGACTCAGTGCTGTGTGGTCCTTGCTGTCTGTTAGCTGAGACCATGGCTGTGAGCTACCTGCCAAAGCAAATCCAATCTGTCCCCCAGGCAGAGCTCGCTGGAGGTGTCCCAGACAGGGACAGATGTGAACTAACAGTTCAGCAGTGTCACCAGTCTGGAGGCTTGTGCTTAGCTGCTCCCTGGCCCTCTTTTACTCAGCTATATAAATCCTGTAATCTGGGCAAGGCCTGGGTGTTAGGAAGTGTGACAGTTTAATTAGTGGGAAGAAGTGTCTAAATTTCTTCCTTTTCGCTTAAAGAATAGAGATGAAGGCAGCTGTATGACTACATGTGCATCACACTGTGCCTTTATTCCCCAGTTTTTCTTAGTCTGTATTAGAAAGCTCCGTCAACAGAAAGGCAGCCAGCACAGTGTTAGTGGCAATATTTGTTTGGCACAGAGTGTTCACTGTTGCCTATTTGTGTTGATGTTTTTATTCTCAATTAGTCGTGGGAAGGTGTCTCCATGTTTGCTGCACTTCTTCTGTCCCATACTGAGATTGTGTTGTGTACAGCACTGCAAACAGCTCTTTCTGCACCCTTTTCTCAAAGAACAGTGGCATTTCTGAGCAACATTCGCAGTATCTCCATCTTTTTCATCCCAGCACCTACTCCTTTTCGCACCATATTCAGACTCTGTTGCAAGCATAGATATAGCACTATTCAGCAATTGCTTGTCTGTCCAATTTAAAGAATGCCGCATACCAAATGTACCTAATCAAAAAATCAAGTTAAACTCCACTAGCAGAATGCCTTTTCTAATTCTTCATCCACCTCAATAGGTGTGACCCATAATTATACACTACAGCTGTGACCTTGCTTAGGCACATCCTAACAGTCCGTTTGCAGAAGAAGGAGTTGTAGGTGCCTGTGAACTCAGCTGAAGTGTGTTTTATTTTAAGATGAATAAGGCGTTATTCATAATAAGTTTTTACTGGAGCTGCTGACATAGCAGCTTTGGAAGAGTAGCTGAAGATATGGGATGGAGTTATCCTCAAACACTGCATAGTAACTTCAAGACTGGAAGAAGGACGCAAAGTGCTATGACACAGATTTTGAATCTGAAGTACCAAAGACATAAAGGCAGCTAGGTAACATAGATGTCATGAAGAGATGGCACAGCAAGGGGAATTGAGGCAATTTGATCATAATTCACAATCACCCACACAAGGAAGAGATTTCTGACAGTAGAAGCCCTTCGTTCTAGTAGGAAAAAAAATTCATCAAGGCACACAGTCACTGGAAGCTGAAGCTAGGTAAACATGGGCTGTAAGTAAGAGGCATTTTATTTTATTTATTTTATTGTATTGTAACAGATCATTAATCACTAGCAGAGTTTACACAGGGACATTGTGGATTGTTTGGTGAGTCTGTCCTGGCAGTGACTCATACCGTGGTCCTTTCCTCTTGACACAATTTTCCACATCTAGGCTCCTGCCTTCAGTGCACTCTGATATGTAAACAATAACTCAGTGTTTATCCAGTAACTCTGCTGCACATTTATGAATTTTAATCAACCATTGACACACTTACATAAAGTGAAACAAATGAGCAGAGCTGACAAATGAGATTTTTGCTTAGAAAGGATTTTAGATTCATATTAATATTCAGTTCCTCTCTAGGACTCTTAACATCAACTGTGTTTAGGCACTTGTATGGCTGTCTTGAGCCTACATGATTATTTTCTGTAGCCCAAATAGGGAGTCCATTGTGCAAAGCATGTAATAAAAAGACAGCTGCTCTTTCTGAGAGCTCACACTCCAAGACAGAGAGAACAAATGGCTGGTAGATGAGGGTGAAGTTTGAACTACATTCAGCAAGGTAAGAAGCACTGTTGATATACCAGTTAACTAGCGGTTGGAGCCACATAATTGGAATCTGTTCCAAAGATGTGGCAGATTTCCGTGTATATCACAAACCTCACAATTTGGATCAGGTTTTTTTAAAAGCTGTGCCTGGTTTATCAGCTAACGCATTTTTGCTTCTTTTCCCTCTGCCGCCCTGACTCACTCCCTGACCGGGCTCCCCTCAGGTAAAGGTCTTTGTGCCTTTGATTATTTTATGGCCTTTGCTGCAGCCCAGTTTTCATCAGAGGTCTTTCCCAGCAGACTAACAGCCTGATGAATGAAATCAACAGGGAGGCTCTTCATTATCGCAATTCTGGCAGTGAAGTCTCTGTACTTTTATCACTGTACTGGTATCAATTATTTGGAGCCACATTAAATAAATGAAGTCAGTAACATGAATATGTCATGCCCAATTCATACAGAGGCTCATGAACTCTCTTAAAAAAATCTCCTCTCTTTTATGCCTGCTGCTTCCATTATGAATTTTTTGTAAGCTCTGACCTTAGACATTTCTCAATCATTGCAAGCATGCTTAGTTCAAGATTGAATACACATCCATTTTATATGAGTTGAGGGGGGCAAGAATCATGAGAAAAGCAGATGGCATTAGAAAAAAATGACTTTTCAAAGAAGGTTCAATCACCTCCATATAGATATGACATGTTAAAGTCACTGACTTCTTTTTAACTCAGCACTTGCGTATATATATTTAGTATTATGTAATGTACTTGTAAGGGCAAAGCCTCTTCAGCATTTGATCTACAATATTTATTGTAGAGTTCTGACTCACCTTCCTTGGGTGTAGCCCAGAATCACCATAATACCAGTAATGACAATGAAATGGGACAGAATTGGCCAGTGCCCTTTGGTTGTTCGATGGGTCACAGCAGCATACTGATCGCGGCTTTTTGCAACGTAACGACAATCTTCTTTATTTATTGATTCTGATGAATCAGAATTAGGCTTGCCAAACCTATTCTTCAAAAACAAGAGAATTAAGAACTCTCTGGGATTTGGAGAGTATTTTTCCAAAATATTTCTATCCAAATTTAACACATTTTGGTCTTAAATAATAAAAAAATGTAAATTTCTGATGCATAGACTATTAACTTCAGAAACCCTAAATGGGGTTCATTGCTTGTAATTTAACTGACCTGTTTAAGCAGAGTATTGAAAACACAGAACTGTGACAGAAAAGGAGATTTCTTGGACATTGCTTTGCACACACTCAGAATAAGAAATCCCTAGAACCTTTGAGCTTACTGAGAGTAGAATTCCACGTAGATGGAAAGAGTAATGGGTAAATACTTTGTAGGAGTGTTTGCAAACTCTGAATCTCCAATTCAGCCACATTCAAACGTGTTTCAGACTCTTCTGTGCTAACGTTATTCAGAGTGGCTTTTGTTTAAAGAAATGTTGGAGAAAGGGTATTCTAAACTCAAAGACTCTTGCAAACACACTTCATTCAAACCTGCCTGAGAAGTGTTTTCTCTGCTTATAAATCAGACAGTCAACTTGGCAGCCAAAAGAATGGCATATTTCTTAGATGGCCAATTGCACACCCAAAATAAGGGTGAGTGAATAGGTAGAAAACATAATTAAAATAAATACAGCTTAAAAATAAGCCCAGTTAGAATACAGTCTCATGAAAAGATTATGCAGCCTGTGCCCCACGTTATGATTTGCATAGGTGATTAGTTCTTACTCATTCTACTTCTGCTGAAATTTACAGGGAAGAATCCTGCCCTGTTACAGAGAGAGACAAAAGCATTGACCTTAGCATTTTGGAGGGAGTGCCTCGAGTCAGATCTGTGGCTTCACTAGGAATATTAGTGGTATGCAAATCTGAGCAGGTGTTTGCATTTTTGCAAAACTAAAGCCAACCTCATAAGAAAAACAATAAAAACCCATAGTTTTTTGAAAGTTATCAGAAAAAAAGGGTCATGGGGGGTGGAATTCAGATTAGAAATACGCAGCCAATGATAAGTAAAAAGAAGAAGATTGTTTTTTTCTTGGAACCCTCCAGTATGGATAATTTCTTGTTTTATTTTTAACCAATTTTGTAAACGTAAAGTGAACTGGGAAACTGATTATTCAGGTACCACCTCTGAAAAAAAGATTGACTTTCAAGTCAGCAACAGGAATAATTTTGAAGTTAGTATCACCTGAGAATTTCCAAACAGACCATACCAGATGTCAATGTTCTTTGTTCAGGAAGCAAAACTGAAGCACAGAGAGGGTCTTTATCTCAGTTGTATGTCATAAGATAACCAAGTGGAAGAGTTTAAAATAAGAGGCAAGAATCCTCAATTCCAGTTTACCATACTCCTATATCTCGATCGCACTCTTTCTGTTTTCTGTAATGTAATGTATATACACAATACTTTCACAATGGGCATTTCATCATCAATTAAGCCATTTTTTATAGCATTCATCCTGAAAAGCTGCCCAACCACAATGGAGATATCAGTGCAAAACTTTTTGGGGTTTTTTTGACAGTCTCTTTGCATGTGTTGTCCAGCAGGATAGGTGTGGGAGATGTAGCGGTCCTTCATCTAACCTGCATTCCTGGCATCATCGTGTTATTTCATGAGGTAAGACTGTCAGGTTTATACCCACAATGACAAGAGAAGATGGTATTGTGCTGCTGATCGGGGAGAAAGCAAAAGACACAGCTCGCTCATCAGAAATTGCAGGTGTCTCTCAGTTTGGATATATTTCCACATATTCCTAAACTGTTCATTATCATTTTAATGTATGATTGCCCTGCAAGTGTTTGTCATCACTACAGGAGCAACCCTGAAATCAACTTTTCTGAAATCCATGAATTAAAAAAAAAATAAATCAGATAAATACAATGCCATGTATTAAACATGAAATGACATATCTGACTGTTTCTAAAGGCAAAAAGAATTTCTGGAAGACCTTACTGCAATGCAGACTGCCATCTCCATTTGTTTCTGATTGCTATCACACTGCATAGATGCCATGATTGAGAATGAAACTTGAATTTGGTGCTAGAAGTCCACTGTAACATCAATCACTTGAAATAAAAATGTCATGCTTATGATTCTTTGGAAAACGCTGCACTTAACTTCCAAACTGTTGCTTTCAGAAAAGGCTAATTCAGGGTTGGGTACATTAATGTCAATGTCCTATAAAAGAGCCAGCTAGAAAAAAAATGTCAGCAAAGACATTTTTTAAGCCTGTGTCAGCACAAAAGGGTGCCTCAGTTGTTTCATCTCACAACAGCTGCATGCTTTCATTGACATTTGTTGCCCTTTCTTTGTGCACTCATCCTAACCTCATAGGTTATTTCCTGGCCTCCCTTCCATGACCTATGACCGCTGATGACCTTTAGCTAGAGAATGTGACATTTTGTTCTCCTCTGGCTGACATGTGATGCCCTCATTATTCAAAGGTATGTGAAAATAATGACCTGGACTGACCTCTCAGTTTCCTTTCATTTATTGGTCTACACTAGGTGCTTGTTCAGCAGATTGTTATGACTAGGTGGTGGGGTGTACAATTTCTTTTGAAGAACGAAGCTCATGAATTGCACCAACATTTTAGCTTTTGTATTTGTTGCTTCATTTGAGGAGTGGAAGATGAGGTGGTGCAGCTGGGGGAAGAGGGTTCAGGGTTCATGGTTCAGTTCAGTTTCGGTGTTGGGAGCATCTTCACAAGTCTGGCAGGTATGGTCAAACACTTGTGGTCTTCTGGAGTGGCAGCTGAGTCCCAGGCTGCATACCTACCTTCGGACATCTGAAATGGTACATGAGCTACTGATTCAAGTCCTCAGGTCTCAGTCATCTGAAAGAATGGATGACTAAGTAGCCTTAGGAATTCCAAATAGGAGTGACTGCAGCTTTCCCACCACCGAGATTTCTAAACCTTCCCGGTTGTGACCACAATAGAAACAGTCACAGTTACAAGAAATGCAGTATTAGTCTAACATGCTAACAGTGCTTTCTTGGGTAAGACACTTTTCGCATTTCAAATGGTGGAAGTTCCAGCGTTCTTCAGAAATGCAAGCCTGAATGCATGAGATTTTATTCAAGAAGTAGATTTTATGTCCTGTGAGGTGAGACATGCCTTCATTGACTATAGTAAATATTTCAAATGCTGAAAGTCTAAAGGAGGAACAAACCACTTTTGGGGGGGAGATTATGATACCAATGAAGAGTTTATTCAAGACCTAGCCAGCAAGAATACTTAAACCTCCTTTCCTTGAAGAAAGGATGGTTACTTCAGGTCAGGGATGAGGGCATGTATGGAGTGGCATAAGGAACAGATGGCTGTTAAAGACAATTTCTGACTATAAATAGTGCCTGTTAAGAATATAGAAATAATCAATTAGGGACTAAGCTCAGCTTCCTGTTGCACAGGAGCAGAGCAGCAGAAGAAAATGTTAATACGTATGTCAGTGTATGTTTCTGGCTGGGAAATGAGATAGCAGGCCCTTTCCAGCTGAAAGATGGGAAGCTGCACTGGATATGAAGGTTAAGATAGAAGATTTTCAACAGCTCCTTAGAAAAGTTTTTAACTATTTGGTATGCAGACCAGGAAATGTATTGAAAATCAGGATCAAGATTTTGTCCTTGTCTCAGCACTCTGTGCAAACTAATGCAGAAACTAGAGGAAAAGTCCTAGTAACAGCCTTCACCAGTGAAGAGAGAGCATCCCCCATCACCTGGAGTTTGTAAAGAACTTTATGTTGGAACATGTCCACTAAAAGTGTAAAAGGTATTAATAACTGATGCCCAGATGTCAACTTGCAAACTTTGAGGTTTGATCTGGACATCTGGGTGCTAAGGCCAGACATTCATCCTGAATTGTAACCGAGCTAAATAAGCTATTAAATGTTCAGGCTGACACCTACAGGACTGCAGCGTGGTGGAAAGGGGGCTCTAGATTTAGATTAGAGACTGAAAATCTATCCTGGCTTTGGGTTGAAATAGAAGAGTTAGCATAATTTGATTAAGAAAAGTGTTTTACCAGTTTTGGTAGAAAATGCTACGTACAGATACTTCTATGTAAGCGGCCTAACTATGGATGTGACTTACTAGTTGTAGGTATATGTCTTCATCTAAAAGAAAATGCTTGAGAGTGCTGTCCCCAGTTTACCAGTATCGTCTCTGTCCCGCTTGCACAGCTTTGCTGCGTCAGTCCCAGCAGCAGGTCTGGGCCGAAGGCTGAAGCCCAAGAATGGCAGGAAGAAATGGCATCTATGATACATTACATCTATTCCGTTGTCATTTCACAAGCGCTCCTGGTATTGCATTTCTGAGGGCTAGCTACTGATGGATTAATTGAAGAAAAAATAAGAGTATGTAAGTGGGTCCTAGCTGGTGCCAGGCAG
>Ga0181612_176997_pt1 | contig 13768 bp, 12 predicted proteins | sample HoacroProtozoa21_FD_119630 | JGI IMG/M metagenome (GOLD analysis project Ga0181612, IMG submission 119630) | Hoatzin crop microbial communities from Cojedes, Venezuel. Combined Assembly of Gp0051906, Gp0051904, Gp0051908 | reverse complement strand
CGACCCGAGCGACCCGCCAGCGGCTCAACACCCCCGCCCCCCCCGGGGCCCCCCCCCCCTCCCCGGCCTGGCTCCGCCCTGCCGAGGCACCGGGCTGCTGCCCACCGCTCCCTCGGGAGAGACCGGCTCGTTCGGGCCCTGTTTAGAAACCTTATAACACCCTCTGCACCTTAGGAACAGGCTGCAGGTATACCTTTTCCCTCCACAAGCCCTGTTTTGGGGGCAGAAGTAAGCTGATCGGACCGATTTTTCAGCCGATGAGATTTGTCTTTGCTACAACGCGCTCGTGGTGGGAGGTACACACGGAGCTGGTTGTGCAGGACTGTGGGAAAAGCACACACGCATACACACACAGAACATACATACACACACACCCACTTCCAAATTAACTGGGCCAAAAAAAAAAATGCCAGGGGAAAGTTAAATCCTGAAAGACAGCAGGATCCGGACTTTCCTTACAGCAGAGAAACCATTCCTGTTTTAATACACAAAGTCCAAAGCTTTACAGATGTGGGCATAAAGTTAATATTAGTGTGAATCATTTGTGGGACATTATATATACACAGACAGAGGGCTTGCATCATTATCACAATTCTCTCCACATCTGTAAGGTGATGGAGATAACGGCACTGCGTCCAATGGGAATTATTAATCTGCTTTCTTAACTGCCCGTCATGCAACAGAAGCTCCTCTCTGCCAGATGGAAAGGTAGCAACTCCTTGCAACCTTTTCTGTGAAAAACAATAATTATTCTAACTCTAATTCTAATTGTCGCTTTTCCTGCCTGCCTGGTTTCAGGTTTCTTGCCTCCAGAGGTTCGTGTTATCCAAGTCCTACTGATGTACTTCACGCCACAAGAAGAAGACAGTAGCTGCAGAAAGGAGGAAAAGGGGGGAGGGGGGCGGCAAAAAAAAAAAAAAAAACCAAAACACGCCAAAACCCTCAGACTCTAGGGGGATTCCACCAGATTATAGCTCAGCCCCTCTAGAAAAAAAGCATTAAACCCTTTAAAGCACTGCCTGAGGGACCAGGGGGAAGATTTCCAACACGCAAACCAGATATGCCTGGTAACTGCAAGACCCCTTTATTTTTAAAGATCAGGAGTTGCTTTCCAACCTCATCTTCTGCTTTCCAAGGCTCCTCGCTAATCACCAAACCTCTTAATGAAGGCGAGGGAGCCCGGGGAGTCCCCTCCGCGGTCACCCCACTCCTGGCAGGGTCCCCCCGGGTAATCCCGGCCGGAGCGTTTCTGCCCTGGGCGATGCAATAACAACATCGCTAAAGCCTGGCTGGTGGCGGAAAACAAGATAAATCTCCAGCAGGTGCAGCTTCTTCCAAAGAGAGGGAGCTCTCTGGAGGTGGACTGTTGGTTTGTAGAGAAATCAGGGGAGAGGAGGGTGACATACGCCTTACTACGTACTTGACGTGGATTTTTAGCATCACCACACAACCGCACAGGCTTTTGAACCTCGAGCCAGCTTCGGGGAGGGTCTGATTTTGCTGGGAGCAGGGTGCCCCAGTTTTCACACCCGCAGCAGGAGCGAAGCTGCGCTGACCGCGATGTTAAAGGCATCAGGTCTACCCATAGCGGGACCCTACGCCCGTGAGCCGCGCTGTGCTTTACACACTCGGCGCAACCTACGCGCGGGTACCAGGAGGAGCTCGTTTCGACCAGCCCCCGTCTTTTTGCGAGCCTGCCTGCAGCTCCGCGCGCGGCGAGGTCTTATCTCTCGTATAACTCAATCAAAAGAGTTGAAAAGCTGGTATTTAGCACAAACTTTTACGCGTACTTATACGCAGGAGAGAGAAGTGGATTATTTACACGCCTCTCGATGCGTATGTGTAACGCAGATACACATAATTCATAACTGCACCCATACTATTCCGGTCACGTTTTTTTGGAGAAGGTCCATCTTCTCTTAGCATAAATAGGCACATACCCTAAACATCTTCGTGGCTCTAAATTTTACTTTTCAATACAGTAAAAACGAATCAAAGAGACACGCCGAACACCAAAAATACGATAGCTGACTTGAAATAAGGTGAAGCTTCATTCTCCCCTTCCCTCTCTTCTTCCTCAGGAATAGCTGGTCTCTTGGTTCAGTACTAGTCACCTTAAGGTAAACTGTGCTTTGCCACTCTTAAATTGCTCTGATCTCTTTAAAAAATAAATTCTCTAGGGTTTTTCCTCATTGAGCATCCTGTAGTGGAGAAGAATGGAGGGGCGATGGAGCAGGCGTGGAGTCAGAGAGCACAGGCTGGAAATTAATAGGAGTGAGGAATGGGACTGCCCTGCAGAATCCCAGACACACACACACCCACACACCCTCATTCGTGCCACCAAGAGGGATCAACGACCCTCCGGCCAGTGACTTCATTTTTGGGGACGGGATCCTTCACTGTGCCGGTGTTCACCCTAACCCGCCCTGAATTTCACCTCCGCAAGGTTTTCCCACCTGACCCCGAAGCTGAGGGAGGGTTTGTTTTTTGTTTTTTTTTTTGGTTCGTAAAATATCAGACCCGAGTTCGGAGCAGGCAGGGGTGTGAAGGGAGCTGCGACCCTCGGCTTACCTTCCACCAGGGAGGTGAGTAAAGTGACATTTGCGGCCTTACGCCTGCCGGCTGGTAAATTCAAACCGATTTTTTCTAGCCTTTCTCGCAAAGATCTCCCCCCGTTTTTCGATTTGGCTCTAGAATTGCAAAGAGATTAACATCGTGATTAACCCCGCAGTGTTCCTGGAAGAAACGTTTTAGGCTGTGCAGTCAGGGGAGCCTGGGAGGGTTTCAACGCGGCGTTAAGGACTTTGGCTGTGTTGATTTCTGCTCGGGTTTGCTGAGATTTGCTTCATTTCTCCCAGCGGTGGAAGCGGGGATGAACCCACTTTTCTCCCTGTTTTCTCCAGGGAAATCAAATAATGCCAGAGAGCAATAATTAATGGGTAAGGTTCTGATCTAGAGAGCAAATGGGTTCCTACTGTATGACACTAACTCGTATTAAGATGGAGTGAGGAGATGGGCAGAAAGGATAGAGGAGGAGCATTATATCCTCGGTTATTCCAAGCAAGAACCAGAATGGGAAGAAGAACGGGGGGGAGGAGGGATTCTGAAAGAAAAGGCTCAAAGGGAGAATGTGTGTGTCTGTGGATAAACAGAAAAGGAGAAAGACTTTTATTAAAACTTTTCGTGCATGTGTGTGAGTGTGTTCTTGTGCGGAAAGGCGACGCTGAGAGGAAGAGCTCACCTGAAGGCAGGGTGCGTTAGACAGAGGGAATGGAGTGCCTGGAGGAAGGTCTGAATATCAGTCGGAGGTTGCTGATAAGGACGCTAAAAGGAGGAGTGAGCTATAGGTGGGAAATGCAGAGCTATTGTTCGGACTCCTATGCATATGTAAACCCCCAGGCATGAAAGCTTGCCATCTGCTAAATCAGGGAGAGTTTTGGGACCGATGATCAGAGACCATCCCAAATATCTCTTTGTTATTTACTTTAAATTTGTTTAAGAATTAGCAGTCACACTTAGCGAAAGGCAACCAGAAACGACAGAGAAGCCAGACTGGCTTCCCACTATTTTACATCAAAGTAAATAGGGCTAGATGGCAGAATTGCAGAAGAGCAGCTTTCTGTATTTCATCTGCTCTGAACCAAAAGCTTGTCTAAAATTTAGATTCAAGATAGGAACTGAAGTCAGCAGCAGCCAATGATTACGGCTTGGGCCATCTCCAGAAATCCACTGAAGTTCAATAATGGTGTTTCTTTACCTTGGTAATTGTATTTTCTACAGTGTCTCTCTCAGATGTTCTCCCTGCTCCAATTGTAGCTGTACAGAATGAGCAGGCAGGTTAGCATCTGTAAGTAAAAATTTCTGCTGCTCTCACTGGCAAGGATCACAGCTAAACATTGATTACAGACATTCACGTGGAACAGTATCTATTTCAGGAGACCCTCATTCTCACATGTGTTTTTGGGTGACTGGCTGCACGTAGCAGGACTTCCCCCCTCCTCTCCAGACACGGAGCTGGAGCCCCTAACATCGTCACAGAGTTTTTTGCATGGGGGAAAACAACCCCAAAAAACCCATAACCAAAAAGATCCACCCAAAACCCCTATACAACGACTTCATTTTAAAACACCTCAGAGTCAATGTTGCCGAATTGCGGCTACAGGAGTTGGCAAGATAATTCCTTTTCTAAAATTAGCAACTTTTAAGCATGATCTGAAATTTATTCAGGGCCAAATTCTTTGATTTTTTTCTGTCTCAAAGTTATGGTTTGTTTTCTAGTCTGGCGTACACCTCAAGTAGAAAATGATGTCTCCCCTCTCAGCTTTCCACTGGCTGGAGTGAGCTGGTACCTCCTACCATATCTTGACTTCTTCCCTGTTCTGACTGGAGATAGAACCTTGGCTTACCTTTCCTACAGACAATTCATACTGACAATTCACGGTCCTTACAAAGGCCTTTCTCCTGTTAGTCTTTCCAGCTGATGACCTCAGAGCTTAAATTCTTCTTTCTGGTACCTAAATGCACAATCTCTCGCTTGTTGTGATGGAGTAGCAACCAGGCCTCCAAGCTATCACTTGCTCCTCATTTTCCTTGGTACCAATACTTCCAACTATTATGAGGTCTTTCGCAAAATCCACCGGGTCATTAGTGGGTGATTTGCTCGAATGTTAAACAGCAAAGGCCTCAAGAGCAGCCGTGATTGATTCCTGTAGCAACTTTCTCTAGATGAAGCACTAAGTTCCTGACTTTTAAAGCTATCTGTTGATGGCTTTTCTTTAGTCAGGTACTTATCTGCCTTACAGGTTGCGTATTAATCCCCTACGAATTTCAATAATGTCCTGTGTGACAACTGTTTATTGCGTTAACGTTACAGACTTATAGAGGAAGCCTCATGGATTTATCTAGGAAATACCTAGAAATACATCAGGTCCTGAAATACATCCCGTTCTTCCTGCAACACCTAACTGCAACATGGCCATCATGGCATTTTATTTTGTCCATTTTCTAAGAGGGAAGTGTGAGGAGAGGGAGAAAAGATAGAAAGTGTCTTCACGTTGAAGAGTGAAAACCTCGCCTCAGTTCCTTCATTCTGGAATTACTCTATAGAAATTGCACAAGGCCAAATCTTTCTCTAGTCTCCATATACTCATGTCAATGTCTGAATATAGCATATTTTCACTTTATCCTGAACATTACACACACGTGCTATAACAATAAGATCAATGCATATTTGCAAACATCTTTACCGTTGACCAGATTTCTGGTGCATCATTGGATGCTCACACATGGACATGCTCACACGCTCGCCCCAGCCTCTTACCTTCTAAGTACTCCTCCTAGGAGGGATGCATTCAGACACTCTGGAGGAGAAAGGCGTCTTTGAACTTCTCCCACAGTTACTTTATACTTTGAAGTGGAACTAAGCAAAGACAAGCGGCCAGGTACAGAGCAAAACACCTCTCCGGTATTGACTGAAATTCCACCCAGGAAGCCATCTTTATTCATCATCAAAGAAGTAACAGATTTTGGAGGAACCGGAACTGGAGAAAGAAAAGGGGAAGAGGGGAGAAAGAAACCGTCATGCCACGAAGGAGCACAGGATAACCACAGTCTCTTTGACATGCACAGAACAGCAAAATGAAAGGGAATTTTGAATCTCTGGCTACCTCCAGCAACCTAAAGGGTGCTGCTCCCCCAACCTCTAGGAAACTGCTCCATGAATGATGGATGGAGAGAAGGGTGGTGCAGTACAGCCTCTATGCAGGGTTTGATCATTGGGAAATAAAGTACATATTGGCAAGCACCTGGCAACTTTCGGGTTTGAGCCTGTGTCACACCCAGAGCCCCCCGATGCCTTTTGTACAACGGACAGCGCCTTTCTGGAGGGGAAAAAAAAGAGGAACATTTACTTTTTTTTGCTAATGTTTCCATTACTGCTAAGCTGAGCCAGGAATAAATTCACTAGACGCAGGGAGTTACTGTCTTAAACAAGTATCAAGGCTGGAGGATACAGCGACCAGAAGACAGCACTGTTATTGCTTTGTGTTTTTAGTACGTCCGGTTTATGAACTAAAATGAGTATTTTCCTTCAGAACAATGGACGTCAGAAAAAATGAAAAAAAATCTGGTCTAACCATGGCGTTCACCACCTTGATCGTACTGTGCTGTCCGTGAAGTAGTGGCAACTCTCTTGCCTCTAAATAAAGCTGATCTAGTTACTGTAACACATATTTAAAGGAAGTTATGGGCAAAAAAATCAAAACAGAACAATAAAGTGAAACTAAGCAAAATTGAAACGTGTTATTCGGTCTACGATGAAACAAAATATCTCTTTTCTCTGAGAAACTAGTGAGGCTATTTTAAGAGTAACCAAGGCGATCAGAAGGAACAAATTCCTGTAATATCAACCAGACACACTCAGAAATAAACAACAAAAAAAACCTGGTTAAACTAAAAATGAAAGCAATTCCCCTGTGTCATGAATTTTGTTTACAAATGAACTTAAATAGCCCGCTCATAATTGTGTGTAACTGTTATGATTTACCGCAGGTGCTCTAATCAATCAACCAATCACTTTAATTTATAGGAAGCCTCGCTACATTTTCCCAGTTGTTTCATTTCTGCAAGTAATTGATAACAAACCGTACTTAAGGTATGTTTTATGCAGGAGTTAATAAGAGCTGACAGCTGCTACTGCTGCTTCCTCTCGGAATCACAGCAACACGCCTTTCCTTATAGAAAATATACTCTGAAACCGGGGGGTTGCTGGTGGCAGAGCCCGGGCATGTTTCAGAGGAGAAGACTAATTGATTACACACCCTCGCAAAGCAGATACTACTTCACAGTCTCCCATTTCCACTCAATCAATTGCAAAACCAATCCGGCAAATAATAGGGTTCTATTATGCACATATGCCAGCTATTTAGGTGGTTATAATACATGTCAGTTAAGTCATAAAAACCCTGTTTATTTGCAACATATCTGGAGAATCAAGCCATTAGGGTTGAGGGGATATTTAAGTCGTCTGGAGCTGCTAAACAATAAGATCGGGTATCCTAATATATTACCAAGTGCTAACTACTGGGCAATTGCCAATTTTATAACCTCAGTGTATAGAATAGACACAACCGTGTTTCACTGTTTTTATTACGGATCATTTCCTACTGCCAGACCAGACCCCCACAATAAAAGCTCTATAACAGCTAAAAACCAAAAGGCATGTCGATTTTAGATATAAATATTGCTTCATATCCCTTGTATATAGTCTCCAGTATAAACAAATTATTTTGAGTGGCTTTACTTCAGGGAATCGGAAAGTGAAATGGATTCTTATTTCTCTATTATTTTTAGTTAGGCACTTTATGCAGCTCATAAAGGCGGTTTCAAATAGTTTGAGAATGGCACAGAAACAGTTATAAAAGAGTCAGAGGCCCGCTCTTGCTTTTTTTCCTATTAATAGGATTATTTTTGCCATTGATTCTATAGGAAAAGACTCATTTGGGGTATCAGAAGTAGTACTGACAGACAAAAATTTAAAAAAAGTCTCTCTTCCCCCCGCTATACATAGGTATGTAACTGATTCCATTCACGATGTTCTGCAACGTCATTCCAGTGAAACATCAAGAAAAATTTAGAGAAAAAAGAAAAAAGAACTAAGACTCTGTCACCAGAAGGATTTTCATGATTGGCATTTCTTTCTCTGGACAAACACACGGGCTCAGTGGTCAGAGTACACCTATACAGTGGCTATATTTAGTGAACAGTTTATCAGGTCACTGTCCAGTGAACTGAGAAATTAAACAAGAGGCAGCAATTCCACCATCTGATCTTAGTCCAAACTCACTAAGGAGAGAGGGACCCGTGCAATGCTTAAATGTGCCTCACCCCACTCGGTTTGGCCTTTTGGAGCACTCATTACATTAGTTAACCTTTGAAATATGGATTTTCACGTGCTCGGTATTTTTTTTTCTCGCAAATTGCTTTTGGGAAGCAGGCTGGCTCCCTTCCCAGCTATGCTGAAAGCTTCTCAGCTTTTGCTCCTACCACCACCTCCCCGAAAAGGACCGTAGGAACATACCCAGCAGTTGGAGCCTAATAACTCTAAACCCATTTTAGAAGCTTACCAGGCGGTGTAAGCATATCTATTGCAATTTCATAGCTTCAGAGAGATGTGTTCTATCTAGACTCTATATCTTCTGTAAATTACCTAATGCTGCCTCAAAAAAAGTGTTTGCCATGGAATGAATTATCTCTATCTATATCGTATCTATATGTTTATCACGGCTATAGCTTTTCAGATACGGCCCAGACATTACCAGAGATATTACGATGTGGATATTTTAGTGGGCGAAGCGATGTACGCGTCCGTGTGTGCAACTGCAGGTGTCAACGCCCTGCGTGTATGTAAATAAACTGTAATACATAGTGTATTTCCAGTCCATGTCAACTTTCCCAGTTGGTTAGGGATTGCCATAACTGCTGAAATAATAGAGAATAACACGCACTTCTACACGCAGTGTCTCCGACCCTTCTGCTTTAACTTTATCCCATTGAGTTCCTGTTATCACCAGCAGAAACTATTCGATTTTCTTTCACTCCCAAAGTCTGTTTGCTGTGTATGTGTGAGCACTCACAAATACATAGTTTTCCCTGTCAAAATCTCTGCCTTCTCTCTTTATTTTGCTTTCTTTACTTCTCCTTCTCTCATTTCTCTTTTTTACCCCCTTTCTCCTTTTTTATCCCCTTCTCACTTTCTTTCTCTTTTTCTCCTCCTGTGGTTACTTTCAGCCTCTTTGTCATTTCTCCCCCTTCCATTTCTCTTCCGCTTATCAATAAACCGGGAGAGCAACAGTAGCCGCTTGATTTGTTAGTAATTATAAGCATACTGTTCCTGCAAACGGGATCTCTAGATGAGTGAGATCGCTTTAAAACGACAGCAGGAAATGGTGGGGAAATGGAGCATGGCGAAACTCAGCGTGAAGCTTTCAGTTCTTTACATGTTTACAATTTTCTGTGCATACATTAAGTCTCAGGGTTTGGGTCTGTTTTTTTTTTTTTTTTTTTTTTTTTTTTTTTTTTTTTTTCCCTCGTGGTGGTGGTGGTGCTCTGTTGGGTTGCTCTCTAAAAATGCGTGAAAATGGACACAAGTGTCCACGGACAAGAGGAAATGGAAATAAAAGGGCACTTCAGAAACACGAAAAATAATTAAAAGGTAGAATTCTGTCTTGATAAGAGCTGAATAATGAGGTTTTAAGCTATGGATATCGTAGCAATAACCCTAGTGAAGAATATGATAGTCGATCAGTCAAACAATCAATTAATCAGAAGAAATATTTCTTATATTTCTTCCTAATAAACGTTACGGACAACCTTATTATTAATGAGCTATCGAACTGCCTTCAAACATTTTTATCTGCCTACTGAGTCTGAAAAGAGTAAAAAGTTCCTTATCCATTAGAACAGGACTTTGATGTTAATGATAATTTAGTCCGACTTTGTAGGCAAACCTAGAAAGCCCGGGGTCGGCGTCTTACCCATTGCCACTAAAGCCACTAAAAGACCCCCATTCTTATTTTAATTTCAATGAATAAACACTTGAAGTGTGTGTTCAAGTCCCTCCTGTCCCTCCCATCTCCTTCTCTTCCCCCTCCCTCTCCTCCACCGCAGTCCCTTTCCCCTGAAAACTGGCAATAAATTTCAAAGGGAAAAGCATTCCCTCGAAATCGCCTTGCATTCAGTTAGAGGGGATCATAAGATCCCAATGGTAATTCGGAAAAAAGCACGAAACTCAGAGGCAGCGAAGCAACATCTGCGATTCCCAGATCTATCACCTGAAAAGCTGAGGCCAGAGTGATTTTCAGTTAATCATTTATCCGGATACTTCAAGACGGGGTGCGGAGGAATCTTATGCTGTACTATTAAGAGTTAAAAAAAAAAAAAAAGTTAAGACACCTCCTTTCGTCTGCTGCTTTAAAACAGTATGAACAGCAGAGCGTGTTTACAAGGAGAAAATGAGTTAAGGTGTTCGGGATAAAATGGCCTTTAGCGCTAAATCAGGTGTGAGTGTTGTAGAAGATCGTCAGAAACAGCTGAAAGTAAATAAATATGTCAGGATAATTTTAAGGTCACTGACTGTGCCCCAGAGTCACAAAAATTTAACTTGGGACTCGGGCCGGGCCAGAGTTTGCAAGACGACACTTTCTTTGGCCATAGACGGTGCCAAGCAAATTTCAGATGAGCAGCTGACAAAGGGACCTGATCTTTTATTCCTGACACACGGAAAACCTTCCCTTCGTTTCAACAGAAGTCGAGGGAAAGGCCTCAAAACACGAAGCCGGTAAACTCTCGAAGCCGAGTTCTATCCGGTATTAATGCTCTTGGTGATTATTATCATCTTGATGATTTATCTGGCTCCCTCCCTCCCACTTCCACCAAATCTTAATGGAACTAGGAGTTAACGATGATTTTTTAATGTCTCGTTGGATTTTTAGACTGTTAATGTACCGCATCCTTCTCATTATTAGTTTATTGATTGTTCATTGACCAGCCCCCTTCAAATCGTATTAACCACCCTCTGCCACTTTAGATTAGGAGAGTTTAAAAAGCACCTTTCATTATTTCACCACCACCACCACAGTAGAGTTCAGGCTTGGTAGCTTAATGCTCGCTCTAATGGGGCAGCTAAGAGATGAGGGGCCACGGTCCCTGCCTATTGCATTAATAGCTCAAAGGGGGCTAATACAGAAAATTAGCCTTAAACGAGCTCTGGAGATCTCCAAATGAAAGAGCCATTTATCACGCTGGCTACCTTCACTCCACTCGTTTGCTCTCTCTACTGGGAACAACTCATTTCCTCTTAACTAAATTACTTCAGAAATGTCAAGTAAGCTCAGATAGCAAACATAACGAGAGACTGTGTATGTGTAATCTGTTGTGCGGGATCGATGCGCGAGATGAATCGATAGCCGGGTGTGAATCCCTATATAATTTCCTTAATATTTTTGGCAATCTTTTTGCATAGATAGAGAATTCCCTGTGCAGGCCTCAAGGACCATGAAGAAACCGACACTTACAGTCCGGATGATGTAATTAAGAATTCAAGTTCACATCATGCTCTTCCTACTACCTTGTAATTAAAGCATTTTAGGCACTACACTAGGTTTTGGTGAAGCAGACCTCCTCCAGCCTTCGTCTAGCAAATATGTATCGCGGGGAGCGCTCCACTGCACAAAAATCAGTCAATACCCCTCTGCCTGTCTATCCATGTCATCCGCCTGCGATAAGGACTTACAGAGTTTAAATAACTTACTCTTACTTCAGAGCACATCCTCACAGCTACAGACCGCAGGGAACGAAGCGAAATTGGTACTCAAGCCTCCCTGTGTTGCTCCTTCTCTCTTCTTTATTAAATATTGTCTGTCACAAACGCGACCGCTATTTATTGCTCATTTCTCTTCCTCAGCGCCCAGGAAACTCGCTGTGCAAAAAGAAACTCGCAGTATTGCTTTATTCTGGAAAGTTTCTTAGAGCTCAGCATTACGTCCAAGGAAGAAAATCCCCCTACAGTGACTCTAAAACAGCTGCAGATGAATCTCAGGATCGTTTTTAGCAACCTAGTTTCCAAAGTGCACACGTATCCTGTTCACCACGGATAAACCCGGAGTATCCCTTCTCGTGGCTGCAAATAGGCAGATGTAATCCCATCTATGAGGGACTGGGTCTCTCTACGCGGCAGCTGCTCGAGCTGGGGCCGTTGCAATGCCCATACACAATAAGCACACCTAAACCTACACCTAATACATAGAATTATGGACATTCACATTTCAGTGCTTACTCGCTATCTAACTGCACCACTCCGCACACACATTAAATGTCTCTGCTGTGCTCGTCATCTGAAGGAAGGAGAGACACAGAGAGAGGCGGAGAGGAGGTAAAAAAAGAGTATATCTAAGTGAGTGACCAACAGAAGAGCGTTCTGAGGAAAAAAACATATTGTGATAGGAAAATGCACGGAGCAACGTTAGAAAGGAGTCTCTCGACCACTAATCAAGCACCAACTAATCAAATACACCCAAGATGAAACATCGTGTATGAGGTGTCAAGAGGGGGTGGGGAGGGGAGGAGAGGGGAGGACAGTGAGAAAAAACGCGGAAGAATACAACAAAAAGCCACCAAGTTACAGACCCTGAGCACAAAACCTACTAAACATTCAAACTGAACCAAAATAGGAGAAATAACTATTTTTTTTTAAGGTAGGTATTTTTCTGTTTCTCGAAAACACCTTCGACTTTTCAACCGGTGGTCATAAAAGAAGCTGCAAAATGGGCTTTCGATTTTCATCTGTCCACCCTGAAATACCAAGAAGATGGTCTTATGTGTGTGAGAGAGGGAGACTGTAGGTGAGGATTTAAATTAAAAAAAAAAAATAAAGCAAGAAAACAAACACAAAACGCGGAAGGACCTCATGCTGCCTTGAAGATATTTTAAATAAACACCCTCCCTGTTATTTTGCTTTACCTTCTAGAAGATCATACCTATTAAAGTATTTGTGCGCTTTTGACAAGTAATAAGGTCCTGGAGATAAGAGCTGTTGATAGTAAGCATAAGGGACAGCATTTCTAAGACTCATCTCTGGTACTTAAAATTGAATCTAGAAATAGAAACTCCTTAGATAATTAAAGATAGCTTTCCCTACATTTGCAGTGTGTGATCTGTTTAATGTCTATCAGCATAACACAACACTAATCGCCAAGCATCTTCCAGTGACTGTCAGAGAAATGTAAAAAAATTAAGCAGCTGCAATACGCCCAAAATGAGTTATTGTAATTACATTTAATTAGTTTAATTAGTTAATTATTTTGCTTACAGCTGTACAAGAGACTGCAAACATTTGTTAATATCACATTCCCTTTAACAGTATGGGGTGATTCTGCAGTTACACTAAATCATGAGCGCATATGTAGAAAGATTTTAAAAATGGGCATGGGGAAGGGGGGGATTCTTGAAGGAAGGGGGGAAAGAAATCGGGGCTGTCTTTCCCTAGGCGTTTGTTTCTCTCCCCTTCACGTTGGATTCGCCAGGGAAATGCATTCAAGCCCCAAAGGGAATCAACCCCCTTCCCCATTAAAAGCTAAGGGGTCCCCATCAAGGACTTTCGGGGGGAGGGGGTGAGGAAGAGGAGGGGGCCCTTGGAAACTGCGCTTGAGCATGGGGTGCTCCGTTAGAGACCGTTTGTGTAATTAAACCTTTGGCAAGACGGGGGAGGAGGGGTTATCAACTTTTCCTTTCACATACCTCTCCTTCTCCCTTCACTCTATCTCCGAATCCAATCAACTATTCATCTTGCTGCCATGTATGCCTGCTCCCCGCATAAATTAATTGCCCCAAAGTAAAAATATATCATGAAGATATTGCTACACAGTAAAAGTTTGTCTAGCTTGTTGGAATAATCCATACCTTTTTTAATGACAGACTGGTCCAATAAGTTCATACCGCTGTTATTGGCATCTTCAACTGACTGTGGATATAAAAACATCACTATTCAAATTGACTGGATATTAAAGAATCGCGTACATAAATCATGTCATTGCAAACTGGAGTTTCTGTTTTTCCATTTACATTAATTCACTAGGGGAAGAGGGATTTTTTTTTTTATTTTTTTTTTTTTTTTTTTTTTTCCCCCAAATCAAAAGGAAATTAAAATTCTACAATTTATATAGTTTTCAAACAAAAAAAGAGGTGTAACATATATGGGGTCAACTCTTATTTT
>Ga0181612_176222_pt1 | contig 13768 bp, 4 predicted proteins | sample HoacroProtozoa21_FD_119630 | JGI IMG/M metagenome (GOLD analysis project Ga0181612, IMG submission 119630) | Hoatzin crop microbial communities from Cojedes, Venezuel. Combined Assembly of Gp0051906, Gp0051904, Gp0051908 | reverse complement strand
TCTTCACTGCACTGTATCTTTTTAAAATTCTGTTTGCAATGTCCGTGTGAAAAAATTCAATCTCCCACCTCATTTTTACAACCTGCTAAAGTTAGTGAGAGCTAACATACACATATTCACAACTATGCTCATTGGAGCATCTTAGGCCAAAATGTTTGAGGTGCTTTGGATATCCCCATCGATATGATAAATGATATCTGATAACTCTGTAGGTTTAAACTTTTCTAGGTAGAAATTTGCAGTTACTTCTTATTTGGTCTAGCTTAATGAAACAGGGGCAGTGAGATAATGCGGATGAGCATGGATTAGCATCTGAAAGTTGAAAGAATCCATATGAAGGTTATTCTCTGTTGACTCTTCTGAGTGCACAATATTTTAGTCTTCATTCTGTGTCCTGTACCATGCCCCTCATCTACCTATTCTTTCAAGAAAGCTCATATCCGCAAAGGAAATAGTAAATGTCCAGTGCAGTGGAAACAAAACCACAAATGGATCTGCATGCAAAGGTCTACATGCATCTTGTCTTAGCAAAAGCAGCACAGGTCATTTATTTGAGGACAAAGGTGATTTTGTTTTGATTAACACTGTGATATTTTTCTTTTCTGAAAATTGAGACATTTAAAAAATTTTCTTCCTGTTAATGAACACAGGATTCCTTTCCAGATTAGATAGTGCTGAATATGGACAAGGGGAGGGGAATCTAGCATTAAATGCAGATGTTACAAAGTCCCCTTGTGTGTGAGTTTGTGTGAATGGTACCTGCAGGTAGTTAGGATAGAGAAATAGCTACCAGAGAACAATATGCCAAAAAGAGAAGAATCACGTGCTTGGAAGACACTATGAGTTTCACAAAGATGGTTAAGTTCTGCGAACCAGCATCCCTCTGCAAGAACTGACAAACTCAGAACAGCAAGAGATGCTGAACTGGTACACAGCCATCAACACACATGAGCATCAACAAGGTACGAGATAGACCGCATGAAAGAAGGCAGAGCCTGCTGTATGCAGATGTCTGAGTGTGTGAGTCAATGCCTGAGTGACTGTGTTGTGCGAACAGTTATCTGCTTTTAAAAACAACAGCTTGATGCTACTATTAATAATAGCTTAATGAACAAAGGCATTCTAATAAACAGTAGCTGTGATCTGTTTCTCCCTCCACATCAATAATCTATGAAACGAAGGGAATTTACAACACAGAGATGTGCAAAACACAAGTAAAGCAGGTACACAAGGCCATGAAAATTAATGCCTGATTTATTGATGTCAAACTCCACAAGAATTGATCATGGTTTTCCATACGATCTGACCATGGCTTCTGGTAAGTAAAGCTACTTATGAACCTAGAGCAGATTATATCAAACATTTTGCTGAAGTTTGCCCTAAGAAAGAATTAGTTTTTATGATGATCTGGTGCTGTGAGACAGTATTCCTCCCTTCAGTAGTGACTCTCTTCTCTAGCACCAGAACTTGTTACAGAAGCAGACCTCTCAAAGTGTTTTTCTGCCTAAAACAAAAACACCTGGAATTTCAGTGAATTAGTTTGTCGGTATGTATAATTAAACTCTTATTTCAGCAAGACTGAAGTTGTTCTGCTGAGCCTTGGCTGCCTGCAGTTGTAAGAAATGATGACCTTGAAACTGTTAGGAGACCACTGAAATGAATTCACTTCAGTAGCTTTCACAGTTCTTTGAGCAAAACAATTCCTGGTCATTCTGGCAAGGACTTACTCTAAATTGTGGTCCCAGAAATGGAAGACATAAAAAAAAAATCTAATAGACTAAAGGAGCTGGACAGAATTTTCTATTTATTCTCAAACCTTTCTATATTGGAAAAAGGCTACAGTGAGATTAATGCATTAACTTTTCATTTCTGAATCTGGTTTTGATGCCACTAGATGACTGAGAATTATTTAACTCCAGCTGTTTTGATATATCATTTGTGAACTGGATGACTATTGTTTGTACAGTAAGCAGGCAGCCACATAAAATCATTCTTAAATGAATTCAGTGGAGTGCTCCCACTGGTGAAAAGTTGATCGCTTGAAAAAGGTAAAAAATTTACATGCTTTACAGAATTTTTAAGGGAACATCGTTCTTGCAGAGAGTGGCTAGAGGTCAGGCTTTACATTTATGAGCTATAACTTCTGCTACTACAAACCTTAAGAGGGTTTATATTGGCTCCACTTGTTCATTTACTTTTTGCTGCAAGATGCAGTCCCTGCTTCTGCTAGAAATCCGCAAAACAAATCTGAACTGAAATCTTGAGTAAAGCAGCCCAGCAAAATATATCTTACTGCACTTTGAGTGGTTCTCGATGGCAGCTGAAGCACTCTTGTCCCTCTGAGAATGTCACGCAGCACATCAGCGTGGTCACCCACCAGCCAGGAGAAATTACTCAGATCGGCTTTGATGCCTGCTTTTGCCGTGACTCTGCTGCAAAGCACTGCACAGACAGATTCGTCTCCCTGAAACCATCTTCAGCGTTTAGTGTACGCTGTGCTGAGTGTTAACTGTGAGCTAGAGGCTCTCTGTCTCATGGTCTGCTTACTATGTAACATAATGGGTCTTGATAGCTGTTGATACTTACTGAAACTGCTATAAATGACCTTTTCTAGGTTGCACGTAATTGGCAGACAATGTGCACAGAAAGATTTATGAAGTGTTATTAGGTTGCTACCACATTATTCTACTACTATTACTGCCCTACTGCAAGCAGCTATTGTCACATCATTTTGGTAAGTGTTACTGCTTATGTAATTTACACAAAAAGAGATAAGTAACTGTCTGGATAAACTCATGCCTGCCAGCTGCATTTCACCAGGAATAAACTGCATGAGGCTCAGACCTTGGGCACAAAAGCATGCTTCTTGATGGTTGACCTTCTGAGATGTGGCGATTGCAGAAAACCCACCTGACAGTTCACAGCCGAGAAGTTCCATCCTCAACGTGCAGTGTCTTCTGCACACCTGAGGATACAGCCGTATGTACTGTGACTTGATCGGAGGGGTGAAGGAGTTCGCATATGGGGTGTTGTTGTCCACGTTGCCACGAAACACCTGTGATAAAATGACATATTCATAAATATGTCCCAGGAGGATTACTGGAGGTTCAGCTGATTTCTATGTCTCAAAAATATCTGCGTTGTTCTTCTGGCCTTTCCTGTACATTTCCCTGCAAGTTTTTTCCCAAATAATGTCCGTTTTATCATTTCTAGTGCCAAACATCCAACTTTGTCTCACCGGCTTTCATCAGCATGCGTTTGCTACCTGCGCTGAATCAGGACCTCTATCTTGTCACTCCTAGATACTGAAGCTACCAATGCAGCTAAATTATATATTCTTTTCTAATTAGTGTATTAAAAAGTCCCAATTCAATTTAGCCTGCAATTATTTATACTGATTGACATTTATTTTTCTCCCTTGTCTTCAAGAACCTGATCCAACTCCCACTGAAGTGCACTGTAACCCTCCCACTGATCGCAGGTGGAACTGAAATAAACATATAAGTGTTCACTCCTATTCGCTCCTTACTCTAACCAGATATGCATGTACTTTGTTTTCTTCCCTCATTATATACCTCTTCACATGGCATTTTAATTTCCTAATAGAGAAACTATGTCTAATGCTGCAAAGTGCCTTAGTTCCATCTTAACTTACACAGTAAAGGGATTTTTGCTGCTTTGTATGCACAACTCTATAAAAAGAAAGTGGTAACTATGAACTGTAAACACATCCCACTGGATACTGTTTGAGCAGTACAGAGATTAGCATTGATGAATGGGTTCTATGCTTTTAAGGGTTAATACTAATCTGCCAATGTAATAAAACTAAATTGAAAACAGAATAATGAGTAATTACTGGTAAACTAATTAAAATGAAAATCAGTTAAGTGTAATAAACAGGATTATGCTAGCCTTGGGACACAGTATTTATACAACCATCAATTGAAGCATAAGAAATTCATAGCAGACAGAAAGTGCAAGGTTATTGACTTTTTTTCCAGAGGAAAATAATAACAAGGCAACCTATATCACATTGTCAGGCAATTACACTTATCTACTAGAAATACCTCATACTTCTGAAGGCAGCTAAATCATAAGACATATTCATATACAGATGACTTTATCTTACCATATCTTCATTTGTGCCTTTTACTTTGTACATTGTCCATGACTTCCCATCATTACTGTATGCAATTTTGTAAGATTTTACATATTCTGGACTGCCAATCCTCTTGGCACCTTGAGTTATAACTCCAGTGACTCGCATCTTCTTCTGCAGGTTTATCTGAAATAACAATGCAATGTTATCACTAACCATCTGAGAGACACAGATGTGCTTCTAGAGTGCTTTGATTCTTTTTTTTTTAAATGACAGAAAGGAAAAATGTAGCTTTAGCATTTAAATTATTATCTTTACATTTGCATTAATTCCTTTTATATTTCATTCATTTCATTTACAGATGCACATAAATAAATGATAAAAATTTAATCAAAACCTGTACTATGTTTATGTCTTCATGTGTAGATGTACATGCAAACATATGTATTATTGATATATAGGCTTCTGCTGGCATGTTACTGAGATGTAGCATATTACTAGTACGTAGGATTACAGCTATATATTTATTTCCTAAAAAGTAAATGCAACAGTGCTGTGATTTGCCAAAGGCTGAATCTTCTGTTGTATTAGGAGCCGTTTTGCAATCCCATACAAAAGACCCTTCGTTAACTTCAGGTTAAATTTCTTTGTGAAAGTGAAAATATATGGATGCTCTGTAAAGCAAACAAATAGACCGTTCCTTGATTCTCACTGAAAATTCCTACATCTAAAGAGCATGGTTGAAATGCTAATCCCAAAATAGTCAATAGCAAAATATCAATGGCTATCAATGGATATGAACATTCCCTGTGTACTTGTCTGAGTTGACCACAACACCCTGAAGTATAAAATGAAGATAAGGAGAGTTCAGCAATATTCTGACAAGCTTTATTTTACCTTCTTTATCCATCTATGATATAAGAAAGACAACTATATTCTCACGAAATTCAGAATGTGATCTTCAGATCAAACGGTGCTGGCTTTGTCAGCCTCGTCCCTGCAATGAAGTCAATCATGAAGCAATTTGTGGCAACTGCACTCCCACCCTCTTGCTGATAGGCATCTGAAGTCTGTAACTTTTGCACCAAATGAAGCTTAACGAAGACCTGTCATACTGCGAGAATTGTGTGAAGGTGCAGGCAGATGCGAGGTAAAAGGAGATGAATGGAAATACCAGAGAGAAAACAACTGGGACGATGTAAATAATACATTAAACTACATTACCACTTGCCTCCTCCAGATGAACCTTATCTCAGCTCATCAGTTGGCGGACCTGACCCGGTCCACTACTTACTGTGTGGGATAGTAGCAACAGTACAGGAATATGGGGAGTCAGAGACAAATTAGGTGTCTGCTGTCCAAATACTTTAACCCTTTTGTTCTTTACGGTGTGGTCTCAAGATTTTCTCCTGTTTGGTAATATAATCTAGACTATATTAAGGATGTAAGGTGATCAATTTCAGTGTTTCAGTCTTACTGTGTACACAATGGGAAAGTGGAGAAAGAATTTTGTTGCCATTTTTTTGAGAGAGTCTAGCTGTTTTTGCTACTCTTCTGAAATAGCTGGGCTTCTGATATTTTTCTTCTTGAGGCAAAAGAAATTTTAGTGTAGTTTTACCATAGTTCTCCCCTTAAGAAATTAATAAACACTCATACAACTTTAGAATAACAACTGGAATTTCAGAGGTTTAGACCCACTGAGAGAGGGGAAGCTACCTATAAAAGATCAGATGTCTTACAGGACATCTCTCACATAAACCAGGAAAAGTCAGGAACATCTGCAATTGCAATGGGGAGAATGGACTCACATCAGGATTTTAGCCAGGTATAAATTAGAAGATATTCAGGCCTTTTTACAGTCTTGGGAAATCTTGTTTTCCTCAATTCCAGGTTTCCAGAGGAAAAAAAAAGGTACATTATATTTGTAAGAGGACAGTTCTTCTATAGAGTAATGTGAGCCCCTTAGCTACATTTAAAAATGTAGTTAACATAGAGTAGTGACCAGTTAGACATAAAGGTTTCTGGAATTCTCTTATGCAGATTTCACTCTCTATATGGAAATTAAGAATATTAATAAACAGCCAGGTAAAACTATTTTTAATATACTTACAAAATTGTTAATAATTAAGTAAACACTATCTCCAAAAACAAATTAGAAAGCACAGTCAAACAGAAACCAGGCGTTGATTATTTGCTTTTTGCATATACCATCTAGTAATATCTTCAGATTTCACTGTTTGGGAGAAGGAAGGTAATGAAACACCAAAAAAATTTTCTTTGGTCCAGTTATGCATATACCTAAAATTTTTTGGCTTCATTTCCAATTTTTATTTTTCCAGATAATAATCTCAGGGAGGTTTTTTGGGTGAGAATTTATGTGGAAATTTTTTTTCCCTGTTTACACAGAAAGAGTAGTTTCTAATGAAACTGTGGCTTTAACCATTGGATATTATATTCCCACAGTGGCTTCTTTCCATGCCCCAGCCTCCACCTCTAATGCACAACAAATCAACTAAGGAAAACAAATCAAGAAGGAAAACAATAACAAAAAAAACTACCCAAAAGTAATCTGTCAAAGTGTTTAACACTATAAATAAAACTCACACATAAAAAAAAAATCATACTGGATGAAGGGAAGACTTGGTCACATAATCATAACAATGAAACTAAAATATATCAATTTCTAAATACTCATTTAATATACGTACTGTTTAGCCTGTGTTCCTTGAGTTTCAGGAGTTAGAAAGCATGCTTTTTTCCTGCTATACACCAGCCTGCTTTATACCCTTAGATGTATATCCGCACATATAAGCTATACATTTTTCTTTACTTCTCTGTTTTTCTAAAGCCTTTTAGAGGTTTTCTTGATCAGTATCCATACTCTGAATCACCAACTGAGCTTTGGCTTTAAGCAGCATTAATCTACATATAACACATGAAATAAACACAGGATACTGTGTTTTGCAATGAGGTCTACATATTCTGTCAATGTTTGCAAGAAAATCCCAATGAAAGGGAAAAAAATCCATTTTCAAATCCTTGCAGCTTTTTTACACAGAAAATCCCCATGGAGTTCACGTCACGCCTGTGGTAGCTCCTTTCACTGCATATGGATACACCAGGAATTAATTGGCCCTTTGTGTCTGGGTTCTTTTATGTGTTTTAAATCTTTCAAGTCAGAGCTTAGTAAGACTCAAAATACTGCAACTGTGCAATGTCTATAATGAAACAGGTGCTGAAATCTTTCTTAATGTACTTCAGCAGGAAGCAAAATTCCCCATGTGAAATGTGAACTAGCTCTTTCAGCACTAAAAGCATTTTCAAAGGTATTTTTCTGTGGCAATTCTAAAGAAAAAACAGTTTAGGAAGCTCTGCTTTGTGGATTCAGATCTAGGACAGAATGTTATATATTCTAATTACATGGGTGACTGTGTTTTAAAGTAAACAAAGAGGTGAAAGTCACCAGGATAAGAACAGGAGTTTACCATATCTTTTTAAAAAAGGTAATAGCTTATTCAGTTATAAAGGACCTCTTACCATTACCTAGATTAAAAAAATCAAGGATGATAGAAAATCAATAGTATTTTGAGGGATTTACCCCAGTAATTTAATGATTAATGCATGGTAAAGACCTTGTAAGAAGATACTTGCACAGAAATTTAAGGAAACTGCTCACATTAAAAAACAAAACAGAACAAAACAAAAAGAGACTGATCAGTTCTACCAGCCCTACATAAACTTAAGGTTATTTTGAGATGGATTCAGAGTTGACACTCAGGCCCTGTCCATGGAGCTGCGTTCAGCCCCAGCTCAGAGTGGACTCCTGGGTCCAGCAACTCCCATGAGACCTAATTCACCCAACACAGGTCAGAGACTCGGCTGCGATGTTCACAAGCAAATGTGAGGATGCCTGTTGCCCTACATCCTCACAGCATGAAGCATTTTATGAAACTTGGGTAAGGTGCCATTTAACACCTACAGGTAATGGAATCTGCCTCAAACCAATTTTGCATTTCAGTGAGGAAGCTTTCTGGGGCTAGAATAAATGATGAACACACAATCACTCAGGTAAAACTGCATGCAAAAGAAAGCCAGTAGTCTGACATCAACTCATTTAAATCTGATGCTACAGGAAATAGATTATATCTATATAACATACGGGGGATGATGCAAAGTCACTGTGCTGGCACTGCGAAAATCTCGGCTGGAGCACAGGCCTGGCAGTCAACTCCACTTAATAGACAGTGCTGAGGGACAAGATACAATACCTCGGAGACAGTGCTGCATACACTGTCGAAGGCTGAGTGCTTGCACTGCCAGTCACTTGGTGCCTTCTGTACTATGTCCTATAGCCAAAACTAAGTAAAACAAAAATCACTTGAGGCACGCTCCCTTGAGTGTGGTGTATGTCCAAGGGGAATACAATTTACTCTATCAGGTAAAAAGTTCCTGCAGTCCTTGAAATGTCTTTTAACCTTGCTCCTTTCAACCACTACAAGCATTGTGACTCCATGATTAGACCACTTTTATCATCACAGCAGGTTATAGAGTCATGGACTCTTTCAACAGGAGGAGAAAAAGTAATCAGCATGCCACGTTTCCTGCTCTCAGCACTGATTCTGTAGGAGTAACAATCTGTTAAACAATTTTCACTACTGTACTAATGTTTTTGATGCAATGACTCACACAAATCTCTTTTAGGATGCTAAATCATTCAGTTGTCTACCTACACTGATTAAGATGTAGCAAATCACGTTCAATGGAATCCAATCATGGAACTTGAAAAAATCCGTATCAGAAAGGAAATAAAACAAATGGAAAAGATTTTTTTCCCCAAGACAAAGTGGCAATATGAACAAGGTAATTTTATGAGCTCCTGTAGATCATACAGTGTGTCATTTTCAAAGGCAATTTAGAACCAGTCCTGAAAATCTGCATTGTGCATGTGCAGTTTCACTTTTAGGTGTGAGTAAATGTAGATTTGTAACACTGGAGAGACTGCTCCATGCTTGCTTTCCATAAAGAGTCCAAAGGTCTCCACAAAACAGACTGAAAATAACTTCCCAGTGTGCTTAACAAAACTCAGAATTGTAGAGAATAGACTAATTCACAGTCACAATATGTTGTAACAGAACAGCAGAGAGGGACAGCACCAGTGGAAGGAGTTCATGTTCCTCTTCAATTTGTGATCAAATATTAGTACATTTAGTGTGCACAAGCTAAGTACTTGAAAAGAAAGAGAAAAAAATCAGTTGCATCTGTCTCATCTACATTATTACATGCAAGAGAGGAGAAGGGGAATGAGAAGATGGAGTGACTTCAGGAAGACAGCATATGTGATGCTCCTGGCCAGAATACATAACCATATTCCCCTCATTTGTTATTGCACTATTAGCAATTACAACACTAACATTTCATACAGAACAGGTTTGTCTGAAGCACACTTTAAGAGCAAGCTTTCAAGAAATGCTCATATTAAAGCCTTCAGGAGACATTGGGTCTTTGAGACTGTAAATGTTGTTTTACATGGGCCTTCATTCATAAACAGAAATGCAGTTTATGGAGAACTATGGTGTTTACCTGTTTCAGTTATGAGATACAATAGCGTTGCTATAAATAATTTTCAATCTTTTATATCATAAAGTGTATACATTTTTACTAATGCTCACTATTGCTCATATAAAAACAGAGTTGAAAAAGGATGAAGGTTATACTGGCTTTCAAAGATTTATTACAGCAACCCTTCTCTGCTGATTTCATCAGTTTTTGAAGGACAGAAATTTAATTTTTTTGTCTTTTTTTTTTTTTGAAGTAATGGTTCTGACAAAGCTAGATAGAAAGCACGCACAGAAAAAATTTCTGATGAAAAACAGGAACATTTGCCAATGGGAATGTTTATAATCAACTCAGGAAAGGAGTAAGCTGACATGATTCCCTCAATACTGGGATATTTGGTGAGCCTGAAAGCTCCCATCTGTGTTTCCTTTTCCATCCACAAGCACTAGGGGCCCTGAACACGACTGAATGTTACTGTTTCACCCAGATGTCACATCAACAGCAAGGGGCTGCAGAGCAGGACTCGGCATGTGATGAGGTGCAGGAAGGTCGGAGCAGGTCAGTTACTATTATCTTCCCTGTTGCAAAGCATTGCTGGCACCTGGACGTAAGGTGCTCATATATCTTGCCTGTCTGTGGCTTTTTGTTACTCTCCTAATCCACTGTCAGCAGAGCTTCTCCAGATTTAGTTGAGGGCATTAACACAGTCAGCATAGTAGCAGTGATATGTGTTTTAACTAGCATCCAGTGGTGATTTATCCACGGTAGCACTCCAGAAGTTGCTGCCGTTCTGGAAGGGGGTTTATCACATGGAGAAAAGCCGACATGTTTTATCTTAAAATTGTGATAGTCTAGGAGAATTAACACAGTGATTTGCTACAGGTCACTTTACAAATAATAATTCAAAATGTGATTGTGGGACTGTACCTTGTAGAGAAACCAATTAAATACTGTTATTTCTGATCCCAAATCCTTTTTGTTTCACTTACATGGATGCAGATCCAACTAAATCTCTTCACAACTTTGCTATTAAATCCTCTGCAAACTCATCCTCCAATACTGCTGTTTCCAGAGTGCCTCACCAGTCTGTCATACCTTGTGGTAACAACAAACAACTTCTGAGGTCTTCCCTGCACTCACGTTAGCCCCAGCCAACCATCTCAAAGCAACTCATCACCTTTGCTATCTTCAGTTAGACTGTTAATACACTTCAGGTCAGGCACACTGAATCAGAGACACAAATTGGCCCACTAATTCAATTTGCCTTTCTGTGAAAAGATCAGAATACAGGTTAAAACCTACTTCTATGGAAAACATAAATACAGGGATTGTTTGGCCCATGTAATGCTAATACAGACGAATGTATGTTATGAATATTACCAAAAAGCACTCATTTCATTTGGCTTTTGTTGAGAACTTTCACTTTATGCCTCAGAGAGTTTACATAATTAGACAGACTAAAAACTTGCTTGGTCTGTTTCTTCTTATTATGAAGTCATTATTTTAGTCCCAAAGGTAGTTGTTATGAATGCCATTAAATGGATTGTATGAGTTATTCAAATACTGGAATATTTACACTATCATCTTAAGACGAGGCCCACAATCAATCTCACATTGTTCAGAGGTTTGTAGTGCTGTAAAATTTCATCTCATTTAGAAAGTATTGATTAAATGGGCATTACCTACCTGCAATTTAAGGTTAACTAAGAAACATTAAGGTCTTTTACTGCTATTATTATTTCCTTCATGTACTTTGAACTTGTGAATACTCCTCCTGTCTTTGTCATGCTGATGTCTTCCAGAAAGAACGTCCACAAAATGTCTAGAATGCTTCTTAAAGTGTCAGTTACAAAATGTGTAAATAAACCTGTCAGAAAAAATACCCATATGTATTTCCACTTGTAAAATAGCACTGAACAATTGCTTGTAGAGGTTAGAAGGTAGGATGTTAGACTCGGGTCATGGAAGCAAACATGTACTTTTCTATTAATCCTACATGAAAACCCTCTTTTTTAGGGAAAAGAAGTAAATTCAAAATGTACAATACTAAAATCACCACGAAAATTTATTCAGGGAATATTTAATGTGCCCATTGCAAATATCTGAAGTACTTTCTATTGCATCCTTTCCATTTGTTTTTAAGGTATTTTGGTAGATGTACTTTGGTAAAACTCTGATAACTAATACTACCTGCTCTCAAGCCCAACACAGACAACTAGAAATAATTCCCATTTTGACTTCAGTGGGCTTTGTCTAGGTCCTCTGTATGTTCTCAGGTCAAGAAACTTTATGTAAGAAGGAAATGTGGTAGAAAACGACACATCTGATGAAGAAATTCTCTTCATTAGTTTTGAATACTAAAGCTGAACCTGGAATTAAACTTATCTGTTGAAAGATGGGAGCTAAAGCAAAAAGTGAAATAGCAGGGAACCCACAGGACATCAGAACTTCCCTGCCACTGTGAGATCCCTACTGGAGTTTTGTGACTGTTGTACATTCCCAGTTTAACACATAGGGAAACTAAAGCTACTTTGTTTCTCCACCAGAATAAACCCGGTAATTGATAATAGTGCTGTCAAATGGTGCACAAACAACCTATGTAGTTAGTACTTCTTAACTATAGTTTACTACCTTGTCTTTCTTTTTATCAGCTTATCTACAGATATTATACTGACTCCCACTGTAAGGGAAGAGGAAATGTTTACCTGAAGAGTGGTTCCACAGGACATGATAGTCATGGACTGTGCAATGAGCAGGCTTCCTTTGCTATGTAATGCTGGCTACATCAGCTTTGGGAGATGCTGCAAATCCCGCTATTCAATTGAAGTCTGGATTTTTTGCAAACAGTCCACGAGGAACAAGTGACACAGTAGATCTGTGCTTGCAGACTCCTGGTGAGTAGCTGCTTCTCATGCTATCGCACTTTAGTTAGCCTTCCTCAGGCAGTAATGAAATGCTGTTTTCAGTTGCTAAACACTCACTTTGCAGTATTTGAATTTTCATAACACTGATCATAAAATACACACCTTTACCCTCTTTCTTTCTCGGTCAAGAAAAACCTAATCATCATATACCCGCTTAAAACTTTCTTTTCCAGTGAGCCTAGCAGCCACAGCTGGTTGTATGCTCCATATCATGCTGGCCGTATCATCTTTTTGCTATTCCCATGTATCTGCAAATACCGCTTCAGGTTAGTGCAGAGTCTTTTTAGTTGTCAGTTTGTAGAGGACCAAAAGCACAGGAAGTTCCAGCCAGTAACTAGGACTTCTGACTGATCTGGTAATGCTGCCTATAATTGAGGCAACTTTTAGATTGTGTTCATGTCCTGACAAAATTTTTGGGAGAAAGACAAATAGAAAAATAGAAGTACTTGAAAGCAAACCTTCCCACAGATTGGCATCTTTGAGAATAATCTGTTAGCTGCTATGAGACTGATTGTGCAGGGAGAGAGGCCAAGGAATTAGATGGACACAAGTGGAGTAAAGAGATTAGTAAGCACACAGGGGACAGATGGCTTTGTGACTGCTGAAAAGACTACGCCACTCAAATGATTTTTCCACCTACAGATGCTATTACAGAAAATGAAAAGTTGGTTCAAATGATTAATCTCTCCTGAACCTTAAAAAATTGGCTGAATATTGGTTGAATCACAGAAAACACACTCATAATATATTTTTCATTATCTCTTGAAATTAAGAATCAATAGACAAAAAAGTTGATACATAAACACAAAATGTTACCCTTCAGTGAGACTTTACAATCATTCTAATTATCTCTGCATTTTTCCTCAAAATACTATTTCCTTCTACAAAAACAGGCTGGCAATAGATTAGATTAAAAATATTAAAAGTTGCTTGATTTTGTGACAGACAAAGGAAAAAAACCCTCAAAATTTGAGAAGTCTCATTTCTCATTGAAAGACTCAAGACTTGAACGACATCTCTTTATCTTAGTCACTCATGGATTAAGAAGGTTGTAAGAGTGCAAGAGCAAAATACACTCCTATTTTTCAGTCCACAGAATTGATGTTGAGCTGAAGTTAGAAAGTCTTTGAGATGACAAGCGTATGTTACCATTTCCAGGGGAGGTCAAGGAGCATGAGCTTACTTTAGA
>Ga0181612_139685_pt1 | contig 13768 bp, 11 predicted proteins | sample HoacroProtozoa21_FD_119630 | JGI IMG/M metagenome (GOLD analysis project Ga0181612, IMG submission 119630) | Hoatzin crop microbial communities from Cojedes, Venezuel. Combined Assembly of Gp0051906, Gp0051904, Gp0051908 | reverse complement strand
TGTACAAGAGGCCGAGTGCCTCGTCACACTCACCGAAAGCGTCAGCGTCACGAACCGCTCCAAAAAGGAGGTGTTCCAGCCACACCTTCCGGTACGGCTACCTTGTTACGACTTAGCCCCAATCACCTGTTTCGCCCTAGAGCGCTCCTCTCGGTCACGCGCTTCAGGCGCCCCAGGCTTTCATGGCTTGACGGGCGGTGTGTACAAGGCCCGGGAACGTATTCACCGCGCCATGGCTGATGCGCGATTACTAGCGAATCCAGCTTCATGGAGTCGAGTTGCAGACTCCAATCCGAACTGAGATGGGTTTTCGGGTTCCGCATCCTGTCACCAGGTAGCCTCCCTCTGTACCCACCATTGTAACACGTGTGTCGCCCCGGACGTAAGGGCCGTGCTGATTTGACGTCATCCCCCCCTTCCTCTCACCTTGCGGTGGCAGTCTCGCCAGAGTCCCCAACTTCACTTGATGGTAACTGACGACAAGGGTTGCGCTCGTTATGGCACTTGAGCCGACACCTCACGGCACGAGCTGACGACAACCATGCAGCACCTCGACTGAAGTCCTTGCGGACTGAATTATCTCTAATTCATTCCTCAGCCGTTCGAGCCCGGGTAAGGTTCCTCGCGTATCATCGAATTAAACCACATGTTCCTCCGCTTGTGCGGGCCCCCGTCAATTCCTTTGAGTTTCAACCTTGCGGTCGTACTCCCCAGGTGGATGGCTTATCGCTTTCGCTTGGCCACCGACAATGTATCGCCGGCAGTTAGCCATCATCGTTTACCGCGTGGACTACCAGGGTATCTAATCCTGTTTGATCCCCACGCCTTCGTGCCTCAGCGTCAATAACGGATTCGTGAGATGCCTTCGCAATCGGTGTTCTGTGTGATATCTAAGCATTTCACCGCTACACCACACATTCCTCCCACGGCATCCGCATTCCAGTCGCACAGTTTCAACGGCAGCTCACCGGTTGAGCCGGTACCTTTCACCGCTGACTTATACGTCCGCCTACGCACCCTTTAAACCCAATAAATCCGGATAACGCTTGCATCCTCCGTATTACCGCGGCTGCTGGCACGGAGTTAGCCGATGCTTATTCGTCGTATACTCTCATCGATGTACACGTACACCTTATTGCTCTACGACAAAAGAAGTTTACGACCCATAGGGCCTTCATCCTTCACGCGGCATGGCTGGATCAGAGTTGCCTCCATTGTCCAATATTCCTCACTGCTGCCTCCCGTAGGAGTCTGGACCGTGTCTCAGTTCCAGTGTGGGGGACCTTCCTCTCAGAACCCCTAGACATCGTCGCCTTGGTGGGCCGTTACCCCGCCAACTAGCTAATGTCCCGCGAGCCCATCCGTGACCATCGGAATTTTCAAACTCAAAGGATGCCCTCCAAGTTGTTACGGGGTGTTAGGCGACGTTTCCATCGGTTATCCCCCTGTCACGGGCAGGTTGCTCACGTGTTACGCACCCTTCTGCCGGTCGCCGCCAAAAGTATTGCTACTCTCGCGCTGCCCCTCGACTTGCATGTGTTAAGCCTGCCGCTAGCGTTCATCCTGAGCCAGGATCAAACTCTTCTTTGTATAATTTTTTTATAAAGTTCTTAGCTGTCCTGACGCTCTATTCTTCAAAAGAATCAACGCTCTCGATCTATTTTGTTTCTCGGTACTTGCTTCTTGTACAAACTTTCAATACTTTCAATGAACTATCCATTTGGCGGAATTTTTCCGAAATGGGCTGCAAAGATAAAACACTTTTTCGGACCTGCAAAATTTTTAGACGAAAATTTCAAAAAATTTCGTTTCATTCGCAATCCATCAAACTAATATTGCTACCTTTGCCCGTCCTCATTTCAGGACAAGAGAAGGTTTTCACATAAGACCAAAAAGAGAATGGAGAAAGAAAACGTATCACTGTGGCAACTTTTCACGGTTTTCGCGAAAATCGGCGCCTTCACAATCGGAGGCGGCTATGCCATGATTCCGCTCATCGAGGCGGAAATGAATAAGAGGGGATGGATCAGTTCGGACGAGTTGCCGGACATCATAGCCTTGGCCCAATCGGCTCCTGGCGTGCTGGCGGTCAACATGTCCATCTTTGCCGGCTACAAACTTCGTGGCGTCAAAGGAAGCATCGCAGCAACATTCGGATCGGTTTTGCCATCATTTCTAATCATTTTGGCAATCGCCATGTTCATGTCGAACTTCCAAGACAACCCCATAATGATACGAATTTTCAAGGGGATACGCCCCGTGGTCGTTTCGCTAATCGCAGTGCCGATGATTAACATGGCACGCAAAAACAACAAGACATGGTGGGCATGGCTAATAACCATAATCACACTGATTCTGGTTGCATTCATGAACGTATCGCCAATATGGATTCTCTTGGTTATCATGGTTTTAGCCTTTATGGTGGCATACTTTAAAGAAAGGAGGAAATAATGGACACTATTACCATATTCGCACAGCTTTTCGCCACTTTTTTCATCATCGGAGTTTTCACCTTCGGAGGCGGATATGCCATGCTCTCTCTCATTCAGACTCAGGTTGTTACGGCTCATGGATGGCTCACCGAAAGCACCTTTGCAAACGTTGTCGCTATTTCTCAGATGACGCCTGGTCCAATCGGAGTCAACTGCGCCACATACACCGGTTACGAGGTTCTGCATAACGCGGGCGCCAGCTACCTGACTAGCGTACTCGGCTCATTTACAGCCACTTTCGCCCTAGTCTTGCCGTCATTCATCATAGTTCTAATCATGGTGAAGTTTTACCAGAAGTTCATGGGAAATCCCATCTTCGATGGTGTCATGAGTTGGCTTAGGCCAGCGGTCGTCGGGCTCATCGGAGCGGCAGCTATCATATTGATAATCAGGACCACATGGAGCGGCACCCCTCTTCTGAGCGAGCCTCATTTCCAAGTTCTCAAGGACAACTTCATTGACTGGAAAAGCTGGGTTCTTTTCGGTGCAGCTATGATTGCATCTCTATTCTTCAAAGTCGGGCCAATTACCATAATCATAGCCGGCGGCCTTCTAGGACTACTATTATATTAAAAAGCACCACCATGTCAGCCATATTAGAAGGTCACGATACCGCAAAAATCCTTATAGACAAGGACGAAGCACTAAAAATAATAAAGGACACTCCCCTCACGGAAGATACCAAGCAACTAATCTTAGTGCTTGACCATCAATTCAGCTTTTGGGAGAAAGATGCTCGCGGAAAATGGAAAATTGACTTCGCAACATATTGCGGATATGGTCGAAATGGCATATGCGACAGCACTGAAAAGCAAGAGGGCGATGGACGGACGCCTTCGGGCCTTTATACCCTTGATAAAGCATTCGGCATTGCGGGCAACCCTGGGTCTCTCATGGAGTACCGCCAAGTGACCGAGAATTCATATTGGTCGGGCGAAAAAGAGGGATATAACACATGGGAAGAAGTGGAACCGAATACCAAAGACATGTCGGCGAGCGAGCATCTAATCGACTACGAGGTACCTTATAAATATGTATTTAATATAGATTACAACTCGCATCCGGCGGTCTATGGCAAGGGATCCGCGATTTTTCTTCATTGCAGAAAGTCGGACACATGGAAAACCGGCGGCTGCATAGCCATCGGCAAAGAATGGATGCTACATTTACTTCGCCGATGCAATTACGGCACCAAAATCCTCATCCTTCCCTCCGCCCAATCAGAACAAGCCTAGTGAGGTGCCATGGAAACAACCACTTGTTCTTCAAGTTTACCGCGTCGCTTCATTGCGCCATTTGCTGGGGGCGACGCCGGTGAGAGCCTTGAATTGATGTGAGAAATTTGACTGGGAGGTAAATCCGCAAAGGCTGGCGATTTCCTCGGTTGAAAGTTCCGGATTCTCGACTAGAAGGTGCTTAGCTCTCTCTACTCGCAAACCGGAAATCCAATCCCTAAAGGTCTTCTTTTCCACCTGATTGACATATTTAGACAGATAGGTTCTATTCGTGCCTATCTGCCTAGAGACTATATTCATGTTTAAGTCCTTCTGTGAGGGACCGCCACTCTCAACCCATTTCTTGATATTGTTGGCAATAGTGGCTCTCATCGCTTGTAGATAGTCATTTGAGCTTTCTGAAACAGGACTCAATATGGGTGCCTCCACAACCGTTTCTTCAGGTGTAGCCTCCTCCGCCTTTGAGATGATATTTAGATTTATGCCATAATTAAACACCGCGACAACTGCGGTCAAGAAAATAAACATAGACAAAACTTCTCTCAAGCAAACGCCCCATAGTGGCATGTAAGACATGACAGCAGACGGAAGTCCTAGTGCAATCATGGCAATAGCACTAGCATCAAGCCATTTCACATAGACAGCGGCATCCTCGGAATAATAGTTATCCATGTTTCGGATAAATTTCTTCCTTCCACGAATATAGACAATCGCCATGTGTACAACCTCAGCAAGAAAGCATAGTGTACACAAATTGATAATCCATGATTGCGCCCTCTCGTTTTTAAACAACCAAGAACTCCACAAAACAGCAAGGCAAACAATGCATCTGAATAGTACCCTTTTATATTTGCTCCATGGATTCGGTTTCCAATCCAAAAGTGTAGTATAACAAAATAGGAAATGGAAACCAGCCAAATAGTAAGAAGATAAATTCACACAAATAGCCATAGGATCAGTGCGGTCTCGGAACTCAAAAAAGTAAAAGAGTATGGCTTCTATTGAAAAGAAGATGAACCCAATGGACATATACTGCTTAGACCTTATCATGGCCTTATATCGTTCATCCTTAGATGCCGGTCCTATCAACAGAAGAAAAGCTAACAAAGCGTATAGAAACCACTCTGTAAATACTAAATCTGAGTAGAATTGGTTAAACATAATAGTGCTGTTTAATGCCAAGACCATATGGCTTCGCATGTGGGGAATTTTCTTCTCACCTGCTAATATTCGGGTGATTAGGACAAAAATAACAAAAAAATCCAAATAACGCTATTAAAACAACGATTATCTTAAAAAATTATCCAGAGATGAACAAAAGTAAAAATTTTGAGTCTGCGTCAAAAATTTAGGCCAAAACGTTGATTTAACAACCTCCAGAGGGGATTTTTTCAGAAATATAAATAACTTTGTTTGCAGAAACGTCCGAGGACGGCATAAGGCTAGGGCGTTTTTCTTACGAAAAAGTCCAGAATGGCTATCGGTTTTTCGTCTTTCAGGCAGGTCGGCTCCTCTCTAGATGAAATTCTGATAGCCTTTTAGATTTTTTTTCTTTAAAATCTGAGATTTGGCCAAGATTGGATATTTTCGACAGTCGGTGAAATGACCTACCTTTAGCCGTTATTAAATAATTTTTGCGAAAATGAATAAATGAATTATATTTGCAGTCCATTTGCCCGAGTGGCGGAATTGGTAGACGCGCTGGACTCAAAATCCTGTGTCCTTTAAAGACGTGCCGGTTCGAGCCCGGCCCCGGGCACTCACAAAACCCCTGTATGCAACTGATTGTCAGTTCGCCTGCAGGGGTTCAATCATTTTTGGCCTTTTTTGATGGTAGACCTAGGTTTTAGACCGCCTCTACCAACGATTTCGGCGTTTTTCGAGGGCAGCCCCTAAAATTTTACCGCATCCCATAAATCCCGATAACGGCTTTGGAGTAGGTGTAGCCGCGGATGTCGAGGATGGGGAATTGGTGGGTGGTGAGGGAGTGGAGGAAGCGGTCGTAATCGCGATTCTCACACCACTGAACTTCACTCAGAGCCACCATTCGAGGCAGTAGCATGTACTCCAGATGTTCAGGAGTAGCTATATATTCGGTCCAAAGATTAGCCTGAACACCGATAATGTGATGACGTTCATCATCCGGAACGCCCTTGTATGGATCAAAAGAATAGACCGTATCAATAGGAACATAGCCACCGATGGAAAGCGGTTCCTTGTCGGTCTGATCTGACTGATAATAATCAAAATAGCAATAGCCTGTCGGAGTCATTATCGAATCGAAGCCATCGCCCGCAGCCTTAATTCCACCCTCCGGACCACGCCAGGACATCACCGTAGCGCCCTCGGAAAGTTGCCCCTCAAGAATCTCATCCCAACCAATAATTTTGCGACCATGGTCGGCAAGGAACTTCTGCACGCGAGCGGTCACATAATTTTGGAGATACTGCTCAGCTGAAGCGTTATCATCGTCTTTGAGACCAAGGGCACGGATTCGGGCCTGGCAACGAGGACAAACCTTCCATGCATCTTTCGGACACTCATCTCCACCTATATGTATATATTCAGACGGGAAAAGGTCCATAATCTCAGTCAGCACCCCTTCAATAAAATCAAAAGTCGACTCCTTGCCAACACATAGCACCTCCTTTGCAACGCCCCAAGCATTCCAAACCTCATAAGGGCCACCGGTGCAACCCAATTCGGGATATGAAGCCAAAGCAGCCAGCATATGACCTGGAAGATCAATCTCAGGCACAATGGTTATACCCAAATCCTCAGCATAAGCCACAACTTCACGAATCTCGTCTTGAGTAAAAAATCCACCATAAGGAGTACCATCGGTCTCGTACGGCTGGCCTTCCGCAACCATATGTCCCACAATGGTATTCGCCCTTTGAGAACCAACTTCGGTCAAACGAGGATAACGCTTGATTTCAACTCGCCAACCTTGGTCATCGGTAAGATGCCAATGCAAGCGATTGAGCTTATACATGGCCATCACATCCAAATATCGCTTAGCCTCCTCAACACCGAAAAAATGACGGCTATCATCCTTGTGCATGCCTCTGTAAGCGAATCGAGGCTTATCTTTTATGGTTGCGCACGGAAGCACCCAAGAAGACTTAGGGGCCACTTTGGAACCATAAAAAGACGATGGAAGCATCTGCCCAAGAGTCGTCAAAGCATACAGAAAGCCATTATAAGACGAAGCCTGAACATTCACCTTATTCTTCGAAATATCAATGGTATATTCTTCATCCGCAAGGGCACTATTAGCCACAAAATAAAAATCACCTTCGCCCTCCTGCACATTGGACGGCTTACCGGTCACCAAAGTCAGTCTGGAAGCGAAATCCATAATCTTGGCGGCAGATTTAGCATCAACCGAAGCATCGATTCCAACACTTTTGCCGGACACCTTGAACACGCCGGAAGTCTGCGAAACTGAATTCGGCATGGGCACAACATTGATTTCAGGGGCCTTGGTGCAAGAAATCATAAAAAAGATAATTGAAAGGGCTACATAAACGTGTTTCATGGCACATATATTTGGTTCAGTCACAAAAATAGCAATAAATCCTTATTTTTAACTATTTTTGCAATCGGTCAATATGAAATATATAAACCAACAATATTATAGTCATGAAAAAGATCATTTTCAGAACACTCTGCTGCGCCGGCATGCTAGCCGCCATCGCAGGATGTGGAAACAAGGCTAAAAAGGCCGCTGAAGCAGCCGCAGCCGCAGAACAAGCAAGAAAAGACTCTATCGCACAGGTAGAAAAAGCCATCAAAAACAAACAGGCAAAGGTACAAGAGACCATAGCAACCCTACCCGAGGAGCCCGTATTCGACATTGTCACCAATATGGGTACAATCAAGGTAAAGCTTTACGCAAAAACCCCTCTACACCGCGCTAATTTCGAGAAACTCGCTCTCAGTGGCTACTACGATGGTCTGCTTTTCCACAGAGTAATCGACGGATTTATGATTCAGGGCGGAGACCCCAACACCAGAGACACTTCCCTAGTAGCCAGCTATGGCAAAGGTGGTCCTGACTACACCATCCCCGCAGAGTTCGTTCCCGAATATACCCACAAAAAAGGCGCTTTGGCAGCCGCTCGTAGAGGCGACGCAGCTAACCCGCTCAAAGAATCAAGCGGTTCTCAGTTCTACCTAGTAGAGAACGAAGGCGCTTGCGCACAGCTTAACGGAAGCTACACCGTATTCGGTGAGACACTTGAGGGCCAGAGCGTTATCGACAAAATCGCTAAGGTTAAGACCAACGAGAAAGACCTTCCCCTCACTCCCGTCAAGATTATCAAAATCAAACTCGACGAGGCTGCAACCCCAAGAATGCCAGTTGACAGCACCGCAGTTACAGAATAGTATATCATGAAACTTAAAGCCTTTTTTGCCATTGCATGCGCCGCTATGGTTATAGTCGGCTGCAAAGAGGAGCCCAAGGAAGCTATGGATTTCGTGGGCAGCATCAAAATCGCACCTTTCGGAGGAATGAAGGGAAATGTTGAGAAGGTCGTACTGAACTCTTCCGCCATGGGTTATGACTGGACGGAAGACGGCGTTGCGCATGAGGGATATGTGGTTGAAGGCGGCTACAGGCAGGAAATCACCTACGACGAGGCCGGCCATATACTCAAAGCTGTCGTCAAAGATGGCGAAATCACCAATGAGTACACATTCACCTACGGCGAAGACGGTAAGGTTTCATCATACACCGATGGTTGGTTATCCGACATCGACGATGTCAAAAATGTATTCAATAAGGAAAGCGAAGAAGGGGACGAAATCATCTGGATGGTTGCCGGAGAGGACGGCCAGGCCAAGGAAAGCGACCATTACACGGTGAAAATGCAGACTCTCGGCCAGACCGCCAAAATCTATTATAAGTTGTCGGACAATGACTATGACGACGTCAACATGGATGAATATTCATTCAATTCCGCCGGTCTATTGGTATCCGCCCAAAATGAATGTAGCGGCACGGAATACACCTATGACGATGACGGAATGTTGGTCAAAGAGTCATCTCACGGATGCGATGTAGGATCGGAATACGAGCGTTCATACGTCTACACCAAATTCGACAAACACGGCAACTGGACGGAGAGAACGGTCTACGGCATATATAAAGCCTACGCCAAATCATCATCGGACGCCGATTGGGACATCATCCCCATAGAATACGACTTCGTCGACACAAGAGACATCACCTACAGATAAATTACATTGAACTATAGCCCACAAGGATAGCCAATAAAAGAAAAATGACTATCTTTGTGGGTTATGAAAAATATACGTAATTTCTGCATCATCGCCCATATTGACCATGGTAAAAGTACCTTGGCCGATCGTCTGCTGGAACTCACGAAGACCTTGTCCGAGAGAGACATGGAAAATCAGGTTCTGGATGACATGGACCTTGAAAAAGAAAAGGGCATCACCATAAAAAGCCACGCCATACAAATGGAATATATGTATAAGGGCGAGAAATATCTTCTCAATCTTATCGATACTCCAGGCCATGTGGACTTTTCCTACGAAGTATCACGTTCCATCGCCTCTTGCGAAGGCGCATTGCTGGTCGTAGATGCTTCCCAAGGCATACAGGCGCAGACAATTTCCAACCTGTATCAAGCCGTGGACCACAATCTTGAGATAATTCCCGTACTCAACAAAATAGACATGGAATCCGCACGTCCAGAGGTCGTATCAGATGAAATCTGCGACCTTTTGGGCTGCGATCCCGATGACGTTTACAAAGTGTCGGCACGCACTGGAGAAGGCGTGGCGCCACTTTTGGACGCCATTGTAGAGAAGATTCCCGCGCCGAAAGGCGATCCAGAGGCTCCCCTGCAGGCCTTGATTTTCGACTCGGTTTTCAATTCATTCCGAGGCATTATCGCCTACTTCAAAGTGTTCAACGGATCAATCAAAACGGGAGACAAAGTCAAATTTTTCAACACCGGACAAGAATACACCGCGGAGGAAGTGGGTGTGCTGAAAATGAAGTTGCAACCCACCTCACAGGTATCCTGCGGCGATGTAGGCTATATTATTTCAGGAATAAAATCGGCCGCCGAAGTCAAGGTGGGCGATACCATCACACATGTCGAAAAGCCTTGTGCCGAGGCCATCGCCGGCTTCGAGGAAGTCAAGCCGATGCTTTTCGCCGGTATGTATCCCGTCCAGGCCGACCGCTACGAAGATTTGCGTTCCACCTTGGAAAAATTCCAACTTAATGATGCATCATTCGTCTACGAGCCTGAGTCATCTTTGGCTTTGGGATTTGGCTTCAGATGCGGTTTCTTGGGGCTTTTGCACATGGAAATCGTGCAGGAGCGTCTTTACCGCGAATTCGCGATGGACGTCATCACCACCGTCCCCAACGTATCCTATAAGGTATATACGACCAAGGGCGAAGTGCTGGATGTCCACAACCCTTCCGGCCTGCCGGCTCCCACTCTAATTGAGCATATCGAAGAGCCATATATCAGAGCCCAAATAATCACCAATACGGACTATTACGGGCCCATAATGAAGCTCTGCATCGACCGTAGAGGCACCCTTATGGGGCAGCATTATATCACGGCGGACAGGGTTGAATTGACCTACGAGATGCCGCTTTCGGAGATAGTTTTCGACTTCTACGACAAACTCAAGTCACTTTCAAAGGGCTATGCCTCATTCGACTACCATTTAATGGGTTATCGTCCCGCCAAGTTGGTCAAACTAGATATTCTTCTCAACGGAGATCCGGCCGATGCGCTTTCGACTTTGATTCACGAGGACCATGCCTACGATTTCGGCCGCAAAATATGTCTCAAACTCAAGGATTTAATCCCCCGTCAGCAATTCGACGTGGCCATCCAAGCGGCCATCGGAGCCAAGATTATAGCCCGCGAGACAGTGCGTCAGGTGCGTAAGGATGTGACCGCAAAGTGCTACGGCGGCGATATCACCCGTAAGAGAAAGCTGCTCGAAAAGCAGAAGGAAGGAAAGAAGAGAATGCGCCAGATAGGTACCGTGCAGGTGCCTCAGAGTGCGTTTATGGCGGTTTTAAAACTCGACTAGGAGATGGAAGTTGCGGTGCTGATAGCGGCTTTTTCCGAGAAGGACACAGTATTCGCGTGTCTTAGGAATCTCTATGGCCAAGTGGACGCCATGAAGGCTGAAGGCATCTACAATTTCACCATATATCTTGTAGCAAATGAGTTCAAGGAGGACCTCCACGAGGCCTTTCCGGATGTCATACCTATCATCACGGATACTACCCATTACAATCAGGCCATGCGTCTGGCATGGGAAAGGGCTGCAACCAAAAATTACGATTTCTATCTTTGGCTATACGACAAATTGCAACTGAAGGAAGGCGCACTCGCGACCATGATGGAGACGTCGAAGTTTTTCGGTCATAAATCCATCGTGGCGGGATCTTGCATGGATTCGGAAAAGGTTTTGAGCTATGGCGGGCGCAACAAATCCGGTAAAATCATCACTCCGGATGCGACCATTCCCGTTCCATGCCATACCTTCGATGGGGCCATGGTGCTGGTGCCAAAGGCCGTTTACAATGTCTTGGGCAATTTTGATGCGCATTATGAGAGTTGGTTCGGAGACATGGACTATGGCATCAGGGCCTACAAGGAGGGTATTCCAAGAGTGGTTGCTCCGGAAATTTTAGGCGTTTGCGATAGACCTTTCAAGGTGCCGGCATGGAGAGATTCCAAGCTAACTTTGAGTCAAAGATTTGCGGCTCTGACAAGTCCCGACGGTCCTCCTCCTACAGAGCAATTCCGCTACGATTGTCGCAGCGTAGGCCCATTCAAGGCCATAAATCATCAAATTTCAATATTTTTCAAGGTTCTTTTCGCAAGAAAATAAAATCAGAAGTAATGAGTGAAGAAGTGAAAATGAGCAAGGGGAAAGCGGCTCTGAAATCTATGCGTCTGCGTACCCTTCCTCTATCTTTAGCGGGAGTGATTCTCGGAATTTTTTTGGCGGTTGCCGACTATATAGTGGATTGGAAAGTTGCGCTTTTCATCATTCTTACGACCATAAGTTTGCAGATTCTTTCCAACCTCAGCAATGAGCTGGGAGATGTGCTGCATGGCACCGATACCGATGATCGTTTGGGTCCGGAATATGGCCTCAACAGCGGTGTGCTGACCATCGGAGAGATGAAGAAGATGATTGCTTGCGCCATTGTGGCGTGCATAGTTTTCGGTCTTCTGATGATTTATTTTTCTTTTGGTTCGCTTTTCTTGATTGAGTCGATTTGTCTCGAACTTCTTGGCGCCGCTGCCATTATCGCGGCGATGAGATATACTCTGGGGCGCAATCCTTATGGTTATAGGGGCCTCGGTGATGTTTTTGTGTTCCTGTTTTTCGGTCTTGTTTCCGTGATGGGTGCATATTTCGTGGCGGCTAGGGAGATTAGCAGCTGGACTCTTGTTCTGCCGGCTTCCGCTATTGGCTTTTTCAGCATGGGCGTTTTGAATGTGAATAATATTCGAGACATGAAAACGGATGCCGAGAATCGTGTCACCGTGGCTATAAAGCTGGGGGCGAAAAGGGCGAGAATCTACCAGACGGTGCTTATTATTCTGGGTTGGGCGTGCATGATTGCTTATTGTCTTTTGAAGTTCCAAGATCCATGGCATTATCTTTTTGTGCTGACTCTGCCTCTTTTTATTAAGCATTTGAAGGGTATATGGTCATTGGAGGGGAAGGCGCTTGATAAGATGTTGCCGCTGCTTGTGATTTCGTCTTTTTTGTTCGCTCTTTTGGCTGGAATCGGCTTTACGATTTTCCTTCTGAAGATATAAAAAAATGATAGGCTCCCATTTCACAACGAGAGCCTATCGCAATTCTAACCTAAAACTTAACCTATGAAAAAACTATTCGAATGCAAATATAGCAAATTCCAGACCACATTTGCAAATAAATTGAACTTTTATGCCTAAAAAGACTAAAATAAGGGAAATGTTTAACAATATCGCGGGGGACTACGATAAGTTGAATCATATCATGTCTCTGGATATTGATAAAAGTTGGCGTCGCAAGGCGATTCGGATTGCTTTGGCACCGACTCCGGAGGAGGTGGCGGATGAATCCACGAAGCTTCATGTGCTTGATTTAGCTTGCGGGACCGGCGATTTCTCGATTCAGATGGCAAAGACCATGAAGAAGATGGGGATGTCGCATGGGCGTGTGACTGGTGTGGACCTTTCTGAGGGGATGTTGGAGGTTATGAAGGGGAAGGTTGAGGCTGAGGGACTGAGTGATTGCATTTCGATGGAGGTTGGCGATGGGGAGAATTTGCATTTCGGGAGTGGCATTTTCGATAGGGTGACGATTGCTTTCGGCATCAGGAATTTTGAGGATAAGGAGGCTGGCATCAAGGAGATGTTGAGGGTGCTGAAGCCAGGGGGCCGTATGGCGATTTTGGAGTTGTCGCTTCCCAAGAATAAGATTATTCGTAAGCTGTTCAGCTTTTATTTTTTCAATGTGGCGTCAACCGTTGGTGGCAAGGTTTCTGGCCAAAAGGGGGCATACAAGTATCTTCCGGCTTCGGTTGCTAATTTTCCGCAACCCGAAGAGTTTATGGCCATAATGCAATCGTGCGGCGTCTCCAACGTCTCGCACAAATCCTATTCCTTCGGCATCTGCCGTTTATTCATTGGATACAGATAATCTTACCAGAATTTAACATTTACGGGGTCTTCGGACTCGATGAGGTCGGCGGTGCGGGCATCGAGGACGTTGGGAAGGTTGGCGAAAAGGTCCATCCCAAGAATCTTTTCCAGTTCGTCGATTGATATGGCCATATCTTTTTTGATGGTAGTAGGCTGCTGCTTATGCTCGAGATAATAAGCGCATCCGAGATAGCCTTTGTGACCAAATTTTGGATCCTTTTTATAGGCCAAAAGTGCCTTGTAGTAGGCTGTAGGTATGGTTACATGCTTGCCATTGTTGTCCTTGCAATATGTAGTGCTACCCTTTGTGACGCACCCT
>Ga0181612_108250_pt1 | contig 13768 bp, 6 predicted proteins | sample HoacroProtozoa21_FD_119630 | JGI IMG/M metagenome (GOLD analysis project Ga0181612, IMG submission 119630) | Hoatzin crop microbial communities from Cojedes, Venezuel. Combined Assembly of Gp0051906, Gp0051904, Gp0051908 | reverse complement strand
TTCATTACAATATGGTTATTTCTAGTGGGCTGTTACTAATAATTTCTTTCCTACTGCTAAAAATGGTGCAGATTTAATGAATACTTTATTGTCTAATAAGGTGACAAATAATGTCCATTCTATACATTGACTTTTTTAATGCATTCTGGACATGAGGCATTATGGTAAGTTAATTTACAGCTATTCATCAGAGCTGTCACACTTTCAAATTTGACGTGTACAGTGTGCATGACTTTGAAGGTGTGCTTTACATATAAATTAAATGTTGTCTATACTACTGTTTTGCTGTTGATATCCTCTGATATTTGCATTGTTTTCTTACATAGGGCTCAACTGGTTTCCCAGGATTTCCAGGTGCCAATGGAGAGAAAGGTGCAAGGGTATGATAATTCGTGCTTGCATGATGCTTAATTAACTTTTGGAACTCAGTGCTGTGGGAAGTCACTGAAACCTAAGGACACAAGCTACTATCTAAAGAACTATAAACCAGGCTTTTCACACTTAAGATGAACCTCTGCAGTTATATAAAACAGTACATACTGAGACACTAGTTCTCATGCTTAAGGTATTATTCTAAATATGCAGGAACTCAGACACTTTCTCATTGTGTATGCTACCACAATTATATATTTGAGGAAAAGAAAGAAATTTGCTGAAGCATCTTTTTCGACAGTATAGCTCAGTGAGTTGGCAAGCACTATTTTCCTGTATCCCATGAATTATCCTGCTACCATGCAATTTACCCTCAAGGAATTTCAACTTGTATTTCATAAGTATTCTGATTTGCCACAAGCTTTTTTATAGGCTGAGCTTTGAAAATGCAAGATATACCAGGCAAGATGAAGAAAATGTACTATTACATGTATTAAAAAATAGATGTAAAATGACAGCTTTTTCTGCTTTGTTTACATGAAGCAGGTGAGGGAAAATCTGTTATGCATATTCTTCAAACTGTAAAACTGAAATATAGGTTAGAAAGAAGGTCACTGTGCTGTTGTCTCTAAAGCTTAATTGAACATAGCTGAACATGTTCCTAGAAAGATGATAAAGTTAAGACGATGATTCAGAATTCTAAGATGATAGTAACGTAAAGTCAAACTGAAGTAATATATATCATTGTTCTTAAGAATCCATTTTAATTTGTGGCATGAAACAAGCAGAAACTCATGATTTTAAGATGAAATATATGAAACCCAGTTGCATTTGTGTTGCTTATGTGTGCTTTAAATTGTTTTGTATTGTTTTAGCTAAGATAACAATATGTTGTTATGGACAGACACAAGCAATAAAATAATGTTCCGTTCATCCTTTTTGGAAAAAATGAGACATGACTGCTAATCAAGATATCAGATTAAAACAACAAGCAAAATGATAACATCACAGAGCAGACTTAAAATATGAAAATCTAATTATATTGTTCCGTTATCTGGCCTTCATAAAGCTTTCAATTCAGCTAGAGTACTAACCACGTAATTAATACCATCAAACTGCATGCATAATTAAGTATTATGCTGATCATCAATGAGACAATAGCTGCTGGTTTTGTAATGTGAATCAGGTATTATTATTAATCTTGCCTAAAGGGATATCATTATGGTTTACGCTACCACGCACACTAGTACTAGAAAAGACAGTCATTGTCACTGAGAAGTTCACAAGCTGTGTAGCACTTTAAGAACAACACATAATTTTTATTTTGATAAGTGAAATAAAATAAATAAATAAATCCCACAAGAAAACCCTCAAGAAAACAGGTGTGTGCATTTAGTTGGTTTCAAATAAAAGCAAGTTTTCTACTAAAACATCCCTGCTGATTTTCTGTTGCTGTTATGTTTACCTCAGAGATTAGAAAGTACCAGTCATCAGGTTCCTTCTTCTACCTGAATAATACTCTATTGAATTTTAGGCTTCTTTTTGCATTAGAATGCACAGCAATACTAATGCCAAGTCTAAGGAAAAAAAAAAATCTGTTGAGTAGGATACGAAGATAGTTCTGGCAAGTTCTGTATCTCTGTGCAAGTGTGCAGAATCCTGGTAGGTATTACAGTCCCCATCTCTGTTTTAAAAAGAGAGAGGCTTGCCCTTTCTTTTCTCTATTAACCTGAGCTGTCCATAGGAACCTGGGAACTTTCTCTTCAAGGCAATTATTACATTGGAAATGATGCCAAGTCATTTAGACTACTGCAGAGGGACTCTGCTTGTTGTGTGCCATCTTCTCTGCTATTTTAAAGTAGTTTAAAATGTTCTAATGCCTATGACAGAGTCTGACTCTGAGGCAAATTTAGCGCATTTAACTACAAGTCCCAGTGAACTCAGAAGGATAATATATTTTATCAAGGCCAATGATTTTGTAAATTAAAATGCAAAGTAGATACTTAAAGTTAAAATAACATTTAAACCTAAGGGAGTTGCACTCTGCCCCCACTTCAGTAAAAGAAACTTTATCTCACAAATACAGTGTCTGCTAAGATCATTTCTGTGAACTTTTCTCTCCAGGGATTACATGGCAAACCAGGCCCCAGGGGACAGCGAGGACCAACAGTATGTAGTACTTTTGCTTTGAAATTTAGAGGCTTTCCTATATTAATTACCTACACTATACCATGTAGAATTATTTTATTTATAGTATCCTCAAGTGCATCTGTGTTGAATTGACAGGGTCCAAGAGGCTCAAGAGGTCCCAGAGGTCCCACTGGTAAACCAGGTCCAAAGGTAATTGTCAAGCACACTGTATAGATTGGCCACAGGCTGTTTCTTTTAAATAAAACAGAAGTCTAATCTTTTAACATATTGACTTTCCTTTCTAGGGTACTGCAGGCAATGATGGTCCTGCTGGCCCACCAGGTGAAAGGGTATGTGAAAGCTGTTTATGAACATGTTGTTTTTCCCACTATGTAGGAGTGTGATTTGAGAGTGGGAAAGTTGTTTTATTTTTAATACTCCCCTCATGTCTTTGCCCTTCTTTGAGCAGAGTAACCAGAACTAACAAAACTTCAATTCCAGTGATGCTTTTCACAAAGTTGTGAATGGGTAGCTGAAGTTTGCTGAAAGCTTCTTCCATCTGTAGCTCAGTTTTGTACAAATAGGACACAGAGAATACACTTTGTATTATATTCATGCACTTTGTGTATATCCTGCTAATTACAGCTGTATTTACCAGCCTATGCTTTTAAGAATGCCCCATTTACTGCAGCATACTGCTTGTTTATGGGATTTACAAATCGCTCAAGCCATCTCCAGAAGCTTCTTTGTTGAAGCAGCTGATTTTGTTTTGTTCTGATCAGCCAAGAATTCCCTTCAACCTACTTTCTGCATGTTTGAGAAATCCTATTGTGCTTGCTAAAATAAAATTTTCTGCTTGCTATTATATTACAAATCAATACACAAATATAACATACAGTCAGCCCATTACACAGCAGTATATAGAAACACAATATTAATAAATCAGATTTGTAACAGCAGCACTTGAAAACCAACTCAGATAATTTAAGTGGAATGCTCTTTGCCAAAGTATTTTTGCAAAGCTTAAGAACAAACTTTTCTTTCATAGTCATATTTCATTAAACTGCTAACCTTTTTCATGTAGAGAATCTGTAAATCCTTTCCCAGTACCCACTCCCAAGTCCCAGTGATCTCCAGAAGTCTTACCCCTCAGGAGGCAGTTCCTTGTGTATTTTCCCCTGTTCCATAATGTCACTTTGTTACACTGTTTCCTTGCTGAACATGTGCGCCTTTGATGTAGCAATACTGGCAGAACAACTGCAAACTGTTTTTGCTAGAATAACAAAGCAAACTGAAAAAGGAAAAAGGCTATAGGATCAGACCACATAGTTTGATTGATTACTGGAGATAAGGACATCCATAAAACTAATGATAACAAAAGCATGGCGTGAGTGTGTTCTAGAAATCCCAAATTTTCAGTTTGTGTGTCTGCAGAAATCTATTAAGGTTAATTTAGTTTGGTTTATCCAGCTGTAAGTAGAGTATTAATAAACTTAAAGGAATGCACGTGCCTACATATCTAATGTTATATTTTTCTGCTTAAGAGAAGGATTCCTTTCCTTTTGACTGAGAGCCATTGAAGCACATGCCAAAAAAAAAAAGTAATACCAAGTACTCTGGAAACAAAAGTTTTAGTTTACTAAAAACCTTTCATATGCATTGTTTTAGCTGTTTCATTCCTGAAGCAGAATATAACCTAACTGTCCAAGAGACTGGTTAGTGGAGCACTATAGTGGTTCTTGCAATACAGAAGAGAACTAGGATAGAACAGAAGGAAAGTTGAGGACTGGAGGACTAGACTGTAGCCAGTACATATGGAAGGCAACACTGTGAGGGAGGCTGCAGTAAGAAGTTGAAAGTAGCTGTATATCAAGCAAAAGACAATGTACCAAGTGGAACATGGACAGCGGGAATAAGTGGAAAGTTTGGGTGAAACAGGAATGATGATGTAGGAAGCTGGGATTCAAGAGAAGAATGAGTTAACTTGGATGTTGGCTGTAGGGAACTAGGCATAATCCAAAAAAGAAACTGTAGGTTGTTTTACACTGACGAGGAACATCAGAGGCAGACTACCAGAAGGTGAACAGCAAAACCTCATGAAGGAGGTGTTTGCTGACAGCGCCAAGAGGTTATGAGGAAGAGGAGCTGGGGGGGGGACTGAAAACAATGAGCGGATCAATCCAACATGAAGACATTCCTGGAGAGAGATTAGAGCAAAGAGATGAAGCAGAGCACCACATCTCATATCACTTGTGTAATATAAGTGTGAGGTATCTATTTGCTTCCCAATAGGGGTGAATTTCAGCCAAAAAATAAAACTGTCGTTTCTACTCTGCTGAGACTATTTCAGGTACCAGACATGTAACATTAAATAATCTGTCCTGTGTAGCTACTGTTAAAATGAAATTTAATGACAAAAAAGAAAATGTAATTTTGCAACATGCTGTTAGTATTCTAGAGCTTTTTCTAACATAATCCATCAGTCCTGTGGTTTGAAACCTGCAAGCCATGTTGTGAATAAAATAAAATGCAAATGCTCTTTCCTTAAAAAGCCTCAAGATGTGAGGATCAAAGTACAGTGAGAATTTATGAGAAAGAGGGTGCAACTAACAGTAAAACTTTGAGTTGTGCTCTTATAACTCAGTTCCTGAGAGGGACCAATTTCTTTCATATATTTTGTGCAGTGGCTGAGTCAATTTTAATAGTTTTCCTCTATAAAATTCCTCTGTTATTTTGGAAACTTTATGCTTTATGTTATATCCAGAAGCAAATGAGGAAAGGTCATTTGTTCACAGAGACAGCAGAATGAAAAAAACTCACACACTCCTGTGGAACATATTTGTGTGTTATGGAGGTTTCAGAAACAACCTCACACCTGTTTTGGAAGAGAAGATAAAAATGACAGGTAGTGCAGTAAGATCATAAAGATTTCTTCCTTTACCTAGCACTTCTTAGGTGACTCAGATTTAGTATTACAGTATAATCAAGGTTTTCCCTGGAATAAGATTAATTTAAGAGCAAATTCTCCTAGGTTGGGCACAAGGGATCTCCCACAGCTACATTCACACACTGCTTTGCCTACTGCAGGAGGCAGTCATGCTCTAGAAGTGAGCCTGGGCTCTAATGTATGAGGTTTATGGCACTCAGAAGCAGTTGGCCCTTTATCAGAGGAGCAAAAGGGTAGTATAATTTGGGAGATGTGGCTTCCTGCTTCAAGTCTTTTGCATCAAACTTCAAACCAACATGTCTAACATATTTTGACAGCTGATGTCTTAGCAAAACCAGACATCATATACCAAGTAGAACAGGATAAAGTCTTGCACTATTTGATTAGGATACGTGACTCTGCTGTTGGACCATGCAGAATAAATAAGGTTTTTCAGGTTGCTACTCTTTGGCTTAGTACACTAAAAACTACACAGGAAAAATTTTTTTAGTAAGCTGACATAGTCCCTTTCAGCATATCAGCAATAAATTTTAAAAACTGGCCTCCATTTTGTTTGGTGACAACTTTGAAAACACACAGGTAAGCTAGTACTTTGTGTAAATATCTATGTGTATTTACACACATATATGTACATATGCATATGTATATACTTGTATGTATACATACACAATGCACTAACTCACATGATCATCTTTAACTAAATATGTAAAACCATGCTGCATGAAATTTTCTTTCTCCATATATATATGTATATACAAAACTATATAAATAAAATGTTCATGCATCATGGGGTTTTTTCAGCTATGTGAACTATTTTTCATGACAGAAAGAATGTTGTATTTAGTCTCTGGTAACTCTGGACATCTTACTCTATCTGTATGTTTGTATTGTTGTACTGGCTTGAAATATTGTCAGAGTGTAAGAAACGCCAAAGATGAATGTTGGGCTCAAAGTTAAAAAGACCACCAGATTATTAATTAATTCACGTTTTATGCAGCACGGAAAACAATGTTTCTTACTCACAGTTTGTTCCTACTTTATTATGCACAGTTTCAGGGGTCAGATGCAGACATACTTTATATAAGTAGGTTTTCTTTTTTCTTACTGTATTCCTGCACAGGCAGTATTGGTTTCAGGAAATCCCCTCCAATGTCTATGCATGCGAGTTGTTGCTACGACTATTTATGGCAGTGGAGCTGAGGCTGTGTACTGATGACCAGACATCTGCTGAGTTCATATATTTTATAATTTAAGCAAACTTTTCCATCCAGTGTCATGGCACCTAGACTAAAACTTTATGTGTTTGGTTGCCTTTATATTAGGGACCACAAGGGCCTCAGGGACCTGTTGGATTCCCCGGACCAAAGGGACCTCCAGTAAGTTTCTTTTTAATTGTGTGCAACAACGGGAATGTTATTTTTCATACAATATTTCTAAAGTTAGTATTTGAAGATTTATTTAGGGGATGGTTTATGTATAGATTGCAAATAAGCTTATTGAGCTTTAAGGCTAAGACAAGAACTCACATATTCAAAATTATCTTTGGTACAGCTCATATGACATTCAGCATAATATATTAACTGCAAATCTAGTATGTTGATGCCAATGTCCAGGTGACAGACTGAGTTTAGGCAAAATATTACTTTGCTGGTTTGTATTTTCTTCTAACAATTGATTCATTGAGCAAAAAACAAAGAGGAAGGAGACATTCAGTAGTAGCAGAAATGTATAGAAGTAATAGCACATTTGAGCTGCAGCCCAAACTAGTTACACTGTTTTTCTAGTGTGTTACTGCTTATGTGGAGTAAGTACAAAAGCATCAAACCACCTGTGATTTTTTCCAGCCATGCATTTGTTATTTTTATTTCCAATGCCAAAAACTTAAAGTTCATCAAATACGCCTGTAATGCTTAAGTTTGTGTTAACTGAGTCACTAAGCAAAGAAAAATGGAAGGGAAATATAGGGACTTTCCATGATTCCTCAATTTACAGAAATCCATTTTGAACATGCATGCATTTGACCACCTAACAGTCACTCTCCAAGCGACTGCTAACATGCATCAAGGAGGACACAAGGAAAATGTATTACTAAAATCATAGTTAGCTGATATAGGGGCAGTTAAGCTGTACTGGAGACTACTCTAGAAAAAAGAGATCAGAGATTCTTACAGCTAATTGCACACTTTTTTCCAGAATTAAGAATAGCTTAGAAATGCTTTGATTTATGTGTTTCACAATTTCAGGGGCCGCCTGGAAAAGATGGCTTGCCTGGGCACCCAGGACAGCGGGGTGAGACTGTAAGTAAATGTACTCTACTGTGTTACTGTTGTAAACCTCTGAAGGCCATGACTTGTGTGATCAAAACTAAAGAAACAGAGACACAAAGAGAAGGAGAAGAGGCTGGGCATGAGAGGTTATAAAACTGTAGTTTTCTTATGGTTGGTAGGTTAGGCATGAGAACGCTTTATTTCATTTCCATGCTACAAGAGTGAGGTTGTTCTTTGCTATGCCCAGTTAGTAACATCACAATGAGCTTCAGTAGTTAATAGAAGTAAAAGAAATTAATACTCAGATCTCAATTTTAATAAAGATTTGTCAGGCAGTTACTATATGGTTCTTTCCTCATTGAATGCCACATAACATAAATAATAACATAATAAAAAGTCTTATTAATGGTAAGCAGATAGGAAACTCAAAATCCAGCACCTTTGGAAAGTAAAATTAGGAATGATTCAACCTGTAAAAAAAATCTTAAACTTTTGAAACTATATCCTGTGTAATCCCCCTAAGAATCACAATGAGTAAATTCTGGCAGCAAAATTAAGAAAATAACATGTAAGAGTTTGAATGGGATTATTTAACAAAACTCTCTACTTATGTAGTGCCAAAAACTTACTGAGATCCCACTGAAATAAAATTCTTACTCAGATTTTTCAGAGCTAGAGAAAGCCATAAATAAATTTAGAGAGAAATTTTCTCAGCATGTAGAAGGTGTTTTGGGTTCCAGCTTCACTGGAAATCTGTTAGTGACTGCTGAGTCACTTCCACTGCTGGAAGGGGGAGCACAGAACTTACAGTAACACATCATTCTGAAAAACTCTATTTATTCTGCTAGTACTGTAGCATTGTAACACTTACTTTGCAATGATAGTGGCTTTTTTGTTTGTGAGAGAAACATTATTGACTACTGCTTTGTTCTTCTTCTTTGCAGTGATGCAAAGACTAGTCTTGTGTACCATAAAAATGAGTTTGAATCATTGTTTAGAATGTAGGAAGCTCAAAATTGTTCTTTAGTCTGGTAAGAAGCAGCACAGTTGCTATTTTCCCTTTATTTGTACTTGCTTGAACATGTGCCAGTAACGTGCCATTACAGCAACGAACGCTAATAGCATCCTGGGCTGCAGTAGGGTGATCTTTCCCTTCTGTTCAGCCCTGCCAAGGCCCGGAGTATTGTGCCCAGTTCTGGGCTCCTCAGTAAAAGAGAGCGAGCTGCTGGAGAGAGGCCAGCAAAAGGCCGCTAAGATAATTAAGGGACAAAAGCATCTCTCCTATGAAGGAAGACTGATAGAGCTGGGACTGTTTAGCCTAGAGAAGACAAAGCCCAAGTCGAATCTTATCAAAGTATATAAATACCTGAAGGGAGGGTGTAAAGAAGATGGAGCCAGGGACTTTTCAGTGGTGCCCAGTGGTAGGACCAGAGGCAATGGGCATAAATTGGAACACAGGAGGTTCCATCTGAATATGAGGAAACCCTTTTTCACTGTTGAGGGTGACCAAGGACTGGAACGCATTACCCAGAGAGGTTGCAGAGTCTACATCCTCAGAGATATTCAAAAGCTGTCTGGACATATTCCTGGGCAACCAGGTCTCAGTTGCCCTGCTTGAGCAGGGCAGTTGGACCAAATAACCTCCAGAGGTCCCTTCCAACCTCAACCGTTCTATGATTTCTTGATTTCATTCATGACTAGGAATGGAAGATGCAAAATACAATGAAACTATGGACTCTGCTACTGTGTGATGTTTGGACCAGGTGCTTCTGGGTTCAGTCAATACTATGGTTCTCTAATTTTGTATCTCGTTTGGGTTTAGTAGTGTTAGAGTGATATAAAACTTGAGTAATTTAGGAGCAAATGCACTTTTTCATTATCATTGTTTTCTGCCCTGTGTATATGTATACTTGGGCCAGAATTATTTTAAAAATATTTTCCCCCATGGGTTCTCATGCATATGTTTGTAGAAAAAACGATTTTTTAAAAAACAAACAGTAGACTTTTTGATGAACGTTTCCATTTTAGATTTTTTCAAAATGTATGAATCAGAAAACTTTCATTGCACTTACTGGTAAATCCGAGTCTTAAGAATTCTGTTTCTTACTTAGCTATGTATCTCATTAAAGTTCAGTGGTGCATGTGGGCATTACAACAATTAGGGAATTAGGCTGAGACATACGTAAGGTTAACACATTAGAGAGCCAGATTCCCAGATTACGCTCTGCAGCTAGCTTTTGGAATAATAAGCATATCCTGACAGAAACTGAGGTAAGTATTAGTGGAGAAGAGGCTACAGCTTCTTCGCCTAGTAAGCCATACGTACTTTGAAGAACTGCCATTTTTTGCTGAAATTCTAGGCATTGGAACAGTAATAGCATGATAAATAATTTGGAATATAAATGTAGGAATAAACTACATACTGAAAACCAGTATTAAGTGAGTACCTCCTTAGAACTGATTATCAGCTTTGGTGATATCAATCTCAGATTGGCAGGAGGTATCAGCTGCAGAGATTGTTAGATTATCTGGTGGTTAGTTTTTCATTCCTGTGAAAGCATAAAATAGAAACATACTAGCTGTTTCATCTATTAGAATTAATCAACGACCTTCTTACTACAATAAACTCAGTTTTATTAAGTTGCCTTTCACAGAAAATAACAAAAAAATGGGGCTAATTAGGTACTTACAAAAACAAGCATGAGACATTAGTGTAAATTTTTTAATACTAAATATTTTTGATGAATCCATGGGATGTTCAGATCATTTTGAGTATTTGCTGCTGAAATCTTTGCTTATTGCTTCTTTTACAATTCTGAATCTGTAGGAATAGATAAGCTGGTGACACAAGAAAGAAAACAGTGTAGTAAAACCATCATTAGCATCAAGAATCACTGAACATACTGCGTATATCAATGCATTCTATAAACCTGGGAACAGCAGGTCTCCTCAAGGTACTTTCAGGAAATGGATAATACTCAACACTCCTTTGTCTTTCCTTACGATAGACTTCAGAAGAAGCTTTGACTATGTAAAGGAAGGGACACATGAATGATTCCATCTGTGGCAGTTCTGATATTTAGTCATTAGAGCAAAGGGGTACTTTTGTATTTCTTTTTGATCTGGATCATTTCAGAGGTCTGAGAGAGAGTGACTAAACAATTATGGACGAAACTGAACCATGATAATGTCTGGCTAGCAGCAAGAAGAGAATCAGATTGAGGAAGGTAATAAAAGCTTAAACTGGATCTGATGGAATGGGGCAAGTGTCAGCGAGACTGCCCAGAGGAATGCTGAGCAAGGCCCAACATTTATAAGGAATAGGGCCAGATGACACCTTTGTTTTTACACAGGTGAGCAGAGTAGGAGGCAGATATAGGCTGTTAGGCAGGGGATACTATGTGGAACCCTAAATGTGATACAGCAGTGAATGCACTCTCCTAACTTTATGCAGCAACACCCTTCCAGTATTTGAAAGAAATAATTTAGCACATTTCAAAGATACATTCAAAAGTGCTACTATAAAATGAAGTGGTCATTCAGCTTATTGACTAATTTTGGAAGGAAGTGTGGGGCCACTGATTGGAAAACGAAAATTCTGTAAATTTTGCGAGTGTTCTGAAAACTGTCCCAAAAACACTTTCTATTCTCTGCTTCCCAATTTTTATCATCATATCAATTTCTCATTAACTTCATCCTTTCTGTGGCACTCATGCTGTTGTTTGTAGAGATTACCATCTCTGCAGAACCTTCATCTTCCCCGGATCTCTATTTCTTTTCATTTGCTTTCTGTCTAACCTCCCCTTTATCTTTAATGCACCTCAAAATTTATCCACAATCTGTGTCTTTCTTTAAAAAGCATTTGTATGTCTGGCTTCATGATATGATAATGTATGTATGTAAAAAGGTATTTTCAGTAGTCTTTTAATTGCATCACCTAATCAAATTCACCTAGAGAGATCTGCAAAATTGAGTGGAATTTTTATTGCTGTACAACCTCAGAGCGATTAGAACTGATAGAGATAAGAAAGATTAATCAGTATTTCATTTCTAAGCGTACACAGGAAAAAATAATTTCTCATTTTTATTTCCTGAAGAGAAGGAATGTGTGACGTAGAATTTCTCCTTCTCCTCTTGAGTATAGATATGAATTTTGCTCTTTTGTATCTTGTCCTGGGTAACATAGTATTCAATAATTATTTCACAGGGTTTTCAAGGAAAAACTGGTCCTCCTGGTCCTGGTGGTGTTGTTGGCCCTCAGGTACATCATTTAATTTCATGGTTATCATAAGACCAATGTTTAATGGTTATATTATGGCTAAGGCAGTTGCTTCAGTTGTATTAGAAGGACTATATTGATAGTTATATTAACTTTTGTAACAAATTATACGTAACAATTTTAGAAAGATGTACTTAGCAATCATTAGTGATTCCACAAAATATGCAAATGTTGGGGTTAACTTTCCACTTCCTTTGTTGTGTGTTTTCTTCATGTGATTATGAAGTTGGTGGTTCACAGAAGTCAAGAAGGCAGAGTTTTCTACTTTGAAATGATTTAGAAAGAACAATACAACATCTCACTTTCTTGTCAGAGGCCAGATTTCAGTCACTTTTAGATTGTGGAGGGATTCACTATCAAAATTTCATTTGATCTAATCTTACTTATTTGCAACAAAATCAAGTATTCGGATTGCATGAGCTTTTTTAGGTAATTCCCTCTGTGAAAATTTTCTGCTAGTGAGTCTGAACAGATATCTTTCAACTCTCCTACCTTCCAATTTAGATCATTCAGAAAAAAACCAGTACAGTGTTTCAAGATCACATAGTACATGGATTTCCGTCCCGTGTCCTTTTTGTAACCTCCTCCCAGACATGGGTACGCACTGTATTTTAAAGCTTCATTGCTTCAGGAGGAAGGCCAGGATTTCACTCTTTGGAAGCTGTACAAACGTGTCTGCAGGCAGAATTCAATGCAAGATTTATTTTATAGGACGAAGATATTTTGTAAGTCAGCTTTGCCTGGAGGGAAGGTGAGGAATGTATGCTAACCAATGGTAATACTCTTTTGTAACAGATACTCATAACAGCTGGATGTTAAGAATCTGCTTCTCCCAACCCCCACCTCCCCCCAAGACATTAAATACCTTGAGGTTACTGAAGTTTCACTTTTGTGCTTAGGGTCCTACTGGTGAAACTGGCCCAGTTGGTGAAAGAGGTCATCCAGGGCCTCCTGGCCCACCAGGTGAACAAGGCCTCCCAGGTGCTGCAGGAAAAGAAGGTGCTAAGGTATGATGTGGCTTTAGGGAACAAATTGCAAGGGCCTGACAGTCTCACATTTCAAATCATCATGCAGAACATGCAGCACAAGATCAGAACATACAATAAAAAATCATGATTGGCACGTTACATGCAGAAGCATTTGGAGGACTGGAAGATTCCAATTTTAGAGCTGTGTCTGCTTCCATTGAAATAAAGAGAATTCTATTGAGCCAATAATTAGTATTTTTTTTAATAAAAAAATAAAAAAAATAGTTTACATATACCACACATTCACTAAGGAAAGATGTAATAATGACATGTTCACAACAAGGTGGAAAATTGTACCTTGGCATTTAAAGTAGGATGTGTAGTACTGGCTGCAAGGCAGAATTTCACTGAGCAAATTTAGCTCTTTACTTACTTTTTGGCCACCATTGGGACACAAGAAAAATATTGCTTATCCAGTTGCTGTGTAATTCTAGTCAATTTTCCATTTTAAACGGGCGTGGTAAATTTTTAATGAAAGTAGCTTTAAACATATTTTTACTGCTTGCTGTGTTTTTCAGTATTTATATTCTATAACTAATACTGTGTTTTGTCAAAGCTTGTTATAAATTTAATCATGTTGATAGACTATTGTACTGAAAATGACTGAATGGCAGAACTCAGAGGGTTGTCATCAGCGGCGCTGAGTCTAGTTGGAGGCTGGTGACAAGTGGTGTCCCCCAGGGGTCAGTACTGGGCCCAGTCTTGTTTAACTTCTTCATCAACGACCTGGATGAAGAGTTAGAAT
>Ga0181612_154120_pt1 | contig 13769 bp, 11 predicted proteins | sample HoacroProtozoa21_FD_119630 | JGI IMG/M metagenome (GOLD analysis project Ga0181612, IMG submission 119630) | Hoatzin crop microbial communities from Cojedes, Venezuel. Combined Assembly of Gp0051906, Gp0051904, Gp0051908 | reverse complement strand
TACTTAACATGTATAAACACAGATGTTTGTTTAGTTGTCATTAACTGAGGATTTCACTAACTATAGCTGACAAGTTTTCTGTGGGAAGTTGTTTCTCATCAATAGTGGCTGAGTCAACAGATGCTGAAGTGCTTTTGTATTTTCTGCTCATCTCTGTTTTCTGGAAGGCTCTTGCAGTGGTAGCCTGTACTTTATGCATTTTCTTTCATTGTTCATTTGCCTGAAGACTGTTACATTTGCATATAGCTTTATTGTAGGTCTCTGAGGATCTGTGATGTGAATTCTGTTGTACTCTGCTAGCACGGTAGTGCCATGTGGGACTTAACTGAGCCTATGAAGGTCTCATCATCTTGTTAATTATTTTTATAATTTGAAGTTGTTAAACCATGGTATCTAAAAAGAGTAATTTAGAATTTGAACACTGTGATGTATTCTTGATATTCACTTTAATTCCTTTTTGCCTATGGAAATGGGGGAGAGTGTTTAAAAAGGGGATGTGGGAGGAGAAGGTATGAACCAGAGGTGAAAATTAACGTTTAATGCCCCTATTCCTACTTATGTTTTTAGGACAGTGGATAAACAAGTCATTATGGGAGGAAATGGAATGAAACTCCCTGGTGAACAAGGCAGTAGAAAGTCTTCAAACATTTTTAATATTTAAGAAAAATGGGTCTTTTATTATCTTGCCAGATAAGAAATATAGTAAGAATATGCTAAATATAAAGGCTATGTTTTTCTGTTACTGGCATCTGAATTTTCAGCATATTCTTCCCTCACTACTTGTCTCTGTATTAGCATTCTTAATTTAGCACTGCTGTGCTGCTACCTGTGGAAGTAGCAGGAAGACTGACAGTTCAGCCCGGGTACTGGTAGATATTACACTGCCACCTAAGTGTCGTCTGAGCATGTTTGACATAATGATTAAAATTGCAGAATTAATTGCTAAAGTCTCCCAGAAACTAGCGTTTTGTTCACCCTTGAAACCAAATAGGAATCGCAGGAGTTCCGGCCTAGCTGCGTGGTGTGGAGCTGAACTCAAGTCGTCAGCCTTTCTGTTTGTGAGAGCGCTTCTGAGACGCGGGGAGTACAGCGACCTGCGTGAGCCGTGTCTGGCTGCAGAGAGCCTGAGGCTGTAACTCGCCCCCTTTGTTTCACTAAATTCTAAGGCTGAAGCCCCTTGGTGGCAAGTTAAGGTCCCATTAATCATTGGATCTGACTGAGGTTTGGATTGAACTCTTTTGCAATAAATGGAAACAGTCCTGAAAGAGGAAGGCAGACCGTACTGAGCTGATCTTCAAAGACCACAGGAATAACACTTTCTTTATTGCTCAATAATTGGTTGTACTCTGTGTTATGTGGCTTAGAAATGGGAAGAAAGCTGCTTTTTTTTTTCTTTTTTTTTTTGACGGCTAACTTTTTATTCCCAAAATACTTTGCATTGCTGGGGAATTTGACTTCAGGAGAACAGTTGAGAAGTGAAGGGATTTGACAGCTTAAAGTAGCCGTTAAAATGAGGAAAAGCAAATAGGCAGCACTATTTCCATTTTAAGCATTGTCAGTGTAACAAGCATGCAGCCGAGTTTCAGAAAGAATGCACGAATGTGAGGTTATTTGGGCAGTGGTAAAAATATCAGGAGAGAATTAATGGAAACAGAAATGAAGTTAGAGAGTTAGAAATTAATGGAAACAGAAATGAAATTAGATTTTGCCTTAGGGAGAAAATTGTCGAAGCATTCTGGGTACTTGGTTGTCCAATTCCCATTTAAGTTAATGACTAAAGTTGTTCTTCCCACTTTTGAGCTTTAATTTTTGTGTGCATGCTCAAAAACGCGTTAAGCTCTGAACAAATAGGAAGATGCTGTTTGTTCCAAGCAGCTTGCAGCAGAGGCTCTGCTTTCCCACCCACCTGAAGTCAGGTGCATCAGCTGTATATTCAAACTTCTCCATCACTTGGGGAAGGCATGTAGTGCTTCTACGGGCATGCGTTGCTGTCCTTGCAAAGCTGGTGGTATCTGAAGAGGGACAAGTTACAGCTATATGAGTAGATTAATTATGTGCACATCTTGATTGTCAGTCAAAAATCTATTCTTTGTAGTAAGCCGTTGATACCACAGTAAGTAAGTCTAGAGACTTGAAAATGGGAGAACATGAGATTTGGCAGGTTGGAAGGCCAAAGGACATAGACAATAACGTGAAGGCTGTGATGGGCGCCTGCTGAGATACAGAGCTCGTTGTCAGTACAGCGTTTTGCTCAAGTGTGTTCTTATATGTAAGCCAGTCTGTGAGTCAGAGGAAAGTAGTGAATGCTTCTAGAAATGTTTTGGTGTTTCTTTTTCAGAGAAAACAGGTGTAAAGTGAACTTTTGTTTTCCCCCTTCACTGTGGTCTGTTGGGAGCATTCTCGCTGAACACTGTGTCATGCTTCTTGTCTTGTTTTCTTGCTTTTCTTGAAGAATGCTAAAGCCTTGTGGAATTTATTGTTTACTAATGTTATCCCTAAATGGAAGGGCGAGGAGGCTGCAAAAATAAATGAAGGAGAATACGTACATTGAAACTGAAAGCTGAAACAGCAGCTCATGGAGGTACCTGAGCTGACTTCCAGCTGATGGCTCAACCTGCACAGCTCTAGGGGCAAGTGTTACCCGCTAAACCTGGATCCGTCGCTGGCAGGGATGGTGGGCTTTGTGCTGAAACCATGTGGTGCTCTGATTTGGCTGCTCCAGGTTGTAGAGCCAAGTTCCTCCTGAGCTGAGATAGATGAACCCTCACAAGGTTTGGAATACTAAAACTAGACCCAATTTACAACAGAATAGTTGAGATTCTTATAAACTTCTCGGATCTCATGTGGAATTTTTGTGATAAACTTTGGAAATACTAAATTAATTTAAAAAAATCTTTTAATTGTTGATTGAAGGGATGATATTGTTGGTAACTACTCTCAAAAATCTCCATTTTAGAAGTTCTGGTTTTGCATTGATTGTATCCCTGGACTTTGGAATTCCATGAATTAAGGGTTGTGTGTTATGATCAAAGCATTCTGTGTGCTCTCATCACTGCTTCATTAGCTTTAACACAGAGCCCTTCCCTACCTTCAGCTTGCTACTTGAAATAAGGAGGGCTGTCTGTGTTAGGTCACTCTGGCTGCACTGCCTTTCCTTTGGAATCTCACGCTTGGCAAGTGATGGCGTTGCCAATTTTACTGACTGTTTTCATCCTTAAGGAACACAGAAAAGAGAACTGATAATGGAATACATGACCCAAGCGTAGCACGCTGTTGTGGGGCGTTGGCTGCTTTCTGAAATGGCACTCGGGCCAAAACTGTTCAATGCCTGGAAAAGAACAGAAACTCATCCCTTAAGCAAGGTCTGAAGAAAGGAACTAAATTTCACCTTGCCTTGCCTTTTGATAGCAGAGGTCAGTGCCTGTAGTTTCTCTAGTTGAGGTTCTTCTGGTTACAGCTCAGCGCAGGACAAGCGTCTCTGCTCACTTTATAAATAGAAAGTTAGCATCTTCACACAGTTGGTCTGTCTGACAGCTGCGCCGCGGTGCATTCGCCTTTGCAGTGCACAACATGGAGTTTGATTTCACCAGACTCGACGTAGTGAGGCCGCTGAAGCAGTCCAGCAGATCCATCTATGCGATAATAGACCAGGCAGCTACCTGGAGTCATTTTCAGGTTTTTACTCGTACTCGGATCCAAATGATGCTCTGCGAATTGAGTCAGGGTGGTGGAAAAGGTTTGAACAAGCCATCACCAAGATTGCCTTTCCAGGGCGAACCTGCTCTGTCTTTCTGTGCGGTCAGCGGTATGAATTCTCTCAAAGGGTAGGATCTCCTTGAAAGGCATTCTTTCCTGTGGGAAACCGTGGTCTTTCCTCTTTGGATGGGGTTACAGTAGGATGCTAACTTAGTTTCTTGCTACTAGTATGGTATATCTGATAAGGGTGGTTTAATTTGCTTACAGGGATTAGGGAGTGGATTTCTCTCCCGGAGATTTCCCTTCTCAGAGTTGGGAGTGTGTGTGAATGCATGTAAACTTGTGAGTAATGGACTGCCTCGTGGGGTATTTATTTTATATGCATGTGTTTATGTAAAATAATGTAAATTGTGGAAGAGTAGGGTGTGGGATAGCTCTAAGACCTCTTTATCAGAAACCTTAAAAAGGCCATGTTTGCACTACTTTCTTGACGCCAGCATAATCTGAGAGATTTAAGAGGTTGTATACTTGAAGCAGAGCAGAAGGTGCCTCGTTGTTCTGGCACCGTACTCCAGACCGCACACCATGTTCCTGATCTCAGCCCTCTGGGAGGAGGAGCGGTCCGTGATGTTACCCAGGTCGTCTTTGTATTCTCCCCAGCTGTGAGATTGTCTGAAACGAGGATTTGTCTATATGCAAATATGTACTGGCTGAGTACATGTCTTACCTTTCTGCAGAATACATGCATCCTCTTTTTGAGTGAACGATGTTCCATTGGGTTAAGGGTGATTTATATTGCTGGAAGTCAGGCATTTATTCTGTGTACTTTGAATCTTTTTTCCAGTTGCCCTAAACTACTTTTTCTTAGTTCCTGGAGCACGGGGCTTAGAAGTTCTTTACTATGTTTGTAACTTTATACTATTGCCCTTTTGCTGTTCTCCCTCCAGTGACTCTTTAATTGACAAATACTAACATAATTTAAGCTGAAGCGTAGTTGGTTTGGCTGAACTGGGTTAAAATAGTACCTTATGCTAAACCAGAGCAAATACACAGTTACACCAACCCTGTGTGTCCTATGCCGTGCATATTACCTGCTGGTTTAATGTGCTTCTTGCTAGGGTTTTGCAGATTTCCTCTTCCAACATGTTTTCTATTTCTCCCCTTCAAAGTGCAGTTAAAAGCAGTTTTGTTAGCGAGTAGCAGCTTCTGTGCACACGACTGTTTTGTTCAATGCTGGAGGAATCTCTCCTGATACCGATCTAACTTAGAGCCAGACAGGCTACAAAGCAGAAAGTGGTATTTGCTTAAAAGCAACATATTCATAAACTAGGCTTTGTAGTAGCTTTCTGTTATTTTTGTATTCTGTGCATCTAAGGAAGTGGGCTTGTATTGCTTTGATAACATTCGGTGATAGCTCCACAAACTGAATCACAAGACCAGATCTTTGGCAGGCGGAAAGAAGCATCGCTTCTGTTGGAAGCTTTAATGGCGGCAGCTAAGCGTCAGACCCAAATCTAAGGCTGTGTACAATTTTTGGAGAATGTTGTAAATCTAACCTTTGCACTGCAGATGTACAAACTTATACTTTGTTTTCCATGTAAACCATAATGGAACCTGATGTCACAGAAGTCAGGCTGATATTAAAGACCTTGTTGACACTGTGTTTCTGTCAGGACAAGTATTCAGTGCATCACAGGTTAAAAAAATTTTTTCAAGTCTTGTAGAAACATTAACTTCTGCAGTGCTGTGTGGAATGGATGATTGTGGAATTTGAGTGGTGTTGAAGTAACCAAACCTTAAAAAATAAGGTAATTTTAGGTTAAATCTGCAGATAGTAATAAGCTGGCTTGGATAATTAATTTGGATTTGGGGTTGCTTAATTTCTCTTGGCATTTGCAAATCCCAAACTGACTTGTGGAATGTTCTTGATTGAAAAAGATTTTATTGAAAACATGTGTGACTGTTTTTCAGGGCAACAATATTTGAAGAACAAAGTAGCATGTGTATATAAATGGAGGTAGACAAGAAAACTTATGTAAAAATAGCCAGTGTCATTGTTTTATGGCATCATTTGTTAGCGTGTCTTCTGTTTTAAAACAAAGCAGGCTATAAGGGAAGTGAATTCTGTTCTGTCAAAAGACTGGTAACTATTCAAAATGATATTTTGAATTCATAACACTGACTAAGCTGGAGTCTAAATCTGTATTTTTCAGATGAAAATCAGAATTATTAATTAGGAGTAGACCCCAAATTCATGAAACATCTGTTAATTCTTCAGAGAAAAATAAAATACTGGCGAGGGTATCTGTTTCTTGCCCTTCAAGTATGTCGTTATATTAGAAGATTGTATGCAGTAGAATTGCCAGGATTTCTGAAATGAAACTGATTCAGAAATGAGGAATGAAGAATGTTACTGAATTGGTCTCATGTTAAAAGACAGATTTCCGGTGATTAAAAACCTGTGTTGCTACAAAAATCTCAAACTGTAGTAATGGAAAATATTAATAACACTTTCTTTATGGCGATATGCACTTTGGAAATTATTTTTAGTTATCTCTGTGTTCAGCGAGACTAAACTATTCTTTTGATTCACTGCAGGACCAGTTTGACAACTTAGAAAAACACACGCAATGTGGTATTGATGTTCTGGAAAAGTACATCAAGTTTGTGAAAGAAAGAACAGAGATTGAACTCAGCTATGCAAAGCAGCTTAGGTAAGTTGATATGTACATTTCTGGACTTCGAGTTGCATCTGTTCAAAGCCTGTAATCATCTGTAAATTTACTGTTTCAGTGGTGGTAATTTGTTTGGTTTATAGTAATGGCTAGTGGAGAATAATGTAGAGAATAGAACGCTAAAGCTAATGTAAGATACTGTTTTATTATCTCTGCTAAAAATCATATGCTTTGCAAACAGAAAGGTTATTTAGGTGACTGAGTAGCATACTAGGGCTTACTCACGATTTATGCATGATTACTGGCTCAGGCTTTGAGGACAGCATTATAATGTTTTCCATGAAATTAGGACTGCAGCATGTGAATGCTGAAGGGTTTAAGACTTCAACAGAATAATGATCATTTGTTGTAGGGCAAAGTTGAGGGTTTCTTTTCATAAGACGGGCTCTGTATGAATGCGTGTTGGAGAAACTGCAGGTCGCCCTTGGAGATTTCATGTATGTAGTTAGCCAGGTTGCACCCAGAGATTTGAATTTTGATGTTTTTATGATCTTGGCACTGTTGTTGTGATGTGTCTCATGAACAGAGCAGAGATCCTGTGAATTTATCTCAAGTAGCTAAATTACTGGAAATTCCTGGTAGGTACGTTCTACATGTCTGGTTCAGCCATCAGGTTGTAGGTAGAGGAATGTATGTGAACCAGACCCAGAAAACATATTCCTTGAGGTCAGATCCAATGTAAGTGGGGAAGGGGTACTAAGAACCCTCCCACAACAAGTAGCTCTTACCCTGTTTTTCCCACTAGGGTAGAAAGAATGCAAGGGGAGAATGGGTTAAAGGGAGTACAACACCCAGGCAGTCCTGCTGCTGCTGAGAGAGGCTGTGGTGCAATATTGCTGGCAGCCACAAGTGTCCAGGGTGATAAACTGGAAGTGGCGGAGGTAGCTGGAGAGGAGAGTGCAGGACTGACCCTTCCCAACTCCTCCAGTAAATCCATACATCTTTTTTTTGTTTTGTTTTGCTATAATACATATTAGAACTCCTTCTGTCTTCTCAGTATTTATAGATGTTGAGATCTGAAGTCCTAGCTGATCTGTATCTACCTAAAGTACAACGTGCATTTAAAAAAAACAGCCACACACCTGAATTTTTGATGCTTGTGTTAGAATGGATTTGAGATGCACAATGGCCTGTTATTTAAGAGGAGCTGGTAGTTGATAAAACCCTGCCTTTATGGTTATGTACTTTCTCAGGGGAATGCCACAAGGATTCCCCAGGGTTTCTGCTATGGACGAGCAGGAAATAGAAAATTACTTGTACAGGAACAAATTGCTCACATTCTATGAAGATGAGAAGAGATTGAGTTACAGAGGCAAAATGAGCTGGAAGAATGACTGGGCTGGGAAACCCCAGAAGAGTGTCTGTGTAAGCGGGTCTTACGAAGAATCATGCACTAGACTCAGTGAATTTCTTAAGGTGACAAATTTCAGGAGATAAGAACTGATTATGAAAATAAACACACAAAACGTTTAAGGAAAGTGGGAAGTAGTTTTACATGTAAAACTACCTAGAAACTCTGAACTCCTGAGTTTTATTTCTTATTCTGTCCTAGACTTCCGAACCCAACTTGGTCAACTGGTTTCTTCTCTCTGTATTTTGATTCCCCACACATAGTTGCATTTGTCCCCCTGCCCACCAGTCTGATTTGAGGACAAATACATTCATCCCTGAGGCGCTCTTAAACACAGTGCTGTTTGGAGTCATCTGAGAAGTTAAAGGTATAAGAGAAAAAACAAAAATGTAGACTTGTCACAGTTGAGATAATACAGTGCTGGACATTAAAAAAAACAAAACAAACAAAACAAAAAAATGCATCTGCTTTTAGTAAGTCTCCTTGAGCTGGGTGCAGACCTTTCTTGTATCACATCCGTTTGGTGTCAAAGGGCTGCAGCACATTACTGCATGTCATAACATGCAGGCATGCTATTAAAAAGGGACAAGTTAATACAAGATACTCCTGTGGATTTAACTCAGTTTTGTTTATAGTGTAAGTAAACCTCCTCAACTTTATTTTCTTTTGTGAAACTTGTGTTTTCTGCTTGGTCTCTGGGCTCCCAAGCTGGCTATTCTTCCTGCCTAACTATCTACATCTCAGCCTGGTCATCTGTCAAAGTTTAATAGGCTTCTATTTAAAAATGTTTCTTTCCTTTCTCTTTATAATTCTGCAGATATATATGTAATATTTTGTTTTAAAAGTGTGAAGTTAGATCTCCATACTTGCAGGATGCATCCAGCTTATCTGGTTACAGCAGTGGAAGAAACTCCCCGGTGTCACATACCTTCTGCATTGTGCCTGCACCTGTTCAAGTCCTGCTTGTACCATTTACAGTCACTCCTGGTTTGAGAGTCCAGTTCAGATTTGACACGATTGTTTTGCTAATTGTTTTACATTATAATTGTTGAGTCATTAAACTAGGTTGGGAAGGAAGGGATGCAAAAGCTATGGTAGAGTGTTCACTTGTTCCTGTGTTTTGTTTTGAACTTCCATCGGACGTTGACGTGCTGGACGCTGTGCTCCGAGTGCCCAAGTGGTGTTCCGTTGTCCTGCTTCCCTGGTCACCACTTACCTGGCAATCCATGCACCGAGCGTCAATAAGCGCGTCAAAAGCCTTGCCTAATGTGACAGTGGATAGATGTGGAAGACGTATTGGAAAAAAAAAAAATGTGTAAGATACCAGAATAATCTGAGAATTGATGATAAATGTGAAAGAAAGAGCAGGATGTCAAAGAAGTGGAAATAAGGGAGCAGAGAAACAAGCTGGAAAGGCAGGAAAAAATGAAGCCGAGTGAAAGGCAAATAGAAACGTGTATTGGAGACAGGTGCACAGGCTGGCACAGAACCTTCTCAGAATTGCTATTTTACTGCTGATCTTTCTTCTTATGTGTTAGTTCCCTCTAGTTGCAGTTAGCTCTGAAGGTGTCATTGCTTCATGAGCTTGAATCTGGGGAGTGCTGGTGGTCTCGTCATGACACTGCACGACTGTATGTTGAACTTCAGCTTGCAAGAGTCATATTGACCCTTACTGGATTTAGTATCACTTCTGGATTCAGTATCACTTCTGGGTTTTTTGTGTGTATCCTGGTTAAAACCCTACGTGTATTTTTGACTAAAAGAGAGGAAGAAACCCTCAAATATATAGACTCTATATTTTATGTACTTTATAAAGCACGTAGAAAATAATAAAATGTTTAACCCAGATGCTAATCGTTGTTATATGACTTCAGAATCTTTTTCTTCTGTGAAAGCGTACTCTCTGGATGTTTTTGCTCTAGCTCTGTAGCGTTTCAACACCTTTGAAAGTTCATGAGAAGGCAGTAGCTCTGTCAGCATTAATTGGGCAGCATGATAGTGCAGACACACATGCGCTTTAAGCACGTGTGAAAATGCCTTATTAGTGTAGCCTTCTGTGCATGTGTTCTTGTGGTTTTTCCTTTCCTCTTCAAGCAGGTGTGTGAAGGGAGGCATTCCCATGGCATCTGAAGAGTGCTATGAGACTTACTGTAATCACGCAGAACAGCGTGCAGAGTTCTTGCCGTGCTGGTCGTCTTTGTTTGAAGCTGCTGTACACAGAACTAGAGAAAAGTTCATGGTTTCAGAGCATCCCGCTTTCAGAGAAGGTGAAGACTGGAAGGCAGATGCTCATTTGGATCCTTTCCAATAGGGGTACTTACATTTTGAGAAACACATATTTGTCTGTGCAAATCTGCCAGAGTTCTGGCTACTACTCTGGACAGATGCTCCTTAATTCCTTAAGGAGAACAAAAGGAAAGAAGTGTGAGACAAGAGGCCCTGCTGTCTCCCAGTTAGCAGTAAAACCAGCATGCAGCAAGGAGCGGGCTAAACCTCTGAAGAAGCAGTTTCTTTTCAACTGTGTGTCTTCTGGGAGTCTTCCAAAGCGTTTGGCACAGATAGGTCAATGAAACTTGGTAGTCCTTTGGACAACGATTCTGTCAAGACCACTTCTATGTTATTCTTAATTGCTGAAACAACCATGTAAAGCTAAAACAAATGGCTTCCATTTCACAATAGGGTGACAGAGGCTGCAGGAAGGCATATAATCCTAGGGCTGAGTTTAGAATAGAGGAGACAGAGTACTGCAGCACTGAAAAGGTCTTAACATTGCTAAGTAAGATTTGTCAGCTCTCTGGTTTGCGTTGTGTAAAAGATGCGTGGTATTGTGCTAGAGTGCAGCGTGCACTGAGCGGTAAGTGTCAGCAAGGTGTGTTTGGATTTAACAGATGTGTGGTAACCACCCAAACCCTCGATGTGCTGCTGGCTGGGGACTGGCAGGACAGTGAGGGCTATGTACTGTCTGTCCAATGTGCTAGAAGAGTTATGTTCCAATTTCTTATTCAAGATATGATCGCTTGAATAGCATATCAGTATTTTGAAATTAAATCATTAGTTGGCTGTGGGGTAATGAGAGATGCAAGCATCTGTTCTAATTGGGATAATCAAATTTCAAATTTCACACTTCTCCGAGCATCAGTTGATAATCATAAAATGATCCCCCTTTTGTCATCTCAGTGCAGCTTCCCACAGCTTTATGAAGATTTTTCTCTTCCTTGTAAGCATCCTGCTAAATGCAGGCAAATTTGCCTGGCTGGGAGTGTCATCTGCAGCAAATCACACTTTAACGTGCCAGCTGACCTTTGGATATGGAGTAGCACCTTCTACTGGGTGGAGTTTGTAAAGCATGCCTGTGTGTCTAAGGACCAGTATTTTTACTGTAAAAGAGTCTCTCCTTTAGATCAGGTGAAGGAGACTTGTGCATTGGCAGAACCAGAACTCAGGTGTATTGACTTAATGAATGACCTTAATTTATTGACTTCTTGGTTTAGGAATCTGCTACTTTATTGGGGTTATAGAGACTGAAGCACTGTGTGGGCCGTTCTTTTGAGTGCTACTGCAATGCAATCAAAGGCTAATTGCAGTCATACTTCTGAAAGGTGTCTTGTCACTGCAAATAAAAACTGAAGCCCCACAGAATGTGTGTGCATGCAAAGATTAGCCAGCTAATATAAAGGAGATTTTAAGTTTAATTTTATATATATATTTTTTTAATTTTAGGAATCTTTCAAAGAAATACCAACCCAAAAAGAACTCCAAAGAAGAGGAAGAATACAGGTATGTTCATAATTCAGTGCTGACTGAGCATGTGTAAGAGTATAGAAATCATAGATGTAGAAACAGGCTTATATGGTAGATAGTAAGGAGTGGATTTTCAGTTTTTGGATTTGGCCTGTAACTACTCAATTCCCTTTATACATTGTGGTTTCTGGATGCCTGGTTGTTTTGGTTTTTTTGTTGTTGTTTTGTGTGCATGTACCAGAAAAACTTTTAGCCAGACTGTATGATCCTGGCTCTTTGAAGTGAAAGATGAAACTCGTGACTGCTTCAGCAGGAACAGAAACAGTTGCTAATTTTAGCATGAAACTTAAGCAGTCTGCCTAAGTATTAAATTACTCAAATGGACTGACAGCACAGATTAGTAACTTACTAATGGGATAATGTTGTAACATCACAGAGAAACCAGTGGTTCTTGAAGAGTAAGGTGAAGGATGTAGTTTGTACTCCCAGTATCCTGGGATGGATTGACGTGTGACTTGCTGCTGTTGAAGGATGTTGCGCAGCCTTGGCTGTCGGCTGTTGATTCACGTATTCCGACTGCATCTCCCTGCTGGCCGGGGATTAATGTAGTGCTCGCAGGTAGCGACTGCAGCGTCAAAGTACAGCTCCTTCACCGAGTGACGCTAGGGACATGGATACAGGTGACGACAGACCACATGTCATTAGGAACAGTCGTGCCCTTGAGGAGATCAAAGATATTCTTTGAAGAGATTTTTCTAGAGGAGGAGCTTCCCAACAGCCAGGCTGTAAGCCAGAACAAGAACCTTTTCCTCAGAGCACTCTGAAGTTTCGCAATGTCTGTGTTTTGGAAAGCATCAGCTTTGAATGAAGGCATCGCAGGGTCTGACCGGGCACCCTTGTATTGCAGGAGGCTGCTCTGCCTCTGGAGAGCCTGGCAGCAGACTCAAACCCTTGACCTTGAAATTTGAAACATTTCAAATGAGTTTGGATACGGATCCAAGTGTATGATTATATTAATTTAGATTTTTGGGTCAGACCCACAAGTTGCTGTATACAGTTACTCTAGTGTCTTGTATTAACAGAGATAGAAGCCTTTTCATTTTCTTTTTTATTTATTTTTAGTTAACATTGTTTGGGAATGTTATTTTTGCCACTGTTTCCTGAGATATTAATGTTTACACAAGGAAGCTTATGTTACTAGCACATCAGCTGTTTTGGTCCCTACCTGGGACTAGGAATAAATCTGCTTTTGGGTAGCTATACCATAAATGGATATTTTGAGTTTACTACAACCTTTTTTGACACATCTTTCATTGCTGGAAAAGAATACTGGAGTTAAGATTCATGTGATGTGGCACAGAAGATCCTGTGTGTCCTTTGCCCTTTTAAATACAGTGTTCACCTCAGCATAGTTTCATCATGTCTTAAATAATGTCTGAGAATTTGTCATATGACCTTTGGGTGCCTTGGACACTGCTTTGATACAGCCTGTCTAAAAACAATCTGTTTTCAAGCTTTCTGTCAAGCCTGTAGTTCTGTGGCTCTGATCCCCTGTGTTTTGCAACTGGGATTTCTCTTGAGTCACCACAGCTTGACTGTGGCTGCTTGTATTGGACTGTTTTTTAGTTTCTTTTTTTCTGCCTTTTCTCATCCCTGCTTGTACCACTCCTCTCTATTTCCACTAGATCTTTCCCTCTTTGCTTTGCCTTTTCACCTTTAGGTGATGTTATCAATACAGACTGCTACCATTTAATACTAACAGTTTTTCTAGTGTGTACAAGTGCACTGCTTCAGAGCTGCTGTTTCCAAGCTGACCAGCACAGCCAGCTGGGGTGTTTACATGCAGCTCTGTTAGCGCTGTGCTGAACATGCTAGTGACATAATCTTCTGTTTTGAAGTTGCATGCACAGATGTTTGTTTCTTCCTTCTAATAGTATGTGGAATGCTGTATTGGAGATTATTTTATACAAAAAATAAACCTTGCGATGGAAGGTACTAAAAAATATGGGTATACAGTGAACACCCAGTTAGTAAACTTGCTACTTTTTTGAAAACTTTTTAAGCTATAGCTGATTAAAATCCAATTTACGCGATGATAAGTTTTATTTTCTGCACTATGCTAGCCAAAAAGTTAGTTGCTTAGACAGGATTTTGCCAGTACAGAGTACACTGATGACTCTGTGCGCTGACTTGTAGGACTTGAAAGAATAGAACTAGAAATGTTTGGTGAATAGCGATTAGAACAG
>Ga0181612_156163_pt1 | contig 13770 bp, 4 predicted proteins | sample HoacroProtozoa21_FD_119630 | JGI IMG/M metagenome (GOLD analysis project Ga0181612, IMG submission 119630) | Hoatzin crop microbial communities from Cojedes, Venezuel. Combined Assembly of Gp0051906, Gp0051904, Gp0051908 | reverse complement strand
CCCCCTCCGTACATGGCTATTCCTGTCCAGCCACATTTATGCTAAAACAATTGCTTGCTTAGTTTTGTGGATAAAATATCAGATTAAGACAGTTGTCAATACAGGAATTGCAGCAGCCTTCCACAGCATGTTTCATGTATCAATCACTTGCGAGATATTTAAATTTGATAAAAAAAAAATTCTAAATGTAATTGTTAAAATGTGAAATCACAAACTATTCTGCCGTTAACAAACATCATGCTGTTTTTTTGTAGTCTTATTAATAGTCATTCCTTTAAAATTAGGCTCAGATACAAATTTATTTGCAGTCTACTGCAGTTAATTTGTCATTCCAAAAACTGCTGTGTATTTCAATTATTTTAGGAAGCCTTGTGTTTTCTCTGCTTAGGGTTGTCTACAAGCTTCTAGCAGCACAAAGTGAAGGCATCAGGGTGCAAGCTCTGAAAGTGATGGGATATTTCTTAAAGCATCTTGCTCCAAAGTAAGTACTGGTTTAGGTCTTAAAACACCCCACCTCCCAAGAAGGAAAAAAGAAAGGTAATGAAAGGTAATGACACATACATGCGATATTATTTTGTGTATACATTATTTGGAGTGTATGTACACACATTTGTATGTAAAGTAAAAAAAGCTATATTGGAGATTAATCACTACATATGCTTTGCTGAATAGGAGCTACTGTTCTTCAAGTACCCTTCAATTTGTTTGTCATTAATAAATTTCTGGTATGGTGGAGTTACTTGTTATTGGCAACTACTGTCCAGGCATTATCACTTGCTTACCAAGTTCATTTAATACTTACTTCCACTACAACTGCCTGCTTTATAAAGCGGTCTTTTTGCATAATTCTGCTGAAATTGGTAGCAAGAACTAGACTGGTGAGATTGACCCCTGTGTTACTTACTGAGAACTAGATTTAATATGTCTCAAGTTGGCTGTAATGGGAGGTAGCTTTTGGGATTGCTGTCCATGGTTGTAGTTTTGAGTGAAATGAGAACAAAGATGCCCTTTCCTTGGTCTTTATCAAGATATGCCTAAGGGTGTGTTGCAGCTTTTTGGACCCATGTGTGAGTGGACCGCGTTTATGGAAGGAAATTAGGTGTCTTCTGTCTGTCTTCAAAGAATGACTCATCCTTTCAGCATTTGAGTCCTTGCCCTTTTCCTTAACCAAAAGTCAAAGGCTTAAGGAGCAAAAAAGAACAAGACGTTTCCAGTGATTTCATATTTATTGAGGCACACTTTTTAAACTCTTTTTTTTTCCCCCTAAAGCAAGTTGAAGATGCAAGTTTATTTTATTTTTCTGTATTATTTTAGGAGAAAAGCTGAAGTCATGCTTGGACATGGATTGTTCTCCTTGTTGGCTGAAAGGCTGATGCTTCAGACAAGCTTAATCACCATGACCACATACAATGTCCTATTTGAGGTATTAATATACTGTAGTTAGGATCCAATCTTCCTAATTATTTGTAAGACATTGTTAGAAAATCACTTACATATTTGTGCTGATGTGTTCCAGATGACATTAGCATGATGCAGCTGAGTGCTGCCTTTTTTTTTTTTTTTCCAAGCTCACTACTTGAGATTCCACACCCCACCCCTTAGATTGGTTATGCTCGTTATGAGCAATTGTAGATAATGAGTAACCTGAATGTCTCAACCAGACACTCATATATATGTGGAATTTTATTATAACAATGATCTTGCCTTATGGTGATTGTTTTGGTTAGATTCAGGTTTCTCTTTCAGTGTATGTAACATAACAGTGTGCACTTAAAAGAAAGCAAAACAAATCATGTAGAGTAAGATTTTAGGAACAGGATGAAATAAGTTGTCTAGAAGGAGAACAAGTAGTTTTTTTGGATAATTTTTAGAACCATAGTAAAATAATGATGGTGCTGTAAGAAGGATGTCTCCAACTATTTTTCAGTAAGCTGTCTTTATGAACATTGATATGGCATCTTCTTCTTTCTTACTAGATTCTGACTGAACAGATTTGCACTCAAGTGATACATAAGCAACATCCTGACCCAGATTCAACAGTGAAGATACAAAATCCTCGTAAGAATGATACACATTTCTAAGTGCTCCCATAAGAAAAGTCTGCTCTAAAAAAAAAAAAAAACAACCACAAGAAAACCTATTAATTACATCCACCAGTCTTAATTCTGATCTCAGTTTTACTTTCTTTCATGCAAAAGGAAAGATAATGTGCATTTAGTTGCAGCTATTTAGGAAGTATGTCTCTATAGCTTTATGAAAGATGTTTTATGTGTCTAAATGTGTATGTAGTTCATCCTTTTTTGCTGTGTAGTCATGTTATGAAATACTTTTTCAAGACTTGTATGCGCAGGATACTTTGATTTAATACATGTTAAGGTTGCAAAAAAATTCTGATTGCCTTATTTAATGATGTCAGACTAAATTACCTGAAATATGGGAACAGCCTTCATCTTAAATTACATTCAGTACGACAACACTGGGTGGAAAGTAGGAGAAATGTATCTGCTCACTGTTTTGGTTAGCTTACTTTGTGAGAAATATCTTGATATGAAACTTTAGATGTCTTTTGAACTAAGAGAAAATACTGATCTCCTTTCCTGAATTATATGCATTATTAATGTGCTCTATATAATACAATGTACTTATGATAGCTTTGGAAGTTCATTTTTTTTCTGGTGAAAAAATAGATTTTTCACTTTCATAGCTGCTTTGTCATTAAATGTAGGTCATAGTTATGGGTTTGCTTCATGAGGAAAATGGGGGAAGAGAAAGGAAAGCAAAGCAGATACAGAGGAAGAATCTGGTTGCAGTATGCCATTTGCTTTCTGATAAATCTGTATGAAGCAAAAAAGTGAGATTTCTGTTACTTTCTCTTAAGATTTTAGAAGTTGGCAGTCGCTGCTATAATTAGTACAGATTATTTGTAGTGTGAGGTATGAGTCTGGTATTATCTAGGTCTAGTAGGAAGAGTGACTTCTAGAGTACCTTTAGAAGATCAGTGCTAGTATTATGAAATAAGGAATTTCTCCTTTTAAAGAAATTCTACAAGGTGAACTGAAACTATCACAGTGATCGTGTTTGAATTGCACTGTAATTTATTTACAAAGTTAACTTGTAACAGAGGCTGCCTCACTGCTTCAAAAAGTGGAATGTACCAACAATTTTAATTGTCTCCTAAAAAAATTAGAAAACGTTATGCTCATAAGATATGAAATTTTATGTCAGGAAGGTTTTTCCCCCTTTCTTAAACTTTGTTTTATAACAGAAATTGTTAAGTATAATTGAAAGATGTTCACATTCTTCAAAAATCCAGTATTGCTAAGGTAGAGCAAAATATATGCATTTTTCTCGTATATTGATTTTCTAACAGATGCATTGTATGATGTGAACTTCCTTAGAAAAAGGTTCTGACAGATTCTGGTAGCTTGTTGTTTGTCATGCGGTAACATTTCTGCTGCTTAAACTCGATAATTCAAAAAATTTGAGTATAATTTAACTTGGATTACATTTCCTTCAGCTGTATAGTCCTGCAAATCCCCCGATGGTGACCATGTTTGAGAAGTCTTGGAAGAAGGGATTTGTTAAACCTTCTACTCAAATAGAGATGTGCTTTTTCTCAGTATAAAACTTCTTTATGTAGCATCATTTTTCTTGTGACAATATTGGAAGATGTCCTGTATTTTATGCTGTGCTTAGTACTAATATTTTGTTGCTCATGAACTGTTTTACAGAGATTTTGAAAGTTATTGCCGTACTGCTGCGTAATTCTCCACAGTGTCCGGAAACTCTGGAGGTTCGGCGAGCCTTCCTCTCAGATATGATTAAACTTTTTAATAACAGCAGAGAAAATAGGAGGTAAGATACCTTACTACATGCACATGTATACAAAGTAAGTAACAAGGTCTCCTAATAAATTAGACTCGTTAAACAGTTTCATTGCTGTTCAGCAAATTCTGTACTATAGTCTTCAATATGTTAAATTTGAGAAGCTTGCGCATAGTAGTTGTTTTAAACATGTTGAATTCCTGACTTAGCTGATGTGTGTTTCTAAGATATGTTTTGAAATTTGATTAAATAACGTGGATGGATTTTGCAGGAGTTTGTTGCAGTGCTCCGTCTGGCAGGAGTGGATGCTTTCCCTTTGCTATTTTAATCCGAAGACTTCTGAGGAACAGAAGATAACCGAGATGGTGTATACCATATTTCGAATTTTGCTCTACCATGCAGTCAAATATGAGTGGGGTGGCTGGCGTGTTTGGGTGGATACACTGTCAATCACACATTCAAAGGTAAGTGTTTGAAATAGTTGGGAAATTTTGTTACGCTGTGTGATTAGACTTAGACCCTTAGAGTGCTGTATCGTACAATGAGATAGTCTTGAAGTGAAGGTCATAGTTAAATAAAAGCCCAGTGCTTATATCCGTTACTGGGCATGGCTTTAAAATATTGATGATTAAATGTTAATTTTGTTGTTTGAACACAAATCTTTTTTTGTTGTTGCCCAAATTGTCATAGTGTTAGTTTATGCTGAAAATGGCACATATTTTCTAAAATTAGAGTCAAATTTCAGGAGCATTTCTGAAAAATGTTAGTGCTCGTTTTGGTTTTTAATAATGACACGAACACAAGGTGGCGCACCATATCTATTTATAAACAAAAATTCCTTGTAGTGACATCAAAAGGCTGTAAAACAAACCAGTAAAAAGCAAAGAAATCCATGTTAAGACAGATGCTTCAGCTGTTAAGCTGCCATGGAATACAGGGTGAGAACACAGATCCTTACAGCATGAATGAGACTATTACCCTTCATTTTTCTTCTGTCTGATATTTTTGTCATTGTTACAACCAGAATCATAGAAAAAAAGTTACTAGTGGTTCTTTGAACAAGGCACCGTAGTATAAAAGATAACTGTCCTGCCTCTGCTAAACTGAAGAGTGAGGCCAGTGTGGGCCTTGTAATTATTCTGGTTTTTCAGAAATAGTTACCTAAGATGAATTAAATTGTAAATTAAATATTTCTAAATCTGTGGAACTTAACCATGTGAAAAGGACATCTGTGAATCTTAAAGATCACTTTATGATTCTAAGGAATTGTTAGCATTTCTGAGGTCCTTTATTTTGTATTAATTTTTTCTCAAAACAGGTCAGTCTCTGCAGACAGCAAAAATACTGTTATTTTGCAGCTCTATTTATGACATTCATAGTTCTATGGTGGGTTATTGGGCTATGGGAGACATACATAGAAATCTATAGCATAAAAGTGTGTGAAATAATATCATTAAATGGAATCCAGGTGCAAAGAATCCAGGGCCAAATTTTAACCCTTACAGAGATCAGGTTTTAGTTGTTGAAATATCCTTGATCTTTTGTGTTGGCTCTGCATCTAGAAAACCTGTTCCCTCTCTTTCCTCCAAGATGCAGAGGGCGTGGGTGGAGTAGATTGTTCAATGGCAAGCTGCAGCCGGAGTAAAGATCACTCGTGTCCTTTTCTAGAATCTGATATAATTTAAAGTGTTTCTTGTGATTGCTGGGGAACTGTCCTTGGGGAAAGATGCAGATGTGAGTGACGGAGGATCACCTTTCTACCTCTGTTATACAGAGCTTTGGTGTACTGAGTTTAAACATTACCTAGCACATTATCTTACAAGCTGTAGTTTTATTCTTAGACTCTTTTTTGTAAGATAATGTAATGTTGGAAATCTCCTTTAGCAGCTTCTATTTCAAAATTATTATATGGATTTTTGGTCATTATCTTCAGTGACTTAATATGGCTAATGAATGGTCTAGAGTTCATAGAGGAAAAACTAAGATTTTGTTGTGATGCCACAGCCAAATATTAAGGAAAGAAACCCCGGGTTTAGAAAATACAAAAAAAAAATGACGTACAGATAATGTTACTTCTGGGTTTGGGTTTTTTTTTTTTTAAAGTCTGTGTAGTTTTGTGCAATACCATAGTGAATGAGAAAATTACGTTCTTCACTCGTTTTTCTGATTTTTGGGTCCTGGCATGCTGGCATAGTGAGATATCCATAGTTGTAGAAGTAATTTCCTGTATCAGTTTTCCCAAGTCTAACTTTGTTGGCTTTCCAGTTGATACGTAAGGCTGTTTCTTCTTCCAACCTACTTCAGAGGAGGCTAGACAAAGGCAAATTTAGAAGTGTGTGAGTGTGGGCAGAGCCAGCAGCAGAACGGTGGTGTAATTTTGAAGGAATCTTAAAAGAGTTCAGTCTGTTTGGACATTGGTGCTAATATTATCCAGTTCCAGAAGCCTAAACAAAAATGGTTAAAAAACAAAAGCACCCAGAAACTGACTTAACGCTACTGATATGAATGATGATGCAATAATCAAGAATTTTAAAATTGGATTTTTTCATCTCTATTATGCATTTGCTGTTTAGACTTTATAATAAATAGTGCATGCAAGTTATTCAACTAACAGTAGAAAGCTAGATGGTGTTTCATAACTGTCTTTTAATTACAGAAACTTAAACTGGGATAAATCAAAAAATGCACTTTGTGGTAAAACTGTACTAATCACTTGAAAATGTCTGCATAAACTGATGTTAATATCTAATGATAATGAATTTTTAATCCCTTTAATTTTACTTCTTTTGGATATTCTTGTATCCTGTTATACCAGTATTGAAACTGATAGATTCATACGTAACATAGTGTAGACATAATTCAGTGGGCAAATTGTTTGATGCTAAGTGCATCTCAGATATTTTTGATTTCTAGCATGCTTTTGAAGTAATGTGGGAATTGTGGTAACAAAAATATTTCCTTAACATTGCTAAGAGAATAACCAGTTTGTGGTTTTATTATTTCATCTCTAATTGTATTGGGTTACTGCTTATTTTCCCTTTTTACAACCCTTTGCGCCATTCTTGCCGCTAATTTACAACACTATTCTATGATAAAGAACTAGTATATAAAAGACTAGTGTTACAGTATTGGATAGGTTTTGCAGAGCTACACATCAAGATACATGCAGCTGCTATAAAAAGCCAAAGAAACTCAATTGCAATTTTATTGTCCAGTTTGATAGATTTCCTGCCACCTTTGCAGCAGGGAAGCTGTTTATCACTGTAACCCTCACCTCCAACAGCTGCACGTTTTATAAGCAGCAACGGCTTTTCTGGCATAATTGCACTGCGTTGGTTTTCTTGCTCTTGGAATTTAGAAGGTGCGTGCAGCCTTTTTACAGCCAAATTTCTCAGTGTTACTCATGTATTTTGCTCATTTCCATATTATATTTTTTTATGTTTTCCAAATATTAACACAGTGTATGCAAAGGTGTTTAATCTGTGGCTTCTAGTTCAATAAAAATGTTAATGAAAAAATTAAATCTCAACTCCAGTTTGTTCTAACTGGCCAGTGCTGAATTTATGACAGCATCCAAGAGCTTCTGTTTTTTAAACATTGTAACCATACTAGCTAGGCCTTAGTTTTTATCTGTCTAGCCATGTTACTTTGTAAAAAGGACCAATGATTTTAGGATTAATAGTAGGAAACAAGTAAAGAATGGTAGACAACTTGCCTTTGCGACCTTTCAGCTTCCCCAGGTTTTAAGGTAGTACAATGATTTACAAAGTATAATACACTCCTAACTAATCTGAATGTTTTAAACTACTGGGAAGAGCTAACATTTGCTTATTCCAGGCCTTTAAATGTATTTTACCACTTAAAAGTTGTTTCGTGTTACCATGTGATTCAGTTAAAGAGAAGATACTTGGGTAAATTCTGATACTTTTTACTTTTTTTTTATTAGCTCAAGAAATTTTCATTGAGTGAGACTCAGAAATGTTAATATATATAAGCTACAGTTTTATTGCTGTGTAAGTGGAAATTGCTGTATAAGTGGAAAACTTTTGTTCACTGAAGTGAATGGGAAGAAGTAATCTTAAAACGTTAGTACTGTGACTTTAACGTACAATGTATTTCTAAATTGTCAGTCTAAGGAAGTACAGTTGTAGTAAATACTGGTGAGCGTTAAGCACATTTGTAAGTTCTTTGGTGCTCTGCTCATTTAATACAGGAGAAAAAAAAAAAGGTGTGCACAGCATTTACCTGTTTACCTTCATCACTGTCAGGTGGGGGAGAACTGGCAAAAGCAACAGAAATTAGGTGGTGGAGGAATTGATATACGATGGAAATTTAAAAATTAATTTGCGGAGAAGTGAACATGGGTCAGTAGTCTTAGAAAGTAACAGGCCATAAGGATCTCTTGAGTCCAAGTCCCATTGGCATTCATGAGTTATTGAGGATGGTTTTGTCTCCATTTATTTCTCCCTATCCTGAAGGAGGCAGGATCTCCCACAGTGGTATGTGCAGGTGTTTTTAGCTCTAGGGCATTTTGAAGGCTTCAGATTTTCCTCAGTTCTCTGAAAAGTGTGTGCATTGCTCTGAGGGGAATCAGAGTCAGCTAGTCAAGAGGGTCATTGTGCTACTGCAGGTTTTTGGTTTTCAGTTGTGCAAAGACCAATGTATCAATGAGCAAAGCTGGGGGAGACGCAAATTAAGTAGCACACACGAGGTACTTTAAATATGGCGTTCATTCTTATGGTGTAAATAGTTGTTTATAAAAAAACATTGCTTATTCTAGATAGAAATGATTCTTGGGGGGTCACTTGACTTAAGGAGAGCAGAAGAAACTTGGAGACTAGACTGTGAAGCCTCCTTTAAATCTGTGTACCCTCCTAGATGTGTGGTTATGATACAATCCTTCACTTTTTCTAGGTGTTCCCTTGTTACAGCTTCTTTTGTAGTAGGTGTGTGGAAACACTTTTCCTAATCGATGCCTCTGAGGACAAGAAAGTATTTTCATTGTTCAGCAGCCAGAATAGGCGGGAGGAGGGATCTGTACCACTGATGAGCTCTTATGCAATGCAGCATGTATGGTTAATGGGGAGCTCCTCCATCTCATTATTCACTCGGTTTGAGTGAGTGGAATGTCATGAATAACACTGCAGGATGCTAAAATTTGACTCAAACTGAAAGAAAAGTGTGAAGTAGGGGGTGGGAATAGAGTGAGCAGCCTAAACTAAGAATTTATGAAGCAGGAAAGAACTGGATCAGCTGGCTAGAGGAAGAGGCACAGAAGCCTTAAAAGCAGAGTGTGACAGAGATTTGCTACTGGTTGAGAAATGCCAGAGATCTCAAAAAGAAGAAATGGGGAAACATTTGTAGTGGAAAGAACTGATGCATAAAGAGGCAAACAGCTATGAGTGAGTCTTTCTAAGCAGAGATTACCTCAACAGAGAAAGGATTCTTATCTGTATAACTGGGTATAAAAATCATTGGAAGACTGGACCTGTGTCTGCAGCCTCAAGAATTATTAGTGGCCTCCTTTGTTGTTGCTGAGGAGTTTGAGACAACCCTCCTCCATACTTCCTGCTACCTGTGTTCAGGTTGTGGCTGTGGGGACTGAATTGGGCATCTGGGCCGTGAGTTGAAGTGATGGATGTGGAGTCTCTGCTACAGGACTGCCAACAACACATAGATGGCCAAAGAGAGGAGTGCACAAGACCTATAGTTTGGTATTATGACAATGCAGAGTGGTAAACAGTGAAGTTAGTTACAACATATTTTTGTTAATAACTGAATATCGAATGTGTACAAGGCACAATTTGGCAGTCTACTGAACTGTAGGGATGGTGACAGGGATTGAGACAGAGAGGAGATATATACCTTAAGAGGATAATGAGCTCATGTCTTGCAATTTAAACAAATTAAAAGCAATAGCTGCATTAGTGAAAATGAGCGAATACGTTTGGTATGCTTTTTCATTTTGTTATTACGTGGTGATGTAACAGTAAGCTATACTTTGACTTGATTTACAAATAAAACGCTGCCAACATACATGAAATTCTTGGATAAGCAAAGACTTTTACAAATTATATTGACTAGTACTTGCTTTCTTATACTAGAAATTGTTTGCACGCATATTTTGTTCTCAAGCTGATGAGAAAAAAGGTGAAAGTGTTGCTACTTAGATGAAAATGCAGGAAAATGAAAATGTCTTGTTACAGTGGTTTTCTCCTTCCAGCCTTGTGTCTCAGTGAATGCTTTTTTGGTGGAAGCTTGGATTCCTTCTGGAAACTTCTTATATGTAGTGTCCTGCATAATATATATTAATTTGCATTTCTTAGATTTTTTTCTGTGAACCACTGAGACATAATCCAGAGATTCCTCAGGTCAGTGGGTTACAAACTGTAAATCAGTGTATGGTGCACACAGTACCTTTGTATCTTTCACTTCACTGAATTGAAAATTAGGTTTTATATCTTCAGATATTAGTGCCTCCCGTCTTAACAGACCTGTTTTTGTATGGGGATTAGTTTCCACTTTTGAACAGTTCGTGTTGCTATAGGAGAAGTAGAAAACAGGTCAATAAAGTCCTTGTTAAGTTTTAAAAATTTGTAACGCTTTCTGGAACTATGGTGAGTTTATTGATGGTGTCAGCAGCCCAGGAGCCAGTTTGCACTGAGCAGACTCTATAAAGAAAAAGCAGTACTATATAGTTGTTTGGCCTGTCTGGCAGATGTTCCCTTCCTTTCTCTACAAAATTGAAAAAAAAAAACCATGATAATGAAAAAAGGACAAAATCTTAATGTATAGTTGAAATATTTTCCCTGTGTTCTTTAATGCAAATGTCCATCATCTTAACCTTTTTCATTGCTGTATGCTGACTTTTCTTCTTGGCAATTAGTAAATGTTGGATGTCAAATTAAGTTGAAATTAATGAGAGGGAAATGTTGCAGTTGTTAGCTCACAAGTGTCTTTAGTAGTGCATAGAGATACATTCCAAGCATTGCAAACAGCTATGGATTAACCATCAAATGATGGTGAAAATTAATGACTGGCCTTTTAGCTCACTAATTTAGAACAATTTCTAGTAATTCATTTTGTATTATGAGCTTTACAGTTGCAAATACCTTAAGGAAAATAAAAAATGACTGAAGTACTTAAGGTTCTTTAAGCTAACAGTTGTCTTGTAAATTGTTGCATGCTTGCGGATCCTAATGTTTAATTGTTAATACCTTTTTATACTGTCTCTGCCTACTTCTATTCAGTAATCATAATTTCTACTTCATTTTGCATTTTTGTTGATGCTGCTTTTATTAACCTTAGGTGTTTTCATTGTAGGGTGTATTGTTTGGCTTTGTGAACTTGTGTGCTTTGTAAATGCCATGTCATGCAACAGAAGTGTGGAGGAAGAATTGTCCACTCCCTCCATTGTAGTACCACTGTTTCTTGGTTTCCTGTCAAACCAAATTACAAACTGCAGTGAGCAGTGCGGTTTATACAGGCTTACTGAGAAATTGGAGTTTACAAAGCAGTATTTCTGAAATTTATTTTCTTTTTTATATAAATAGGAAACCGCCGAACTTGAAATGCGTGTTTGAACAATACTGTTTTAGGTAGTCTGCATAATTTTGTGCATTGGTATTTAATTTGATATTATTTAAAGGACAGTATTTAATACAATAAATGACATGTATTCTTTCTGATGATAATGGTGGAAGTAGAAATTGCTATCCTTTCAAAGTGGATTTTGGGGTTGTTTTTTTTTGAGTGATGTTCTTCTGTAGTTCTGTACTGTCCAATTTTCTTTACCACTGTGTCTCTTCTTGTAGTTTCTTGCATGGTTCTTACATCAATGTCGGTTCTTATCAGATTGTGCTTGGATTTATTTGCCCATGAGTCTACATTGCCTATCTGTAATGATAAGCTATCTGTAATGACCTTCTTGCCGCGCCTTTTTTTTTGTAGTAGTAGTGATTAACAATCCTGAAGAGCACAGTTTGGTTTCCAGAGTATTGCTCTGTAATGACTTCCAAACCATTGTCTCTTCCCTGTCTCAGATGAGACTGATTGTGAAATTATATTGCATCCCTGTACCATACATTGTATTTTTAACAGTTGACCATAGCTGGACAAAGATGAGCTTGTTGCAAAGTTGGTTGCATCTCCAACCTATAGAGTCAGTAGAACTCGTAACTTTCGGAGGTTTTAGTTGGAAAAACAAAAGTGCTTGGTTTGTAATTCATGATTCACATGTTAATATTCAAAATTAATAGAAATGCCTATAGTGCCTATCTAACTTCAAGGTAGCACATGTAGGTTATTAGGAAAAACAAAGCATGCAACAGGAAACTCTTCTGAGACAAAAGAGAAAAAGTAGCATGGGAAGATTTTTGAATAATGAATGAATAAGATAAGTATATATTGCTAATAAATACTGGGGGCTTTGCTGAAACAGTGGCTAGTTTTAGATAGAATTTGGTTTTATGATTGTTTGGATTATAAAAAACAGGGAGTCTTAGATCTAAATGAACTTTTCTTCCAGCACTGAAGTTTTAAGTGTCTTTAAAATTAAGTGGGAAGTTGCAATGTGACGGAAAGAGCTTGGAGGCAGGGGACTCCATTGCTGGCAAAGAAATAAGAACTTAAGCTATTAAGTACAACTGGATCTTGGCTATGGCATGTTTATCAATGAGGCAGTGAAGTTTCAGTAAAGTACTATGAAGTATGACATGCATGTAACAATCTTGCTAGTAGCATGGAGATGTGGTAGGATGGCTCCCGTGTCTGGAGTGATATGATGAAGGGATACCAGTTCTTTAGGGAAGATGAGGAATCGGAGTTGCCCTTTATGTGAGAGAGCGTGCCATGGAACTCTGCCTGGGGATGAATAAGGAGCCAAGTGAGAGTTTCTGAATTAGGACTGAAGAGAGGACAGGTAAAGGTGACATAGTGGGTGTCTGCTACAGGATGCCTGACCAGGAAGAACAAGCAGATGAGATCCTCTACAGATAGATAGGAGCAGCCTCATGTTTGCAGGTCCTGGCTCTCATGGGCCTGATAGATGCTGCAGGGACAATACAGCAGGACATAAGCAATCCAGGAGGTTGCTTGAGTTCACTGACAACTTCCTCCTCCTCCAGGTCATAGAGGAGCCAATAAGAAAAGGTGTTTTGCTGGACCCTTGTACTCACAATGAACAAGGGGCTTGTTGGAAATGTGAAGGTCAAAGGCAGACTCGGCTGCAGTGAGCATGAGTAGAGTTCAGGATACTGAGGAGAGGGAGGAGAGTAAAAGCAAGCTCACAATTCTGGACTTACGGAGAGCGGATTTTGACTTATCTTCAAGCAAGACTGATTTAATGCTGTTAACAAAATGATAAATTTGATTGGTAAGAGAAAATCTGAAGCTGCAGTAGGCTTTTGTAAAGTAGATTAGCTTGGTAGCACACTAGGAGAAAAGTCAGCATTACAGAAAAAGAGTACATCACAGGTTATACGAACTCAGGTATAACCAACTGACCATTTCTCCAAAAGTTGTTGCGAGTGCTGTAGAGTGTGTGCATGGAGTGGGAAGTGAGAAGCCAGAAAGTAGGTTGCTTTTACTCCTGCACATTGGTTTAATGAGACTTACACTGGAATGATACATGAAAATATGAATATTCACACTGTTAAAGATTTTTTTGAAGAGCTGGAAAGGTTGTGGAAGGGTGTCACAGGAAGGATTCTAGTCCTTCAGAATGAAGGCTTATTCTTTTATAGATGGTCCTGTTACTTCTCCAACTTTTGGGCTTTTAAAAACATTGTTATGATATGTTAAAGAAAAAAAACCCTTTGAAAACCTGGTATTTCTTCCTCATTGAGGTATTTTTAATAACTCAGAAACGCAGACATAATTAGTGACTAGAAATTGATGCTAAGCTTGCAAAATGAAGGAGAATACTTTTTTTTTTTTTTTTTTTTT
>Ga0181612_120017_pt1 | contig 13771 bp, 6 predicted proteins | sample HoacroProtozoa21_FD_119630 | JGI IMG/M metagenome (GOLD analysis project Ga0181612, IMG submission 119630) | Hoatzin crop microbial communities from Cojedes, Venezuel. Combined Assembly of Gp0051906, Gp0051904, Gp0051908 | reverse complement strand
TGTAGTATAAATTTTTCTACACTGTTTTGTGGCAAAAGGAAACACACTAACCCATCTTTTCTCGGTATTCCCCCCCCCCCCCCCCAACACGGTAGGAAAATACTAAATATTTTAAGGTTTTTCAATAGGTAATATCAGTATATTTGCCATGCAAAAGTATTTGCAGATAAAGATCTTGATTTTCAAAGGGAAATCGAACCTAGTTGCTTGAAAGACCGTTGTATTTACAAACATAAACTTTTACTGTTACAAGGGAAAATGAAAGTAGTTGTATGGGGAAAAATGGGCAATCACTCCTAACTTCTGCACCACTAACACTTGTGCTGTGTGGAAAAAAGAATAAATAAGGTTTTGTTTTGAAGAAGATACTTAGGAGCTGGCAATTACAGCAACTGCCTCAGGCTCCTGCAGAAAAAACCTTTCCAGTGCCAAACTCAGCAGAGGTTGTTGTATTAAATAGAAGGTAAGAGGTATTTCACAGGCAGAAACAGGCTTGCTCTGCCCCTTCTTTGCTAGATTAAAAAACTAGACCAGGCTACTTTGTTAGACTAGAAAAACTTCAGAACATTTTTAATACAACGCTGAACTGACTTCATACAGCCTTTTAAAAGCCAGGGTACACGAGCCTGGGCGCAGTGTTACCACTGAGGTTCAGCCTGCATCGCCCGCGCTCACACTGCCCTGCTGAGCTTGGGGCACGGGCAGAGCACGACTGTTCCTGCCCACAGAATCACACGCAGGCACGCTGACAGCCCGAGCGTGGTATGAACGGCTACTGTGGTTCTGCTCGCAGAGCGGTGCAGAAGCCTACTGCTCCACAAAGGTCATGCTTACCCCGGCACTAGCGATAGGAAAAGTTTAAATATCCATGGTTTTCTCAGCTTTTTCGATTGAGCCTATCTTAATACCTCAGGAGTGTCAAAGAGCTTGTGGCACACACAGTGCTTGCAAAAAATAGTTCTTTTAGTAATAATTTCATCTTGGTGTGAAGAAACAACAGCTTGTCTGTGCTCAATGACTAGCCAAGACTATTTGGTGGTGAGGAAGATGAAGAGGAGCTCTCCGTATTATGCTACAGTGACTTTTTAGGAGGTATTCTCATTAGCTGCCTTGGAATTCACAGGAATCCACCTCTGATCTCTTATATTTCTATATAAAGCTACAGAAATTCCCCAGATGTAGTTTATTGTACAATACTCCTTCTGTCTAAAGTTCATTGACCACTGCTTTCCCTGGGTTTAAGTCCTACAACCTGAATTATCAGGAAAACTAAGGAAAAGGGCTCACCTTTGACCACTCACCAGTGAGCAACAGAGACAAAAGTAGAAAGTTCCCAGTACGTTTGGGAAAAGATATATGATCTGTACATTAAATACATATTACATTTAAGTAAACTTGGATCTTGTTTTTATTTTATAAGCCTTTCTGTTTATAATAGCTGCAATTGTATCACTCTTCACATATGATCAGATGGTCTTCAGGTATTGAACAGACCAACAAAGCAGCTGATGAGGAAATTCCTTTAAACTCAAAAAACTCCTGTCTCTGTTCTGAAAAGAAAGACATTTAAGATTTGCTTGCATTACTCTCTTCTTACTCAAATAGAGAACAGTCTACCTGAGATATCTAGTACTTCCCCTCCAAGCAGGGGCTTGACTGTAAGCCACAAAACCCCCATCCCATTTACTCTTTTTGACTTAGCCATTGGAAGATCTGAAGAACCAATAACTCTCCCAGCTAAACAAAACCCTCATTCCTTTAAAATGCACGTTAATACATTGGGCTTTATATTCCTCAACAACAACAAAAAAACCCTTCTTTGAAAAATTTGAATTGCCCGTGACCTGGGAAACAGGAAAATCTATCGTGTATCTAAACCAGGCAACAGCAAAAGTTGAAGTTGTGCAAATGCAGCCAATTTCCCACCAGGCTTGCACACGCAGAGTTGCTAAACCTCATTACAATGTAGCATAAATGGAGGTCTAATTAACATAAGAAACCGATCCAAAAGAAAATCCCATCAACATACGTGAAAACAAACCTGATGTGTTTGAAATTCAGCCAACTACAAATTAATTCAACATAGATTACATATACAGGGAGAAAGAGACTCCAGCAGAGTAACTGGCATTGTATTGGTAGGCATGCCAGAAAGATTCCTTCTTACCCTTCTCCCCTCCCACTCACTAAGATGAATTATATTTGTGCACCATATGTTCCAGCAAGAAACGAAGCAGTGGTCAACCTCTGCTTCTTGATCACTGTAATTTCTTTATAAATCAATTTGTTGTGTCTCTTTCCCCTTTCTAGGCTACTGATTCTGGGCCATATGGTAGTCTTGTAGAAGACTGAGGGATCTTCTTACTGGACCCCTGAACTGTCATTTACAGTTGCTGGTGGCCTTCATGCTGGCATCCAGACTGGTGACACCACAGTGTACATGGCACTACGGGAATACCAGTGCGGCAGCAAGCAAGGACGTAAAGATGCCTGAACTGTGTATAAAACAAGAATAGCCTGAGAAAAGCGCTGTGTCAGTGTGGCTACCTACTCCAGTATCCAAACTAGCTTTACAGGGAGCGTTGCTCTGCGCTACGGAGGTAACAGCAGAGAGAGAGCAGATGGAAGAGCTGACTACAGGTTTGTCTACTAACTCTTACCATGCATGGGATAGCCAGCTGTGTGAAGGATGTTCTGACATAATCCTGCTGAAAGCGGTTTTGTGTGCGGCTCCAAACTCACAACACTGCGTTAACTCTTAGGGTTTGCTTCTATGAAATAAATAAGGTAAGGTGTGAATTCACAGAGCTCCAGTTCTGACAGAGTTACTGCCCAGGACTACCTTGACATAAACACTCTTACCACATCATAAGTGTTCATTTGAGCAATTCTTGTAGAAAATTCACACTGTAGCCACTGATGGATTTGTTATGCCAAAGGCTCTCAGAAATATCGTTTTGTCTGCCAAGAACAACCAGGTGCAGAGTACTCAATCACACTAGTTAGAGTACAGTGCAAATACCTGAGCCGTATCATTTAAACAAAGTAACTTTGGAAATCCTGTTCCTACTCAGCCTGCTGCTACGTGACCGAGCAGCAGGTATTTGTGCCTTCATGCTGGAAGAAGAACGATTTTTCTTCTCTTTATTGCTATGGTCTCTAAAAATTATCTGAAATACTGTCTTAGTTAAGTTCACATTGCTTTGCCCTTCAGGTCATAGCTGATGCCAGGGCCAGAATATCCTCTAAAACACTGGCAGATGTTTGTTTGAGTGGTCTTTTATAGGTCTGAAGCCTCATTAGTTGTTTTCGTGACCTGAATACTAATTTAGCAGGGTGATTCTTAGGCTCTGGATCTGAATACTCAGGAAGTTCTGATGAATTTCACTCTATGGGTACTAGTTATCATTATACAGAATAATATGGATTAATTTAATAAACACCTTTTATGCCAATAAACATTCTGTTTGACTATAGCATATGATTAACGAAATCCCTATAATAAAGCTAAGTATTTTAAGTCAAGATGTCAAGTAAAAAATAAATTGTTGGGTCAAATGGCAAATGAAAGATATTCAGGATTGGTAACACCTCATTAAAATCCATTTCAACTGCCCTAAGGCAAGATGTTAATACACAGTAATTGTCTACCCAGAGTGAATCTCTTTCCAGTTACATGAATAATGCAAAGTAACTATTTAAATATGCTTGTTTATATCTTTAGCAGATTCACTATAGCTTCAAAATTAAAGACTAATTTTTTAATGTTTTATTTATACTACTATCAGATGTTCTCAAATAGGAGAAAGAAGAATAAAACCACTCTTCAAGTGCAAACTTCCCTTGCAGAAAACAAAGTGAGAAAATAATTCAATTAGAATATCTGTGAATCCCAAGGAATTAGTACTGTTGCTACGTCTGCATTCATCTTGTTGCTCCAATAAAACTGTAAACAAATAATAGGACACCAGTAATAGTAATTTAAACAGTGCGAGTGATGTCTATCGCTGTATCGCAGAAAATTACAAAATGTTTTCTAATTGCCTATGTAAAGTTTTCTGTGTGTTCAGCATTTTAACAAAGAATATCAGTAAGTAGTGGAACAAAAATGCCTTTTAGTGTAGGTTAGCTCAAATTCTGATAAATCTCAAGTACCCTCACAACCAGAAGACAATCTCGCTCTTAATCTGCCTGTAGAAAAAGATATCATGCAGCACTATCCTTAACAAAAAAAAAATTATGATAATGTTGCTTTCATTATTCCACTAGATACTGCATTCAATCTCACAAGAAACATTGGCTGGCTCAATCCTACAAGCATTCTGTAGTCTAGTGTGCCAATCCCAACCCCACGGAGCAAAAAAGCTCCGGAGACTGAACCTGAAGTTTCCTGAAGGCACTTATACTCTAATAAGAGTATAAAAAAGATGCTGGAGCATTTTATACTCTATTAAGAGTATAAAAAAATTATACTCTATTAAGAGTATAAAAAAGATGCTGGATTCCTTTGAAAAAAAGCAACTTCCCAAGGCGGGCTTGACTTGGTTGCATCAGGATTCCAGAACACTGCAGGAATGAGGAGGAAGAAAAACCAGCTGATTGCTGTATCAGAGTGAGAAATCTTAGTAAGAACCCAACTGAATATAAGTGAGGTTCCTAACAATGGCAACATACGTATGCTGAAAAAAATGGTAGAATTTGCCAAGTTACAGATAAAATGCGAAACCTGGGCTATCTACAAGACATTACGGTATGTGACTGCTTTTATTACAGAGCACGCTGGGCATACTTGTAACAGTAAGGAAGACAGTATGATTTTCTTCATAAGGTGATTCTGTTTAGATTTAAGTAAGTGTGTTTATTATGATGCATTGTGTTAATTTTATTGTGATTCTCAGCCTTTCACGTTTTAAACATTAGTAAGGGAGTTATGCTGACATACGCAAAAAAATGTAGCAACCATGCAGACAAAAGAGTTATAAGATACAGCACCAAAATATAGTCTCAATAGAGCAGAATAGTTAAAACAAAATTAAAATACGCCAGACAAGGCTCCAATGTTTCATCATAAAAAGACATGATGTAGGAGCAAATCTTGTGACAGATTTATCCATCTCGAAATAATATTTTGATCATACGTTTAAGTCTTTGAATGGCTGGAAGAAGGAAGTTTGCATGTCTGCTTGGATTACTATTTTATAAACCACTACCCAATTTTGGGGGAAAGCTGGAGTTCCTGAAACTACTTCCTAAAATTGATACTTCACAAATATTGTATGAAAGTAGATGTCTTGATATGCACTTACCGTTGAAATAAGTAGTTTATGGTTTGGGCCAAAAAAATTCATATCTATTATCAAAAATAATTTTTACAAAAATACTTTTGGCTGCAGCCACTTGATCAATGATATACAATTTGTGCATTCTAATGCTGACTGTCAGTTGAAAACAAGACTTAATATATTGCTTCAGAATATTCTGTCACATATGAAGATTTTATTTGTTATTCATGCCTAGTAGTTAGTCAATATTACTGTTTCTTGTGTGTCTGCTCTACTGTAAATACCTCAAAGACATGATCTCTGTTTTGCAATCTAGAATAAATACTCTGTTTCAGCTGAACAAGAATGCATTACCACTGGATTGAGTTTTTCCATTAGCAAGAGACATAGTGGGTGACAAACAGTAGCTCAAAGGCTTGTCATTCCCCACAGCAGCCCACTCTTCAGAATGAAGTAACATTTCCTGCTCATTTCTGGTAGTCTATCCTGAAAGGTTTGTATTAATTAGCATACAAATATAATTTAAGTAACTGTAAATTGTCTCAGTAAAGAACCTTTTATGCTTAGGAAAGACAATTTCCTCTAGTAACTACGTTATCCTATTGACTTGCATGTGTCCTATAACAATAAGCCACACAGGGCATGAATCCGTAGTGTGGTATGTGGGGGATTTAAATCTCTGTTGCGTTAGTGAACAAGCTGCTTTTTTTAATTAGACTTCTTAAGCTATATATTTCACTGTGTATATTCTGAATTTACGATCTAATCAATTCAGGATAGGAAAAATAACAGGAGAACACACGATGAAGTTAGAGTAATGAGACTGATCAGTATCCACAAAAATGATGGGTTAAGGACATTAGCACAAAGGACAGCAGAGAATGAGGGAGAAATACGCAGCTGAAGAGGCCACTTGCCTCATCCCTAATGTGTTGTCAGGATGCTGCTTTACCTAAGTGAGGTTTTTGACCTGTGCTCCACTAAAACTACAAGGGATAACAAGGGAACCCCAAGCTCAAATAGTAGATTCTTTGGTGTCATGAATCACAGTATCAATCTGCTGCTGAAGTTACTGCTTCCAAAACAGACAATCAATGGAACACAATTCCATGTTTTATTGCACAAAGCTCCTCCCTACTATTCATTTTCAGTGTCCTACCGGACTGCCACCTATAATTGAAGGTTTCCAAGCAGAAGTTGAAAGGAATAGCAGGTTGCTACTGTTTCTTACTTTATTGTGTGAGTGGCATTTGGATGTCTCAGTCACCAACAATATTTTCAGTCTTCAAAACTTTCACCAAACTGCAGTTTCTAATATGCTTACATTAGGCTATTAAAGTTAGTTGGAACCTGTCTCAAAAAAACCCAGTACCAATCCATGTCTAGTAAAAGCACTTTCTTGACAATTATTAACTTGACAAAACTTCCTGCAAAATGTAATAAACTAAGATAATTTGCAGGACTCTGTTCACAAGTGATTTTTTTTTTTCCCCAAACACAAGAACATTTAATTTTCATATCATTGTCATTTTTATGACAAGTAATAGTGATGCAAACATGACTAAAGCTGTAATCTGGAAACGCCCTGACGCCCAAACAGGCAATGCATGCCGTAGTAATGGTAGAGAAAACCACCTGGGTTTGCACAGATTTTTCAAAATGTAGATATAAATGCTAGAAATAGATATCCGATAAGTACTGTGCAGTCTAAAGCCCTCTGAAGAAATCAGGAGCAATTGTGCTCTCTCTCCTATTGACATGTTTCAGCCTTAATTTGAAAGGTCTGTTTTTCAGACAAGCAAGGATAGTTCATGCCTACCATACCCTTGGTCTTCCCTGCTGAGAATACCAACAAGGACATCTCATCTCCATGTGATATTTAATCTAGACTGTAAGCCCCTCAGGGGCAGAGATCACATCTACTTGTCTGTAAAACCTAATGCGCACATATGGCAAAGAACAAATAGTAAAAAGGATCACAAGCAATATGTGATTCTAAATTTTGTTTACCTTTCCAGCATGAGAATATATTTATGCCACAATTACTTTCCAGAATCCTTCAGCCTGATAAAGCCAATGCAGCTCTAGCCAAACACACACAAAGGTGATGTGACACCATTCAGTGTAGTAACATGAAGGTTTATCATCAGCCTTTCTGAAGAAAAAGGAGTCTGTTAATAGTGTTTGATGTTTAAAGGCTAGTTAGGAAGACTGAATCCTTTGTTTTATCCGAATGTATATCTGATGTGACAGCTGCTACCTGATCTAAGGGGAACTGGAGAAACTCCAGAAATGGCAACAGAATTTAAAGCAATGACAGAAGTTCTCAGCTTTTCAAAATTTTTTTCCTATTTCTTTCCCCAGTCAAAAAGTAGCACACAGTAGCTGCACACTGTCAGCAATGCACTACTGAGAATTGTTAATTTGCGAATAGGGATCTGGAAAGAATGATGTTACTCAGCAGTGTGCTAATCACCTGACCAGGGCAGTTAAAAATGTCTTCAGCACACCAGAAATGCTCACTGCTAGCAGGTGATCGCAGGGTGGGTTTGACTATTCTGTTTCCAACTGGAGGTTATGCCAGAAAAAGCGAGCGTTGCATCTTAAAAGTAATTTAAACAAGCAGCCTGCTTTGGCCAACATGACAATAATCTGAAATAATGCAGGTGAAAAGCTAAAAATTGCCTTCCAAACGCGAACACCCTCTGTTGAAATCATAAAGTATGTGCACGATCATTGGGTTGGAGCACAGAGCCAGCTTTCTGCCAGAGCTGGCATAGTAGCAGAACATTATTTGGATTCAAAAACTATGTTAGATAGGACAACAACATTGTCTTTATAGCTCATTTTTGTCAGACTGGATTCAAAACTTATACCAACAAATTTGACATTTCATACTGCTCTGCAGAAAGCAAGGAAAACGAGTCCATGTTTTAAAACAGCAGGGAAGCTTCCAGTGCTACAATTAACTGGTAACATATGCCACTGCTGCCAAGAGGATTTTTAATCTCTTTAAACATTAATGTAGCATTTTTGCTTCTGTCGCAATAAGGCAGCCATCTGTGTTTGAACCTGCTGGGAAACTAGGGATATGTTTACAGAGAGAGAAATAGAGAGTGGCAGAGAGGGAGGTAGACATCCATGTTTCTAGACCCGGCATCAAAAATAACAATTCAAACCTTTTAAATAGTATTATTAAGGTGTCATATAGCAGTAGGAAGATTGTTAAAAAGCTCAGACTGCTCAATTTCAAACTGCACAAAAATGTGACGCCCAACCCAGCACATATTCTCCTTATTTAATATACTTGTTTTTCTGGATAATTGTGAACAGTTAATAAAGAATTTAATTACAGACTTATTTCCATGAAAATCCCCGTTCTATGACTCTGAAACAAATTTCTTGTATAATATTGAGCAACAGTAAGAAGGTAAGAGTTCTTTCAGCATGAGCTTCCAATTCTGCATTTCTGCAAGCACTGTATTCTAACATCAGGACTCCTTTGAATGGAGCACATCTTTTAAAGTGAATTCAACTTTTCGGAAGCATAGGGCACTAAAAATTCTGTACCCAAAAACATAAGTCTTGTATTTACCTCTACAATCTGAGGATATTCTGATAAAATATCACATCGTCTGCCCATCTTCTTCCTATCTGAAGCTCAGCTGACCTTCTTCACTCTACGCTGGTAACAACTGATGCTCTGCTCTGGGCCTTAGCCTGATTTCACAAGTGCCACGTGGTAATCATGTCTGTCTGTCCTCTCCCCTCCTCCAGGCCACTGGCCAATTATTTATGAGCCACTTCAAAAGGAATTATTACTGTAGAAACGGAGAGAAGGAAAGCAAGCCAAATTTCCCCACAGCAAGCAGGTCTTCAACCATAAGTAACCAGCCAATCGAGGCATGTAAGAGCTCAGAAACCAGCACAGTCCCACCGAGTCCTGCTCTGCTGTTCGGGGAAAACGGGTAGGAGTGGGGATACTCTGGACCAGGGAGGACTAAGGAAGGCGAGAAATTCAAGTGTTGAGGGCAGGGGGTGTGTGTTATAGGAAGGAAGACAAAGACATAGGAACCAGGCTGTCTTTGCCACGGTTTTAATTATTTTTTATTAGGAACTAATGTCCTCTGAGAGCCAGATGCAAAAATGCAAGCTCACAGGTACCCTCTACAAACATATAAAAGGCTATGGATTCACTCACCTTGGAAAAATATCAGCGCTGCTTTTTTTTTTTTTCCTAAGTTCTGTCTATACTCCTGGGGATGACAGCCTTCAAAATGTGAACCAGTGTCAGGAAAAGAAAAAGTGCAAGGGATTTGGCCTAAGCAGCATGCATGTCCCTCAAAACCATGTCTTGAAAAACCATAACCATCGATGTCTCTTGCTTCTGGGGAAGATCCCAAAGCAGCTCACAGCTGCTCATATGACTGCTGCTGGCTCTAGAGCCAATTACCCTCAACAGCACAAGCCAGCTGGTTCCCACCAGTGCCAGCCACCCCACCGAGCAACACGTGGGACAAGTAGTTGTAAGAATAACTAGTTAAAATGGCATGGAAAACATCCCAAACCAAGGATGGATTCCTGGTAAAACGACACAGATGACTGTAGTCTTTATGAATTCACATGGTTAATATTTTTAATTTGGTGGACTAAACTGTTAAGTGCTGACAACCAACATCTTTTGATGAAGCTGCAGGTGCTCAGCAGTTTTAAAAATGTAGCCACACATATTTGGGCCCATTTGTTTTTCCTGGCTACAGCAATTCAGGTGGGAGATTTTAAAGACCTTAAGTATGCTTTTTGCTGCTGGGTTATTGCTGGTTGCTGTGGATATATTGACTAATGGATGGAAAGGGGATACAGGAGTGGTCTATTGTGTTATTAAGAATTGTCAAGCAGGAGATAAACCCTCTTTTAAATGGATATGTGCATAGGTTAAAATACATCAGCACGGATTTAGACACAACTGTATAAACCCCGGAGTGATATTTTTGGCTGCAGCTCCTAATTTAGTTTAAATGTAAAACGGCAATAAATAATAGTTATTTCTCACACAAACAATTAAGTACCTAATATTTATAAAATACCATGTAACACACAGACCTCAAGTCTTGGAAAAATCTTATACTGACTTTTTGTGTGATTTATTGCATCCTATATATTTGCTATTACATCCCATATATTTCCTAATGAAAGAAAACCTATATAAAAAGAATTACTTCCTTTCTCATACTACTTGTTTCAATTTTATTTCTTTTTGTTTAAAGCTAGCCTATTCTGAGCCCACTTAGGCTTCCTGAACTTGGAACTGGCATGTACTAGCTTGTGTCCTTACTATCTGTTGAACTTAACCATTAAAAGATAAGTGTAATGCTATGGCAAACTAGTTTACCTGACAACAGTTAAGCTCTGACTAAAATTGTGACCTGCTTGATTTCGAATCACTAAATACACACTTACGTATTTAAGAGTTCCCTACATTTTTTGCCATTATGCTTAAAAAGTTCTACTGCAAACCAGTTCTCTGAAAACAAACTAAGGTAATCCTGGTGGACAAAAACAATAGTAGCAAGACTAGCAAGAGAAACTGAAAAGGAGGACAGCAAAATTTCTGACAATGACAGTATTTATGAGCCAGCTGCACAGAAGCAGTGTAATTTGTCTAGATGACTCACCACTCTATTATTTAAACTATTGTGTCTATCTTTTTTTTAATACTTGGGCTTCCAGCTAGATTTTGTCTTTGAAATGACATACAGTGATTGCCTTGGAGTTCGCTTTCTGCAAACTCTTTGAGATAAATAATTTTTGTTCTGAAGTAGAATTTTTATTATTTTTGTGTCATAAACTCTTGCAGAATTCTAACTTTCCACAACCTCTCTGTACAGAATCGTCCTGCATTAATGCTCAGTGGCACAGAAAGGATGCTGATCCTGCCCATGCTTGTGCATATATTCAGTTGATCGAGACGTTCATATGCCCAAACATAAATATATGTGTATATTTTTCCACACATAAACTGAAGTCTATTAGTTAGCTAACTTTAAAAGAAAATGCCTTTACTAGATATTTAATTCAATGAACACCTATGGGTGGTAGGTTATAGCAAAAGAATATTAAAGTTTTGTGATGGATTAAAGACCAAAAAAATTAACTTAGAGAAAAATATTGATAATAAAAAGCCCAGCATAAAATCTGCTGAAAAATAGTTACTAAAACCTATTTTTCTTCAATGGTGTTCAAGGAAATACCGATACTCATTCAACAGAAAAAAACCCCCATCAGACTAATAATATTCTGTAATTAACTGAGGCAGTTCAGAGAGGCTGTTAACTTAGCAAAGAAAGCAATCAGGTTGGTCAGGTATGATTTGCTCCTGTTCAACCCATATTGACTTACCCCAGTCACCTTTTCCATCTTGTACCTGAAAACAGTTTCCATGAAGACTTTCTCCATAGTCTTCCTCAGACCTGAGGTTAGGCTGTCCAGGCCCATAGTTCTCTACATCCTCCTTGCCTTCAAGAAGGACGTAGCAATCCCGCCTGTGAGTCTTACAGCCAGATTCAGACATTAAAATAATTTCTGGTGGCAGGAAGTAAAGATCTCTGCCAGGTGCCAGTGAAGGTTATCAAATATAAAGCAACACAATGGCTGGCAGTGTAGTAAACTTGCTTAAATTAGTTTTTTCTTTTTGAATTTTTCAGCCTTGACTAAGCTGACGTCCTTTTGATTGGGAATGTCAACAGAAATGTTAAATAAATCAGCATGCCAGCTTTTTAAAGGTGTAAAAATAAATTAAAACTTGAAAATTTTGACTCCAGTTGTTAACAAGTTGCTGATGTTTTTACAGAGTAGAATATTACAGGTGTTCATAACTACCCTCCCTGAAAGCCAATCTCAGTTACATGGTTTTATCTCAGCTAAATCTGAAGTATTTGATAATCTGTCGAGTCAGTCAATTTTCAACAGCCTACTTTATCAACTGTTAAATATACCTCTGAATATCTTAGTTTGTTGAGAACACCAGCTTTCTTGTTCTTGCTTAGGAGGATAACAAAGAATATGTCTATTGGTGCATGCGTTTTCCTGTTTCCTTTCTACTTTCGCCTCGTCACAATCAACATTTAAGCTTCCTGGCTGCAAATCAAGACAGTTCACACAGCTCAGGCAGGCTTTATTGTAATAATAAATCAGAAGCAGAATCAAGATTTTCAAAACGAAGTACATACGGAATTAACCACTTCTGGTTAATTTTCTTTACAATCTTCTCTCCACGTGGTGAGCTAAACTACCAGACACAGTTCTCACATTGGATGGAACGGGACTCACTTCTTCACTTAAGTAGGCTTCCACACTCAGACAGGATGTTTTAGGAGGAGAGCAATGTTTCATGGACGTACATACTGTTAAACACCATCATGAGTATAACCAACAGTGTCAACATACTGAAATGATTGAAGATACAGTTCCTATTAATTTTTATGCCAGAACTCTATCAGACTTGAATGAGTAAAATACAAAACTATTATTGTGTTCCTTAACCCACTACTGGAAATCGAAACTCCAGCACTACACCTCTCAGACACATTCATTATCTTTATATTAGCACATGAGCGAGATTTTTTTTCCTTTTTTTTTCTTTTCAGTTTAGTTTTTGGTCAATGCTGCTTTCCAAAAACTAGTACTGTTGACTCAAATACGAATTACTGATCTTCCAGTCGGAAGTTTACTAGTGCCATCTCACAGAACAGAACACAGAATCTTATCTCATGCAGGAAACTTATCAAATGCTACAAATATCACATTCAAAATCACCTCCTGACCAAATGCAAAGTCCTTTTCTTCTGTCATCAGTTCTCTACCATTGTTGGAGCTTTCCTTACACACAAATCAAACTGATTTTCCCTCTCGCTCTGGATCAATTTCCTTCCACAATAAAAATCAATTCTCAGTCACTTTGTCCTCCACAGTCAAAGTCAATTTCCCTCACGCTGACATACATATTCAGATATCTCCCTCTGTAACTCAACACTGCTTAGCGCATGCACCATCAGCATCAATTCAACCGACAATCAAGTCTTTATGAATTGATTCAGCTTACCCACAGCTGAACAAAATTAATCCCCACTCACATTTGCTGAATCAATTTCCTCATCCCAGCTGAAATCTCTTTCTCCTCACTGACCATCCTGTCCCTCCCTTGATCATGCAGAAACATGCTTCTACCCTGACTTGTGGCATTCAGAAGCTCTGATCTCCTCCTACTAGCAGGTCCTTTTCAAGTTTTTATTCCAGCTTTCCCCTTTCTTATTCGTTGCTCCCAACTGGTCTTCACAACGTATTCCATTCTCCTCTCCCTCTACTTTACACCTCTGTCTGGGGTCTCTTATATGGTATTTCTTTCTAATTCAGTACTCCCTAATTTTCATACATCTGTTCTTCCCTGTGGCTTCATCCCTTGTTAAAACTCCAATAGTTCTCCTTTTTCT